>Ga0256407_10011629_pt1 | contig 12132 bp, 2 predicted proteins | sample RumenRJG_04DNA_FD_193489 | JGI IMG/M metagenome (GOLD analysis project Ga0256407, IMG submission 193489) | Bovine rumen microbial communities from Lethbridge, Alberta, Canada - RJG_04 | ecosystem: Host-associated > Mammals > Digestive system > Stomach > Rumen | place: Canada: Alberta | collected... | reverse complement strand
TTTAGTAAATACTCTAAATTAAAAGGCTTTTCTATTTTTGAAACCTATATTTCAAAAAATTTTTCATTAAATAATTAACTTTTCATGTTAATTTTAATAATCAAATAATAATTTTTTGATATTTCTTTTTAAATATTTATCTATTATTATTGGATTATTTTTTATTTATGAAGTATATTTTTAAAATATCAATATTAATATAACAAAAAAGAACTTAATTTATAATTTATTTTTTTATTTTAGAAATGTCAAACAATGTTACAATATAAATTAAAATTAGAAAATTTTAATATAATATTTTTGAAATATTCATTTATTAATTCTTAATTATAAAAAATCAAACATAATTATTTTAATCTTTTTATTTTTATATCATTTGATATTATTTGACAATTCTTATTTATTTTTGTAAACATATCACACATATAAGTAACATTATTAGTATTAAAATTAGATAAATTTAAAAAAGTTAAAGAAGAACAATTATAGAACATATATTCCATATTATTAACATTATTAGTATTAAAATTAGATAAATTTAAAGAAGTTAAAGAAGAACATTCACAGAACATCCTCTTCATATTATTAACATTATTAGTATTAAAATTAGATAAATTTAAAGAAGTTAAAGAAGAACATTTACAGAACATACCATTCATATTTTTAACATTATTAGTATTAAAATTAGATAAATTTAAAGAAGTTAAAGAAGTACAACCAGAGAACATCCTCTTCATATTAGTAACATTATTAGTATTAAAATTAGATAAATTTAAAGAAGTTAAAGAAGAACATTTACAGAACATATAAGAAATTTCATTTAAAAATTTTTTTGAAATAATTTTAATCTCATGTTTTCCTTTTTTCTTAAATTTATATTTCCAACACACATTTATTTTTTTCCCATCTAAATATAATTCACAATAATCTTTTAAATCATTTACATAAAAAAATGTATAAAAATTTGCGATTATATTATGTTCATTTTCTTTTCTACAATTTAATATTTGAATTTCTTTACCTAAATTATCATCATTAATATTAAATTTACATATTATTTCATTTTTATTTATATATTCAATAATATTTTTAATATAAATTCCTGAATTTAATTTTTTTTTTTCATTATAACCTTTATGAATACCAATAACTTTATAATTTCTTAATAATAATATTATTGGAGAACCAGAAGAACCATTTTTAGTACTAATATCATGTAAAATATTATTATTATCAATTTGAATAAAATGACCACCATTAATTTCCATATTTCCTCCATTTGGATAATGTATTATTGCAATATCATCATATTCATAATTATTATTATTATAATTATCAATTTCAAAAAAATCTTCAATATTATCTTCATTTAATATTTCTATACATGTAAAATCATTTATTAATGATGTTTTACAAAATCTTTTTTCTGTTATTTCAATCTCTTTTATTAATCCTTTATATACTATTTTTATTTTTTTTCCTTTTTGAATTGATTCTTCATTTAAAATATGATTATTAGTTAAAAGAACTTTTATTGTTTTATCAAAATATGGTATTTTACAAAATAATCCACTTCCATTTATTCCATTTCCATATTTATCTTTTAATATTATTCTACATGTTGCTTTTACTCCTTTATTTTTTAATATTTTCATTTGAGTATCATTAATTTTAATATTATTAATCATTTTATATTCTTTTTTATTTTCATAATTAATATGATATTTTTCTTCTTCTCCACAATAATAACATTTATTTTTTCCATTTTGTAAAAATTGATGTTGATAAATATCATTTATTTTTGTCATAAATTTAATTGATTCTTCTATAGTTTTTGGTTTAATGTTTAAATATACTTTTTTAATCATTAATTTATCAAATCCCATTTCTTCTAATAATTGATATACATTATAATATTCTGTATTTACTAATTGAGATTCAATAAAATTTTCATTTTCTATTTCCATATTTTTAAAAATAAAATTTAATTTATAAAATAGATTTTTTAAATAATATTTATAATGTTTAATTTTATTATTGTTGAATAAACATAGTAAATTATAATAAATGAAAAAAATTCATTTATATATTAATATGATTATTTTTTATAAAATAATTTTTTCATAATTATTTTTGTTTTTAAATTATTAAAAAGAAGTATTAAATTCACTATTTTATACAAAAATAAATAAATTTATTTTAAATTATTTCAATATTCTGTTTCTTATTATCTATTTTAATAATATTAATTAATTATTATTTTTATAAAATTTAATTTCATTTTTTAAATAAAAATATTTTTAATAAAGAATAAGTTTTTAATAAATAAATAATATTATTTTATAACTATTACATTACAATATGAAATCAAATTAATTATTTTTTATTTCCTTCATTATAAAATTTTTCCAAGATTTTGATTTATAAACGTTTAAATTTTCCCATCCATAAATTTTTAAAAATTTTTGAAAATTAATTTCATTTTTTATTACAAAATTCCTTTTAGAAATCCTACTAAAAAATTCAGCCCAATCAATTTTAAATTTCTCAATAACACCTTTTTTAAAATTATCATAATTCAAATTCTTTTCATCACAAACTTTTTCAAAGCAAATAATAAAGCTTTCATTTTCAAACAATTTAATAATCTCTCTCAATTTCACAAAAAATAATTTTAAAACATTATAAACATCCAATTCAAAAAAAGATTGAATAATCCTTATTTTAGAATCAACAATTAATTTATTAAATCTAAATTTTTCAGCATCATCAATAGAATTAATAAAACTTCCCTCAAAGAATTTTTCATCCTTAGAAAAAATAACTTGAGCTGAACCTAATTGACCTTGTCTTCCAGCTCTTCCAATACCTTGGAATTCAACTCTACTATTTTCAGGGAAAAAACCCATTATAACATGTAATCCTCCATTGTTTAATGATTCTTCTGATAAAATTATATCTGTTCCTCTTCCTGCTGCATTAGTTGCTATTACTACACTTCTTGATTTACCTGCATATAATATTATATAATCTTCTTTTTCTTTTTGTACATCATTTAATATTAAATTATTTATTCCTTTACTTTTTAATTTATTTGAAAATTGGATTGTTTCTTCTATTGTTAATAATAATATTAAAACTGGACGATTTTTTGATATTATATTTCGAATTTGTAATATTATATTTTCTTCTTTTGAATTTTTATCATCGAATATTGTTTTTGGATATAATTTTCTTTGGGAAGAAAAATTTGGAGGAACATCAAAAGAATCTAATTTATATATATTTAATATTTCATTTCTTTCAATTTCACTTCCTATTGTTCCAGTTAAACCAAATATTATATTATAATTTTTAAAAAATGAAGGATGTGATATTGATGCTATTGTATTATTTTCTGTTTCTGGTTCTAATCCTTCTTTTACTTCTACAAATTCATGTAAACCATTTGACCATCTACTTCCTATATTTACTCGTCCTGTTGAAAGTTGTATTATTTGAACTTCTTTTTTCCCTTTCTCTTCATTATATCTTACTACATATTTTTCATCTTTTTTAAATTCTAATGCAACTTCAGCATTTTTAATCCAAGAATTTAATTGAGAATCAGATATTTTTTTTGATTGTTCAAAATTTATTTTTTCTAATACTTTTCTAATTTCATTTGAATTTTTAATATTTTTTTTAACACAATTTAATATTGGAAAATAAACCCAATTATAATGATTTCTAGAAGTATAAGCAATTCTAGCTGAATTTAATGCAGTATCAATAAATAAATTATCAGACTCATCTACAATAACAGTATCATATTTTCTTTTAATTTCTACTTTTTCCCCAATTGGTACAGTAAATCTTTTTTCTTCACAACTAGTTCCTTCTCTTAATAAAGTAAATTCAAAATCTGTATTTGTACCATATAATATAATTCCATTATATGATTCTTTTCTAGGATTATTTTCTGTTATTGCATTTGAAGATACTCCAAAAATTTTATATAATTCTTTAAATTTTTGTTGATCTCTTTCTGCTAAATATGAAGTTGATGTTATTATATCTACAAATTCACCCATTAATGCAGAAATTAATGCAATTTCTGCTATTATTAAACTTTTTCCTTCTCCTGTTAAAATTTGACCTAATCTTCCTTTAAATTCTTTTCTTAAATTATTATTTATGTAATGTAAATAAAATGAAAATACTATTAAATTTTGAATTAAATAAGGTTTCAATTTCATTATTTCAAATATTCCACAATTTACTATTTTTATTAGTTTTGCCAAATTTTCTATTGTTGGATTTTTTTTAAAGGATATTCCTAAATTACGACCTTCTGTTATAAATTCAGTTTGAATGTAATCTTTTGTTTTTTCAAATTCTTCTCCAAATAATTTTAATTGATTTATTTCATCATTTGATAAAGAATATTTTTCATTTTTAAAAGCTTTTAAAAGCTGTGTTAAATTTCTTCCTGTATTTTTAGATTTAATTGATTTAATTTCAATGAAAAATTTAGATAAAGAAGAATAGTTTAAATAATTACAATAAATATTAAATTCTTCTAAATCTTTAACTTGTAAAAATTCATGGAAAATTTTTGTTAAATCATTCAAATTGTTTATTTTTTTTTTTTCAATAATATTTAAAAACTTATTTTTATATAAATTTAATCCAAATTTAGAACATAAATTTTCAGAAATTGAAGATATAGTTAATATCGAATTAGGAAGATTTTCATCATAAAATTTATTAATAAAATATTTTCTACAAAATGATAAAATTTCTTCTTTTGCAATATATGAAATTTGACTTGATTTAATTATTGAATCTGAGGTTATTAAACATGCTTCTAATAATTCAGAAGATATATTTTTTTTTGAAAGTACATCTTTAATAAAAGAAAATATAGGGATTCTATTATTATAATCTTGATGAATAATAGGATATTTATTTAATAAATCATTAATTTCATTTTCAATTAAAGGAGGAATACAATGTAAATATTTTAATTGAATTAATCCAAAATCTTTATTTAATTTTGTCATTATTTTATTGAAATAATCAATAAATTGAAAAGCTTTCATTGATAATCTTACAAAAATTAAATTATTTAAAAATTTCTCATCCCCTAATATTATATTTATAAATTTTATTAAAATATCTAATAAATCTTCTATTGCAATTATACATTCTCCTTCACAACCAGAAATTATTATTGAATCAATCCAATAAAATAAAGGATGAGAAGGATTTAAATTTATTAAATTTTTATTTGAAAGTAAATTTTCAAAATATTTATTAATTTGATATAATTTATAATATTCATGGGGAATTATATATGTTGTAAATAGAAATATAATTTTCCATTCAATACTCATTTTAATATCTCCTTTAATGTTTATTGATGATAAAATATTAAAAAAGTATTTTACATCTTTTGAATAATTATCATTTAAATATAATTCATATAAAAGATAAAGAAAATTAACACTAAATAAATCCTGAAATTTAATAAATATTTCATTTGATAAACAATTTGGGAAAAATTCTTCAAAATTTTCATAAATTTTTGGATTATTTTCTTTTCCAAAACCTTCATCATTAATTTTTATTATTTTTTTATCATCAAGAGATAATTTTTTCATATCGTTATTTCTTTCATTTATCATTTCCAAAATTTGTTTTACTTTTCTATTCTCTTCATTTAAATTAGAATTATAAAATAATTCAATTTTATTTTTATATTCTTCAGAAATATTCAAAATTTGAGATTCAGTTAAATCAAAATATTTTTTTATTAATAAAGCAACAGAATAATGTTCATTAATAATTGCAATATGAATAGGTAATAATCCAATATGATTATTCATTAATTTTTTTGGTAATTTATTTATTTCAATATTTAATAAAATAAAATATACAATTTCTAATCTCCCTAATTTACATGCAGTATATAAAGAACTTTCTCCATCATTATCAGTTTTATATATTAAATTATATAATTTTTCCCTTTCATTTAATATATTTAAAAAAGAAAAAATTGTCCAACACGATGTTAAACTATTTGAAATAGCACAATAATGTAAAATATTTCTTCCAAAAATATCAATATTTTCAATATTTATATTCTTTGATAATAAAAATGAGACAACTTTATAATTTTTATTTTGTATTGCTAACATTAATAAATTTTGTTGAAGTTTATTAGATATATTTATATTATGAAACCCTAAAAAGAAAAAGTAATAATATAATATATTTCTTGCATTAATATTCTTAACTAAAGAAAGTAAATATTTTCCATTTGAATTAATAAAACTATATTTTTTAGATATATATTCAACCATTTCTTTATTACCATTAATTAAACCAATATCAATTGCATCATTTCCATTTTTATCTTGAATAAAAGGATTTGCACCTAAATTAAGTAAATAATCAAAAGAATCAACACAAGAATAATAAGCAGCACAATAAATTGGAGTACTTTTATCAGGTAATTTTAAATTATTTAATTTTTTATTAGTAAATTCTTTATTTTCTAAATTATTATTATGAATTTGTGAATTAATATCAACTTTAAATATTTCAATTAATAATCTTAATGTTGATACACAATTTGATATTGATGCATAGTGAATTGCATTTCCTTTATTTGATATTGTTTCTATTTCATCAAAGGAAAAATAGTTTGACATTAAATATAATGAATCATTACATTTATTTTTTGATGCTAAATGAAATGGGGTTAAGCCATAATTATTTGATGATATTATTAAATATTTATTTTTTTTTATTATTTTTGATATTAAATCAAAAATATTTTTATCATAATAATTCAAAGACATCATATAATGTAAAAAGGAATTTCCATCATAATTTCTTATTGATATGTCAAAATAATTATAATATTTTATAAAAATTTTCATAGCTAATTCTGAATTATTTTGTTCTATGAGATTGAATAAAAATATATTTCCTAAATTATTTTGTTGATTAATATTTTTCATAAATTCATTTTTGTTTAAATTATTATGAATTATATCAATAAATTTTAATATTTTGTTTTCTAATTCATTATCTATAAAAAATATTTTACTTATTAAAAGTAATAAATTATTTCCATTTTCATTATAGTAATTTTGAAAATATTGACTTTTTTCTTCGAAACATTGAATTAATTTTAAAATTTTCATTTTTATTACAATTTCCAAACCATATTTTTTTGTTTTTTTAATTAACATATTTAATATGATTTCAAGAGCATTTAAAAAATAAAACATTTGTTTTTCTTTATTACTTTCTCTATATATAAATATTTTTAATAATAAATCAAATTCGTCAAATCCTTCTTGTATATTTTCAAAACAAGTTTTTCCTAAATCATCTTTTAAAAATATATCATAATCTTTCGGTAAATATTTTAATATCCAAATTTTTTTAGATTTAATTATTTTATGTTGTATTAATAAATTATAATTTTGTAAACTATTCAATAATGATTTAATTTTGTAAACATCATGTTCAAAATTTTTAAAATCAAATTTTGATGATATATTTTTTTGTAATAATTGTTCAAAATCATTCATTTCTTCTTTTTTATCATCAATTATAAATTGTTTAATTATTTTATAATTATATTTTCTAAGTTCAGAAATGACTGAATCTCTACAATATAATTTAATTTTTTCTAAATCTAATGATTTTTTATCTACCATATCAATTTTAAAAAAAACTCTAAAATATTTTGGTAAAGCATCTTTATTATATAAATAATTAAAATTCATTTTATTCTTTGCAAATTTTTCTTGAGATATTATATAACTATAAGTAATATCAAATAATTTAGCTTTTTTATATAATATTTTTGTTAAATATTTTGATAAATTCTCATCTGTTATAAATTCAATATGTTTGAAAAATTCTAAAATAATATCTTCATTTTCAGATTCAATTGCAAAATCTAATAATCCTTTTCCTTCTATTTCAGAAAACATATTTATATTCATATTTTTTAACTCAATTACATAAGAAATTAATCCAAATTTTCCAATATAAGCAGCAACTGGTATATTTTCAAAATCAATAATTTCACTTATTAATTCTAATAATTGAGGATTTCTTCCAATACAAGTATTAATTATTATATCATTTAATATATCCTTTTTTAATTTTTTAAATTCATCTCTTAATTTTTTATTCTTTTGATAACATTTAATAATTTTTTTCAAATTAAAAATATTTCCTTTTTTTAAATTATCAGATAAATAATTTATAAATAATTCAAAATTATATAATTCACATATTTTTTCTTCATTTAAATTTTCAATATCTCCATCTCTAATAGATAAAATATATTGATTAAATTCTTTAATATCAGAAGTAGCAATTTGATTATATATATCAATTCTCCCTGAAAAAAAAGCACAATGTTCAGGTGTATTTCCATTATTATCTTCTATTTTTTTACTATTTTTTAATAATAATTTAGTACATATCATTGACTCAATACAAGAAATATGTAATGGAGTTGAATTATCATTATTTATATTATTTATTGAATTATATATTTTTCTATTGTTTAATAAAATTTCTAAAGTTTCATAATTTCCTTTTGATACTAAAATATCTAATGGAGTATCTCCATTTTCTCTTGTTTTTGCATCTATATTAGCTCCTTTTTTTATTAAAGAATTTGCTAATTCTGAATAATTATAGATACATGCATAATGAAGAGGTGTTATTTTTGTTTCATTTGAGCTATTAATTGTTTTTGTTGATATGTAATTTAATATATTATTACTTAAATCTCTATTTTTATTTATTATTGATATTAAAAATGGATTTAAATTATTTTCTGTTTCTGTTTCAAAAATTGATTTTTGATTAAAATCAATTATTTTATCAACTGCTTCATCATCATCATTATTTAAATAAAAAGCTAAATTTTCTCCAAATATATTTCTTTCAACAATTTCTTTTCTATTATTTATTTTATCTGATTCTTTACTAATTATCTTATATATTCCTGAACCATTTCCGAATTCATCTTGAAAATTTATTTTTTCATTATTAAATATTTTAGAAATAATTTTTATTTTTGATAAACCATTAAAATTTAAAAAAGTTTGACAAAAATTTTCATTTAAATTCCCTTGAATTAAACTTATATTTATTTTAATATAATTCATATTTTCAAATTTTACTTCCTCAGAATATTTATTTCTATTGATTAAATTATATAAATTATTAAAAATTTCTAATTCAGAAATATCTTCAATTCTTAATTTATTATTTATTTCTGATAAACAACCTCCTCTTATTGGAGTCATTATAATATTTTTATCATTTTTTTCTTCATCATAGTATCCCATTAAACTTAAATTTATTTTTTCTACTAAATATATTTTATCATAAAATTTCCCATAATTTAAAATTGTTTTATTTTTTAAATTATTTTCAATTTCTGTTATTTTATTATTAAATTCATTAATTTGCTTCTCAATTCCATTATTTATTAGATCATTTAATAAATTTATTTTTTGATTTCTTTCATTATATAAAGAATTATATGCTTTATTTATGATTTCATTTGTTTTTTTTTCTATTTCATTTCTTATTTTAATTTGTTGTTCATTTTTTATCTTATCAGATAATTTATTTATTTCATTCCTTTTATTATTTAATTCATTTTCTCTAATTTCTTCAAATTTTGATTCAATTTCTAATTTAATACTATATGAAACATTATATGGAAGACTATTTAATGTTTTATTTTTTTCAGAATATAATTGATTATCTAAATTTTTTCTAAATTCTTGAAATGTCTTATTTCTTTGTTCTTCAATATTTTCATTTAATTTTTTTATACTATTATAATATGCAGTTTCTTTTTGGGAATTCATATTTGATTTAAATTTCTTTTTTTCCTTTTCTATACTATCATCAATTTTTATAATTAAATCCTTTTTTACTTGTTTAATAATTTTTTGATATTCATTTATTAATAACTTAATTTCTTCTTTTTTTTGTTCTATTTTTTCAAAATTATTTAAATTTATTTTTTTTAAAGTATAATTAAAATATATATTCTTTTCTTTATTCAATTCTTTTATATTATTTTCAAATGATTTTAACATAGTTTCATATATTTTAGTAAGTAAAGTTTTTGGAGTTTCAATTAATAAATGAAATATTTCTTGAATACCTTTAATAAATTCATTAATTTTTAATTCTCTTCTTGTCCTATATTCAATTTCATCATTATTATTTAATAAATTAATTAAATAATTTTTATATTTGATTTCTAAAGTATTTAAAATTTGTTCAATTTTCATTATATTTATTTCAGTATTATTAATAGCACATTCGGATAATTCATTATTTAAAATAATTCTTTCTTTATTATTTAAAAAATTATTAATAACATATGTAAAAGTCAAATTAACATTTAATATATTTTGTTTTTTAACAGGTAAAGGTGGAAAAACAGGAGGTAATAAAGAAATATATGATTTTCCTTTTGATTTTAATAAAAATGATTGTGAAAAATCTGGAAAAACTGCATTGGCATCTAAAGTTGAAATGTAGTGAATTGCAAAAGTAATCATATCTAAAATATAAAAATATCCTCTAAAATGAGGTATTTGAGGCATTAATAAATTTATTATTGTTTTCATTTTTTTAATGGCGTCTTGAGTTTTTTCAAGATCATTTTTTTCTTCTTTATTAATTTTGAAATTAAAATTATTCTTTTTTTCATTTTTATATTTATCAAAAATATTAAAATCACTCTCTGTTCTAAATGAACAATTTGGAATAATCATACCTTTATTAAAAAAAATATCATTTTCTATTATTCCTATAATTCTAAAAGCAGATAATGAATTTTTATATACTGCATTATTATTATTTTCCTCAGAAATATCTTCTCCTAAATCATAAACAGTTAAATATAGTTCATGATTAGGAATTTTACTTTTATTTTGAAAAATGTATTTTTTTAAATTAATAAAATTTGAATTTAAATAATTAAAATCTGTGTTTTTATATTTATACCATTGTTTTGTAAAATCTTCTTTAAAAAATCCTCCATTAACAAAACCTTTTAAAAAATAATCCAAATATCCCAAAATATTTCCAGTTAAAGTTTTTTTATAATAATTAGGCATAATGCTATAAAGTAAAGATTCATTATTAAAATTTAATGATACAAAAGGTAATACACCACTTCCTATAAATCCTCCATAAATTTCAGTTAAAATAGTTTGAAAAACTTGATTTATAGAAGTAAATTTTTCATTTTCCAAAATTAAAAATCTATTAGCAACATCTAAAACTTCATTTAAATTAGAATATTCATTTTTAAAAACAATACAATGATTAAATTCTTTATTAAAAAAAATAATTTTTTTCATAAATAAAATTTCATTAGGAATTTCAAATTCAATTCCTCCAGTTTTCCCACCACCACTTAAATTATAATTTCCTGAATTAAAATTATTTTCCTTATTTTTCCTTCTCATATTACTTCTATTATAAATCATTCCTCCAGTCCATTCACCAATTGCTTTTCCAATAACAGATCCAACTACATCACCAACAAAAGCTCCAATAGCATTACCTGGACCTGGAAATATACTTCCAATTGCTCCACCAATAAATCTACCTCCAATACTCCCAATTTTACTTCCTGCTAAAGAACCTATTGCTTTTGCTCTTTCCTCTCCTTCTTTTGAAACAATATCCACATAGTTTAAAACATTGTTTACTTTTTCTACTCCTTTTGTAAATTTTTTCAACTCATTTAAACCTTTTAAACCTTCTTTTCCAATTTTTGATACTTCGTATGTCTTTATTTTAGCTTTACTACCTCCTTTCCAACCTGAATCATAAATTTTTGGACTTATTTGTTTATTCATTCCGTTTGTTATACGAAATGTCTTTTTTGATTTGGACATTTTTTCTAATTGTTCTTCTATTTTTTCTAATACCTTTTCTTTACCTTTTTTTTTTAATTTATCTTCTGCTTTATCTATCATTTTTTTTAATAAATCAGGATTATTTTCATCTTCTTTGGAATCATTATTCGAGGACATATAATGCTATAAAAGTAATAATTGAATCAGAAAT
>Ga0256407_10011628_pt1 | contig 12132 bp, 2 predicted proteins | sample RumenRJG_04DNA_FD_193489 | JGI IMG/M metagenome (GOLD analysis project Ga0256407, IMG submission 193489) | Bovine rumen microbial communities from Lethbridge, Alberta, Canada - RJG_04 | ecosystem: Host-associated > Mammals > Digestive system > Stomach > Rumen | place: Canada: Alberta | collected... | reverse complement strand
CAATCCCCAATCCCCAATCCCCATTGAGAAATCTATTAATTTTCATAATAAATAATTTTTTAAAAAATATTTTTTTAAAAATTTAGTTTTAATTCAATATTTTTTTAATAATATAAAATATATTAATTAATAAAATAAATATTTAAAAAAATATTTTTTTTATTCAATTTTTATTTGTTCATTTAAAACTGATATTATATTTTCTGTTATTTTACTTTTTTTTTTCTTATTTACTCTTTCAATATTTTGTAAAATTATTTTTTCATTTGAAATATCTTCATTAGATGAAAATTTATTTAAATAATCTTTTAATTCATCCATTGTAAAATGAATAGATTCAAATAATTTTAATTGATAAGGATTAAATATTACTTTTTTTAATCTCATCATATCTAAAATTAAATTAATATAAATTGAAGTATCAAATAAATCTTGTATTAATCTTATTTTATCTAAAGAAATTTGTATTTCTGGAATATTTGATTTTTCAACATCAAAAGCCATTAATATATTACACCAAAAACTTTTAAACATATTTATTTTAATTTCTTCAATATTTTCTTTTTGTTCTTTTTTTATATTTTTATATTTTGAATTATTATTATTTTTAATATTTTCTGATATTATAATGACATCTTTACTTTCTTTTTCACTTAAATTTTTTTGATTTTTTTCATTTAAATTATCATCAGTATAAAAATTACTTTTTGAAATATTAACATTAACATTTTTTTTCTTTTTATTTTTAATTTCAAAATCAAAATTTTTAATTTCCATATCATGATCAACACTATTCAAATTATTACTATTATTATTACTATTACTATTACTATTGCTAATTTTAGGAGGATTTGAAATTAATTTTTTTTTTACAAATAATCTATTTCTCAAAACATAATTAAACATAAAAATTTCTTTAGAAAAAGAATCAAAAATAAAAGTAAGAAGACTTCCAATAAATTCAAATCCATTAAAAACTCCCATAAAATTTCCTAAAGCAGAATCTAATTGTTCATAATTTCTTTCTAAATAAGAAACTTTAGAACTAAGTTTAAAGTCTAAATAAAAAGAATTTGAATCATTATCACTTCTTAAAATTTTGTCTTGATAATCATAAGAAATAAAAGATTCTTTTTTATTACCAAAAAAATAAGGAATTATTGAAGATTGTGTCGTCATATTAAATTTTTTTAAATAAATTGAAATTGATTTAAAATTTCTAGTTAAAGAAATAGAAATTACTTCATTTTGAATTGGATTTTTTAAATCTAAAGGATTTACTCTTTTATTTTTTATAAAAATTTTAACATCTTCAATTAAATTAATAATATCATTAAAAATTTGAATTTCTTCATTTGTACAAATCTCACTTTCACAATTTTGAATAAATAATATTTTAAATGATTTAATATTATTACCTAAAGGACTATTTTGAGATAGAGAAAAAGTAATTTTTTCATTTTTATATGTATTTTTATTTATACAATAAGTTTTTTCTAAATTCCCTTTTATATAATCAGAAAAACCTAATTGACTAACAAAATAATCATTATCACATTCTTCAAATTCATATTTTGAAATAAAAGTATTATCAATATTATTAATTTGAGCTAAAAAAACATTTATAAGTTTTCTATCAATATTAATTATTGAAGTAGTTGATTTAAAAAATAAAAAAATTTCCAAATCATCAAAATAAAAAATTGTAGTATCATTTAATTCTGAATATGTTATATCATACATTATAAAAGATCCTTCTCTATTTTTTATTAATTTTATTATTGAATATAATAAAAAGATAATTGATATTAATATTACCAAAAATGATTTAAATCCACCTGCTACTGTTCTATATGTTTCATTTTTTCCTATGTACCATTGAAGTGGTTCACCATAAATATCAATTTTTCTCATTATGTATGAATATGTTGTTTGATGTTTTTCTTCTTCATTTTGTCTTTTCATTTTTTTTTTAATTTTTTTTTATTTAAAAAATTTTTTTTTTTAATTTTTAAAAATAATTTTTTATATATTTTAAAGAATAAAACTATAAATTAAAAATTAAATTTTATTTATTAAATATATACATCATACATAATATTTTCAAATAATATTCCAAAAAATTATTTTTATTCTGTTAATAATCTTTTTAATAAGGTATCATCAATTTTAATTTCAGTTTTCATTTCAATTTCTTGATCTTCTCTTTTTCCTTGTCTTGCAGCAAATTGATTAAAAATTTGTTCTAAAGAAGTTTGTTGAATAGAATATTCAGTAACATGACATTCATTTCTTAAACTTTCAAATAAACCAAATAAAAATCCAATACTTATTCCATTTTCACTTTTTTTAATTTTAAACAAGAAATTATTATCAATAAATTCAGTTAATATAATTTCTTCAAAATTTTCTTTAGCTTTTTTAATTAATTTAAGTGAATTTGTCACAAAGAAAATCCAAGAAAGTAATTGTCTAATTTTTAATCTTCCTTTAATTTCTAATTCCAAATTAATTTTTTCTCCCATTTTTCCTTTTCCAAATTCTTCATAAAATCCTCCTTTATTACATTTATCTAAAATTTCTTTTAAATTATCTTTCTTAATAATCAAATTCTTATCTAAACTATATTTCTCAATAAATTCATTAAATTTCTCTTCACTAAGAGGTTTAATTCTTAAATCAACTTCAAATCCATAACCATATTTATCTTTAATATTTTGTGCACTACCTAAACAAACTAATTCTCCATTAACCATAATTCCCATTCTCTTACAAAGTGTTTCAGCTTCATCCATTGAGTGAGTAGTCATAATAACAGCTGATTTTTTTCTCCTTGTTGATATTTTATGTATAACAGCCCACATAAATCTCCTTGCTTCAGGATCCATTCCAGTTGATGGTTCATCTAATAATATTATTGGTGGGTTACATATCATTGAAATTGCTACTGATAATTTCCTTTTATTACCTCCTGATAATCTACCTGCTAATTTATTTGGAAATTCTGTTAAACTCATTTCTTCTATCATAGCATGTATCATACGATTTAATAAATCAGTTTTAACTCCTTTTAAATTTGCATAAAATTCTAAATTCTCATATACTGTCATATATTCAAATATTGCATCAAATTGAGGACAGTAACCAAACATTTGAGAAACTTTTGAAAAGTTTGTTCCTATATCATATCCATTTACATATATTCTACCATTTGATGGACCGTATTCTTGTGTTATACAACGGAATGTTGTTGTTTTACCTGCACCGTTTACACCCAGTAAACCAAAACATTCACCATATTCCAGACAAAAGGATAAATTACTTATTGCTAATTTTTGCTCTCCTGAACAGAATTTTCCCTCTGGATCATCGAAAGATCTTCTTAAATTTTGAAGTTGAACTGCATATTGTTGGTTTTCATTTTCTTGATTTTGGAAATTTTGATCATTTTCATCATGTATTTCTATCTTTGGTGTATATTTTTTTGATTTTTCTATTTCGTTTAATACTTCTTGATCAGATGAATTGGATATTAAATCATTGTTTGGAGGTTCATTAAATGTATATTGGATCTTCTCAACAATAACAAGTAAAACACCATATACTACCAATTCTATACAAAGATATAAAACTTGTTGTCCAGTATATTTTAATTCAATTATTTTATGCTCATCTGCAAGGAGTAAGTAATATGTTTCAGGTTCATCTGCAATGTAAATTAATGTTCTATTTAATAAACTTGTAAAAGCATAAGCAAAAGAAAATGAAGGTAATAAAGAAAAAGCATATGCTAATCCTTTACCAACTTCTCTTAAAGTATCCCAACCTCTAAAAATTAAAACAACACTAGAACCTAAAGCACCAATTAGGAAATTAAGTAAAATTACACCATTTTGAGCAGAAGATTCATTATCAAAGAAAAATGATATAATATAAGTTGATAATACCATAGGAGGACCATAAACTAAATAAAAAATAACAAAGTACTTTTTATAAAACCCAAATATCCAAATCAGTATAACACAAATTCCAGCAGTGAAATAATATTTAATAAGTTCCATAATAAAATTAGATAACCAATAAGCAAAAAGATTAATACCAGAAATTCTCATTAAATGTTTAGAATTATTTAATCTTTCCTTAACAATAATAGTAACGAAATTAGCAGGAATAAGAGAAAAAGCAACAGCAACGAAAAACACAACAGTACTATTAGAAGTTTGATCAGCATGACTTTGTAACTCAGCAGTTAAAGGCATAGGATAATGTGTGAATGTAATATCTAAATCTTTACCTGTAGCATAATCTAACATTTGTTTAAGGAAATAATGAGAAAAAAATGGTGCTCCTTGTCTTGCTACAGTATTAATAAATTCTATAAATGTATATTGTTGATTTGTTTTATCAGCATTTAAAATGTATAATGAACCAAAATTTGTTGCATCATTCTTTTCTGTTATTGCTTGGTAAAAACCAAATATTGCTTCAGCATCATCTGTATAAGTTGTATCTGTTATTATTTCTTCGTATGAGCAATTATATGGTTTTTGTAAAAAGTGACTGTCTACTCCTTTATTTTCTTTACTTCCATAAAATATTGTATCAGGACCTAGAATTCCTATTGAGACTACTTGAGGTGAGGATGAGAAATTAAATTTAACTTGACTTACACATAAACCAATTAATATTAATAATATTGGACATAAAATTTCAAGGAATAAACTCTTCATATCACGATAAACTTGGAACCATCTTTTTTTTAAACATGTTGTCAAATCATTACAAAATTTTGATCTTTGAGTGAAATCTTCTCTAAAATCTTGTTCGAATAATATTTTATCATTTGATTCATTAGTTTGACTAAATTTCCTATGTTCACCTTGAATTTTCATAGTATCTTCAGCAGCTACATTAAGGAAAACATCTTCTAAAGTAGGCATAGATGCACTATAAGTTTTAATTTTTAATTCTTTACATTTGTTATCTAATTCCTTGAAAAATTCTTCAATATTAAAAGTAGGAGTATTATTTTTATTTTTTTTTTCTTTTGGAAGGGAATTTTCACTTAAAGTTAAATTTTCATTAGAATAAGCAGTTTTTGGTATTCTAAATAGAATTTCTTCACTTAAAACTTCATATTCAATATCATTAGCTTTACTAGTAACAAATTCAATAATATCATCATTATTAGCATTTTCTTCTTTAGTAATATTCAATGACATAAATTTCCCAAATCTCTCAATTAAAAAAAGTGGTGTTCCAATACATTTCATTTCCCCTGAATTAATAATCCCAATTCTATTACCTAAAACACTTGCTTCTTCCATATAATGAGTAGTTAAAATAATAATTCTTTTCTCAGTCATTCTCTTTAAAATTTCCCATAAATTTCTCCTACTTGTAATATCCATTCCACTTGAAGGTTCATCAAGGAAAATAACTTCACTTCCACCAATAATTGAAATAGCAATAGATAACTTTCTCCTTTGTCCAGCACTTAAATTTTTAGCAACGATATTTTTCATATCTTCCAATTGAAAATCTTTTAAAATTTTCTCAACTTCTTCTTGAACATCATTACTTGCAACTCCTTTAAAAGTACTAAACATACTTAAATGTTCTTCAATAGTTAAATCATCAAATAAAACATCATGTTGAGGACAAATACCTAATTTAGTTCTGAAAATTTCCATTTGATTACCTTCTAAAATATCAACTCCATCATAAAATGCACTTCCAGATGTTGAATCATATAAACCACAAAGCATTGATATCATTGTACTTTTACCAGCTCCATTATGACCTAATAATGCAAAAATTTCATCTCTATATAAATTAAGTGAAACACCATTAACTGCAACTTTACCATCATCAAATTGTTTTACTAATTTACGCACTTTTAATGAATCCTTTTTACCTGTTTTATCCTTGTAGAGCTCTTCACTTTCGAAGTTTGGGTCTTCACTTTGTCTTATTCCTAAATCATTTTGTTGATCTATTGAATTTGATTCGTTTTGGGAATTTGTGTTATTTATGTGGTTGTTTGCTGTTTCTCTATTTTGGGATAAATTTTCTTGGATTGCTTTTACTTTTTTTTTCTTTTCTTTACCACACCAGTATGTTTTTGTACAAAGGAAATAAAATGGTTTTGATATACCAAATTCATGAGAAACAATATTTTGAAGATAATATCCTAAAAATAAATAGAAGAAGAAATCTACAGTAAGCATCATAAACATATATGAAATTTTATAATTTGTATATTTCTTATTAACATGTTTAGAAGTAAAATCCTTAAAATGACTTTCAAATTTACCATAAACAACAATTCCTAATTCAATACAAACAGGAGGAAAAATTGTAACTAAAACCTTTAAACCAATTTTAACACTTTCATTAATAACTGCCATAGACATAAAAAGCATAACAAAATAAACTAATAAACTAATAATCAAAGCAACTCTAGTTCTATCAATAAAACTTTGAAAGAAGAATGCCAAAGCAAAAATATCTAATCCCCAAAGAAAATAAGTTAAAAATAAATAACCAAATGGAACATGTGTAAAAACAAAATGAATAATAATCCCATTTCCAATACTATAAAAAATATTTACAATAAAATATTGAATAAAATAAGATAAAAAATAAGTTCCTTCATTCATTCCCATAATTTTCATTCCTTCCTTTGCTTTAGATTCCTTTTCAGTAACCATTCTTAAAACATATAAACAAAGAGGACTCATATAAGCAATAATAATAAAAAAAGGAACAATATATCCAACAAACATACCAAAAGGATCTTCTCTATAATATTTATATTTATTAGCCATCATACCAAAATCAATATAAGCATCAGATTTTCCTGTTTCTTTCCTTAAAATATAATCAGTTATAATTTTCAACATTTCAATATAACTATTACTAATATATTTAACATAACTTTCCATATCGGGACCATCTTGAAATTCATCATTTGCAGGAACACGACCATCAGGAACATCTTGTACATATTCATCCATTGGAGAATCAAAATAATGAAGAGAATATTCATATTTATTATTATTTTCACTAAATTGAATTCCATAACATAAAGGTGGTTTTTCTACAGAACCATAATCATCACTTTTAACATATTTATCTAATTCTTCATTTGAGGAAAAATCTGTAAAATTATCTTCTGTAATAGTTGCATTTGAATCTGAATATTGTGATATTTCAATAATTGCATTTTTTATTTCATTAGGAACTGTTACTAAAGCTATTTTATTTCTTGGAGTTTTCATTGCTTCATTACAAAGAAAAAAAAAACTTCTTTTTACTATGTAAGTTTTCCATTTTTCAGAAGTTAGTGAAAGTGGATTTAATGGAGCTCCAAATTCTTCTGGTCTTATATATGCTTTTGATTTATTTAAAAAAAAATAATCGTCATTTGATTCTTCTTTTTCAAATCTGTAATATTTTATTTTGAATACTTTTCTTAATACTAATACTATACACATTAATGCGATTGGGAAAAAAATTTCTGCTATTGTTGATAAAATGTTACGACGCATTGCTAAAAGGTTTTTTTTTATTAAGGCATTTAATTTCCAATATGATGATGATGCCATTTTAGGTTTTTGTTTTTTTTATATGATTTTTTTTTATTTATTATTTCGTTTATGTTGGATTGAGTATGTGACGTCGATATTTGATAAATTAGGAAAATATATAATTTTTAAGATTATTTAATAAATATTTCTTTTATTTTTATCATTTTATTTTTTTCTAAATTATTCAAATTTTTTTAGACATTAAAAAAAAATATTACAAATAAATTAATTTATTTTTTTATTTGAAAAATCTATATATTTATACAATTAAAATAATAAATTGATATAATAATTTAATGTATATTTGATTCTTTTAAAAATTTTTTATTTAATGAACAATTAATAAATAAATCAGAAAATAAAAAAAAATATATGATTAAAAATTATGAAAATCCGGAAGAATTACTGTTTTATTTAATTACTATAAAAGAAGAAATAAAAAAAAAATATAATATCATATATACAGATGATGAAAAAAAAGAAGTTACAATACATTCTGAAGAATTAGAAAAAGATAATAATGAAAATTATATTACAATAATTTTTTATTTTAAAAAAGTGAAATCAAATAAATCATTTATATTTAAATATGGTTCAAAAAGTTTTATAATAAATAATAATAATAATAATAATTTTTTATATGATGATACTTTAAAAGATTATTCAATAATTGAATTATCAAATTATGAAAAATTTAATTTTTATAAAAAATTTGTTGAAAAATATTCAATTTCAAACTTAAAAGAAATATTATATGAAGATAGTTATAAAATATGCCAAAAATCTCCAATTAATTTATTATTTTTTCTTCAAATTTTAGAATATTATAAAGAAAATGAAGAAAAAACAAATGAACTTTTTTCAAAATTTTATATTTCTTCACAATTAAGTAATTTTGATATTAATAAATTAAATGATAATAAATATATTGAATTAATTGAATTATTTATTAATAATGATAATATAAACTTTAGAGGAAAAAATAATGAGAAAGGGAAATTATATATAATGATTATATTATATTTTACTTTATCTTATGATGATAAATTTATTAATTTTTTGGAAACAAATAAAAATAATAAGAATCAAATTTATAATATATTAAATCAAATACAAGTAATTGAAGAGTTATTTATAGAAAAAAAATTAGGAAAAATAATTCAAGAAAGTAATAATGTAAATGTAGTTAATGAATTATTAAATGATTGTAAATATTTTCCTGATTTTATTTATTTACTTTTTTTTTATATTAAAAATCAAAATAAATTACAATTAGATAAAAAAATTTTTTCTAAATCATATTTAATATCAAATGAAGATGATTTACAATTAATATTAGAAAGATATAAAGAAATTAATAGTGTAAATTCATCTATAAAGATTGATAACAAAATTTGGGAAAAATATATTAATTTATATAAATCAAAATTAAATTTAAAAAAATTATTATTATTATTAAATGAAACAAATAATAAAAATGAATTATTTAAAATAATAAATGAAACAGATAATAAAAATGAATTATTTAAAATAATAAATGAAGTAATTATTGATATATTTATTCAAGGCGAATTTGATAATCTTAAAATATGTAAATTTATTCAAGAAAATTTAATTCCTAAAATCAATATTTTAAAAGGTCAAATTAATTTAAATTTAGAAAACAATTTTAATTTAAATAACTTATCAAATGAAGTAATAAGAGAATTTAAAAAATGTAAATTAGAAATATTATATGGTGAGGAAAAATATTTAGAACAAATAAAAAAACTTATAAATATTACAAATAACTTTAAAACATTATATGATACTTTACAATTATTTACTTTTGAAAATAATATAGAAAAAAATACAATTGATATTCATAATAATTATATAATAGAAGAAATAGGAAAAAAATTAAGAAATTATAATGAGAATGATTTTAACATATTAATTAATTTAATAAAATTTATTTTATCAAAAGAAATTAGTTCAGATCAAATAAGAAGATTAATAAAATTAATCCAAAAAAATCTTCCTTTTAAAAGTATAATGGAAATTTTAACAAAAATTTTAAATGAAGAAATTATAAAAAAAAAAGATATAAATAATGATATAGTAAAATATTTATTAGAAAAGAGTATACAAAAAAATGAAATTGATATTTTAATTACTAAAATAACAAATGAAAATTATATGAAGAAAATATTAAATCAAAGAGATAGAAGTCAAAAATTTTCAATTCCAACTCCAGATTTTAATGATTTTTTAATTGATGAAGATACAAAAACAATTATTATATTAACTAAATTTATTAATGATAAACAATTTGAAAATTTAGATTTTATTCAAAATGAAGGTTATGGAAAAGAAATGTGTAAATTATTAGAAAAAATAAAATTAAAATTTTTAGATTATAATTTAACAATTGATGAATGTGAAAAAATTTATAATTTACATTTAAAAAATATGCTTGATTCAAGATTAAATTTGATTTTTTATAAAAAAGATGACACAATTAATATAAATGAATTAAAAAATAATTTAATTCAAAAAATTGAGAAAGCTGAAATAATAAAAAATAATATTTTTAATAATTATAATTATTTAAATAATTTTTGTAATCAAGATGAAAGAATAAAACAATATAAAAATTTAAAAGAAGAAATAACAATAACTCCTTTAAAAAACTTTGAATCATTAAAAGAAAAAGCCCCTTCATATGATATATTAATTTCAGTTGGAAAAAGAATAATGGAATTTAAAGAATCAAAAATTTTTATGTGTATATTTAATGATTTAAATAATAAACAAAATGATGATCAAATATTATATGATACTATTAATCATTATAATGAATTTTTTGAAATGTTAAAAAATAAAAATATTAATGATATTGATGAAGATATTTTAGAAATTATTTCTAAATCTTTTACTTCAATTAATGAATTAAAAGATAATATTAAAAAAATATCTGAATTAGAAGAAGAAGATGAAGAAAAAAAAATAGAATTATATAATTCAATTATAAATGATGATGATGGAAAGATAATTATTGAAAAAATATATTTATTTTATAGAAAAAATGAATTAATCTTATTTTTAAAAAATATAGAAAAATTTAATAATATTTTCAAATGTTCTGATTTATTCAATAAAAAACGTGAATTTATAATCAATAAATTTTCAGAAAGTAAATTATTACCAAATTTTGAAGAAATAAAAGAAATAATTTGTGAATGGGATAAAAATTTAATGATTGAAAAACAAGAATATGAAATTATTTTTAATATATTACTTTATAATGAAAATTTATTAAGTTTCTTAAAAGAAAAAGATAATAATGATTTAATGAATTTAAGAGAATTAATTGATCCTTTACAAACTCAAATAGTTAGTTTTAAAGATATTGATGATTTAGTTGATTTAATTAAATTAAAAGATGGTATAAAAAAAATTGCAAAAAATGATACTTTTATATTAGATTTTTCTAATTTAATTTCTCAATTATATAAAGAACAAAGTGAAAAAGATGAAGTTATAAAAAAAATTAAAAGTGTTTCTGATAAAATAAATGATATTATAGAAATTTTTAATAAGAAATTAAATAAAAATTTATTTGCTGAACAAAAATTTGATGCTATTTCAAAAAATGGTATTTTTGATATTCAATATGAATCAAATAAAGGATATAAATGTATAGTTATATCTCAAATTCCAGAAGATGATAATAATAATAATGAAAATAATATAATAAATAATAAAAATAAAATAAAAGAAGAAAAAAATAATATTAATAATAATAATGAAAAAATTAAATCAGAAGAAAATATTATTAATACTAATATAGAAATTAAAGCAGAAGAAAATATTATTAATACTAATATAGAAAATAAAATAGAAGAAAATAAAAATAATGAAGAAAATAAAAATGAAAAAATAGAAGAAAAAAAAACAAAAAAAATGAAAAAAATTATTGATACTTTTGAAGAAATACAAAATTTTAAAGATTTATTACTTTTAATTAAAAAAGAAGAATCTCCTCAAAAAAGTGAAATTAAACAAAAAGTAATTGAAATAATTGAACTAATTGAAAAAATTATAATAATGTTATCAAATATATTAAATAAAGGATATGATGAAGATATTTATGATCATATTCAAATAAATCTTAGTAGAGAAGATATAATATTTGATAATAATAATATTGAAAATGAAAAAAATTTACATTGTTTTAATTTTAAAGAAGATTGGTTTGTTGAATCTAAAGATAAAAAAATTATTGAACAAGAAGAAAATAGTAAAGTAAAAAATTTAATTGAAAAATTAGAAGAAATTGAAAAAAAACAAATTAAAAAAGAAAAAGAAATATATGAGAAATATCATTATATGAGATTAATATATGGAAATCAATTTAATACTATTTATAAATATGTAAAATATTTCTTTAATAAAGACAAACCTCCAATTAAAGATTATGAATTAGATATTAAAAGTGATATTTATAAAGATTTAAATGAAGAAGAAAAAAAGAAAATAATATCAAAAAAAAAAGAAA
>Ga0256407_10011622_pt1 | contig 12137 bp, 7 predicted proteins | sample RumenRJG_04DNA_FD_193489 | JGI IMG/M metagenome (GOLD analysis project Ga0256407, IMG submission 193489) | Bovine rumen microbial communities from Lethbridge, Alberta, Canada - RJG_04 | ecosystem: Host-associated > Mammals > Digestive system > Stomach > Rumen | place: Canada: Alberta | collected... | reverse complement strand
GTCGGCACAGACATCAAAGAGGTCGTGGTCCTCGCGATCCCACCAACGGATAAGCTCTTCATCAGTTTGCAGGCAGGAGAGTGTTTTGTCTTTCTTTTGTCTAAGTTGGGCTAATAGCCAACTGCGACTGATTACAGCAGATGCTTTCAGGAACTCCAGCGAGCAGGTGTTTTTCATCTCGCTGCTGATAACGCTGATTAGGTAGTCTTCCAGCGGCAACTCGTTTATGACCACAATCTGTCTCTCATGCCAGATAAGACGCAGCGAACCGGTAAAGACCTGTACCTGTTGCCGTTCCCAATGAAACTGTTTGCCTATGGTAACATTGTAAAGGCGGAAAGCCCCCTCCCCGCTCCCCCTTTTGGGGAGTGCTGTTATTTCATTGGATAGTTGCCCTTGCCACAGAATGCCATTCTCTTGGGCAACGGCAATCTGTTCGCCTTCTGCAGATGTACCATTAATATAATAAGGTGTATCCAGGCAGAACCGCACCTCTGGTGCAGAAAGAATTCCTACGGTAATTGTTGTCATGAGTGAGAAATATAAGTTACAACCAACTTGTCAACCCTAAACTCTAAACCCTAAACTCTCAACTCTCAAAGACACTTCCCTCAGAATATCTGCGGCCATTTCGTAGGTAATCTTTCGGAAATCCTCCTCTCGGGGCGTGATGAGAAGGCCGCACATATCCAGCGCGCCCGGGCTGATGAGCAGTTGTTCTTCGCCTTGGGCAGTATAGCAGGCGGGACGGTGCTTGGCACGTGGGAAGACGAGGGTTACAACTTTGTCGGCTTGTTTCCAACAGACGATGTTCATACGAGGTTCCGTCTCACCTTCATGCAGGGGTAGGGAGTTATAGATGCGCTCAAAGCGTTCTTCGGCTTCTGTCGCATCTGCTGTGCGAATTACCAGAACCGGGCAGGGATAGTCCGTCAGTATGGAGATACCCTCTGCAAAAGGTTTTAGCTTTGGCTCGTAGATACTACTCCAATCTCGCTCTAAGGGAGCAATACCACGACTGCCAGCTTGCAGATGCATGTGGTCGGGACAAGAGGCTCCACAGATGGGCCCATTGTAGAAAACCATATAGTCGGGCATCTGCTGCGCGATCTTAAATAAATCCTGGAAATGTCCCTTAATGGTCTGTGGCGTATGCTCGCGGGCAGGAATGGTGAAGTGCTTGGGCAGGATGGGGAAGGGGTTCACCAGCAGTTGGTATCGCTGCATGACGGACAGAGCGTGCTGCTCGGCGGGTCGGTTGCTATCACAAAGAAAGCAAGGTCTTTTCTGCAACGCCTGTTTGCTGACATCGGCTCCTGTGCTGACCATACGGGCAGGATTCCATTGGGCAGCCCCACTCCAGCCCTCCCACCGAGGAGGGAGGCTATCTTTGCATAATGTTCTCCCCTCCTCCTCGGGGGATGGGTTGATGGAGGGGGCTAATGCCTTTGTCTGAACTTCGCTTAGGGCTTCGTAGCGGTTGGCGGCTTCAGGCCAGTTTTTTTTTTCGCTCTGGAAGAATTCTTCTACTTCTTCCGGCTGTGGAACTTGATTCTTGCTTTTGTTCAGTTGCTGTCGTGCCAGAATCTCCAAGGTACGCAGGTGATCCTTATAGGTATTGTTCTTGTTGATTTTGTCCTGACTCAATGCGGCATCGCTGTTGCCCTCCCAGCGGCGACACAGGTAGACTTCGTGGTACAGGCGTCCTATATGGTAACGCCTACTTATCATCAGTCCAAGGGCATAGTCTTCGCCATAACTGGTGTTGGGAATCTGCAATTTCCTGAGCACAGGCGTATAGAATGCACGCGGGGCACCTAAGCCATTGATACGCAAGGCATTGTTTCGTCCGTTATCGGGTGTCCATTCCTTATGGTCGATGAGGCCGGGCGGTAAGGTGTTCAGTTGGAAGTCGCACATGCGATAGGAACCGATAACCATGGCTGCCTGTTGTTCGCGGAAGGCATCCACCATCTGCTGCAACGTCTGGGGCGAACTATAGAGGTCGTCGCTATCCAACTGAACGACAAACCGTCCTACCTGTGGATGATGAACGGCCGTGTTCCAGCAACCTCCGATACCCAAGTCGTTGCGTTCAGGGATGATGTGGATAAGCCTCCCACCAAACCTCCCCGAGGGGAGGCCTTCTGTTTCATCCTGAGCTATTTTGTTTATCTTTTCGGTTGTGCCATCGGTGGAGTGGTTATCGATGACGATGACATTAAAAGGAAACGATGTCTCTTGCGTGAGGGCTGAACGTATGGCATCTTCTATGGTGCGTTCGCGGTTGCGCACGGGGATGATGACAGAAGCCTCGACGGCAAACTCGCCTTCCGAGAAATCAATATTCTGAAATGCTTCGGGTGCCAGATAAGCTCCAATGGCTTTCAGATGGGCGGTACAAGCCTGCTCCATCTCTATCTGACGTTCGCGGTTGCGGGGATCCACATAGTCAAACTGCTTCTGTCCGCTCAGTCGGGTGTCTTGCTCCACCTCGGTGTATAGGAACTCATCGACGTGAACAGGCAGCATAGTCCGACTGACAAACAGGCGGAAGTCGTACAAGGCGGCAAAACGGTAGGTTATATCCTTTGCCTGTGCCACATATTCCTTTAGGGCTGAAGTGCGTATCAGTAGCAGGGAACCCAACTGGAAGTCATCACGTACCGAACCCAACTGACAGTCAATTAAAGCCCCCTCCCTGCTCCCCCCTTGGGGGAGTGTTATGTGGTGATCAGCATACAGCATCAGGGCGTTGCTGTCCTCGGCAATGGTCAGCATACGTGTCAGGGCGAAGTAGCCCAGTTGTAGCTTGTCGTACTTTGTGTATAATAGCAGGTAGGGCGCAGAGGTCTTCTCCGCTATCCAACGCAGGGTTTCTATGTTGCCAGGACCTTCTTCGCGCAGGAAGTAAACGTCCTTTACTTGCTCATCGGCTTTTAACTGTTGCAGGGTGGCGGCAACCTGCTCGTCGCTCTGCCAAGGAATAAAACAATCAATCATAATGCGCAAAATTAGAGATTTTTTTTTGCTCTGCAAAATAAAAAGAAAAATAATAAGCATATCTTTGCATTATGAAAGTGTATATTTTCAATCCCGAAAACGATATGGCCCTTGCTGATGGTAATCCAGGCTACACGCCGCCAGCTATCATCAGGCAAATGCGAGACGAACTTTATTGGCTTCCCAATTGGTGGGCCGAGGAGGACGATATAGTTTGGAATGGCGAGGACAAACTGCAACTGAAGCAGGGCGACGAGATACTACCCTGGGGTTGGAGTCCGGCTCTTATACACCAGTTGCGTCAGGCAGGTGTTACTGATGAGTTCCTGCCTACAGACGAAGAGATGGAACGGCTCCGTTGGCTTTCGCATCGTCAGACCGCAGTCGAGGCTTTAGCTGCCTGCAAACGCGATGGGCTGATGGGTGATGCTTTGATGGGCGACTCATATCTCTGTAAGACAGAAGCAGAAATAAAAAAGGTAATTGCTACGGCAAAGGATGGCGAAGCATTTCTTCTGAAGGCTCCTTGGAGCAGTAGTGGTCGTGGACTGATGCTCTGTGGCAGTCCCAATGCTCAGGGATGGATAAAGAATATTCTAAAGGCACAAGGCTCTGTGGTGGTGGAGAAACTGTTACAGAAGGTAGCCGATTTCGCCCTCGAGTTCTGGTGCGACGGGCAGGGTGGGGTAGAATATCGTGGCCTCAGTCTTTTCTATACCAACGAGGGTGGTGCCTACTTAGGTAACTGGGTGGCTCCCGAAGGTGAGAAATTACAATGGCTTATGCAGTATGCCGACCCGCAGATGCTGGTAGATATAAGACATTGGTGGGAAGCATACCTAAAGAAATTCCAGTACTGCGGTCCTGTAGGCATTGATATGATGCTCTGCCAGGACGGTATCTGCCCTTGTATCGAGATTAACTGGCGCATGACAATGGGTTATATCTCAACCCTTCTTCCTGCCCAAGGCAAGTATGGCCGCATGGTAGTAGAGTATATCTATGGCCATTATTCGGCAGAAGTAGAAGCTTTCAGCTGACATTGGGATTGAACAAAAAAAGAGCGTCACAGTGTGATGCTCTTTTTTTTGTGGTTGGGCTACCCGGACTCGAACCAGGAAAGGCAGGACCAGAATCTGCAGTGTTACCATTACACCATAGCCCAATAAATAACGGGTTGGATTCGTTTTGCGGTGCAAAGGTAGAGACTTTTTCCGAACTGACAAAACTTTATGCCAAAAAAATATAAAAAACTTGCATTTTCCCCTAACTCTCTGTACCTTTGCAACCAGTTAAAATGATAAATAAGTTGAAAAAAGAAAAGAATCCCCTGGTAGAAGCTATAGTTCAGGGAATGCAAGATAAGAAAGGTAAGAATATTGTTGTGGTGGACCTCACAGAGATTCCAGATACCATTTGTGGATATTTTGTGATTGCTACAGGTGGTTCACCTACACAGATTCAGGCATTGGCTCGTAGCGTAGGTGACAAGGCATTGGAACTGGTACATCAAAAACCGTTGGCAGTAGATGGATTGCATTACTCCCAATGGGTGGCGATGGATTATGCTGAGGTTATTGTACACATCCTGTTGCCAGAGGAACGTGCTTTCTATGATATAGAGCACCTTTGGGCCGATGCCCGATTGACACAGTTGCCTGATTTGGATTAAAGTAATTGAAAGTATTTATGAGCAAACAGAAGAAACCCAAATATCCGCAGTTCAGCCTTACTTGGTTGTATTTGATTATTGCTGTTGTGCTTGGCTTCCTCATTCTTAATGGCGGAAACGGCTCGTTGTTGGATGGTGGTTCCAAGGAAGTGACCTACAGCCAATTTAAGGAATATGTGAAGAAGGGATATGCCAACAAGGTTGTGGTAAACAAGAAGGAAGGAACATTGGTGATGTATGTTAAGCCAGAACATCTGCGTGATGTGTTTCCTACTACAAAGATTAAGCCCGGTGCCGTAAGTGTTGTTCAGTCCCAATACCCGTCTGCCGACAAGTTGGAGGATTTTATGGAGCAGGAGCAGGAGTCAGGTCATTTCAGCGGTGATGTAAAATACGAAAACAGCAGCGATGCCATCTCCAATTTCCTATGGAGTTTTGGTCCCCTCATTCTTATTGCACTCTTCTGGATATTTATTATGCGCCGTATGGGTGGTGGAAGCGGAAGTAGCGGTGGTCCTATGGGTATTTTCAATGTTGGCAGAAGCCGTGCCCAATTGGTGGACAAGGAGGAAGCTGGAAAGGTGACCTTTAAGGATGTCGCCGGACAGGCAGGTGCCAAGCAAGAGGTGCAGGAGATCGTAGAGTTCCTGAAGAACCCTGAGAAATATACCGAATTAGGTGGAAAGATACCCAAGGGTGCCCTCTTGGTAGGCCCTCCGGGAACCGGTAAGACCCTTTTGGCTAAGGCTGTGGCAGGCGAAGCAGATGTACCCTTCTTCTCTATGTCGGGTAGCGACTTTGTTGAGATGTTCGTGGGTGTAGGAGCCAGTCGTGTTCGCGACCTCTTCCGTCAGGCTAAGGAGAAAGCTCCTTGTATTATTTTTATTGATGAGATAGATGCTGTGGGTCGTGCCCGTAGTAGAGGTCTTCAGATGGGTGCTAACGATGAGCGCGAGAGTACACTGAACCAGTTGCTTACCGAGATGGACGGCTTTGGAACCAATAGTGGCGTAATTATTTTAGCTGCTACCAACCGTGCTGACATTCTGGATAAGGCTCTGTTGCGTGCAGGTCGGTTCGACCGTCAGATACATGTGGACCTGCCCGATGTGAACGAACGTAAGGAAATCTTCCAGGTGCATCTGCGTCCTGTGAAGACAGACGACTCACTCGATATCGACTTCCTGGCTCGTCAGACTCCAGGCTTCAGTGGAGCGGATATCGCCAATGTCTGCAACGAGGCTGCTCTGATAGCTGCCCGTAACAACAAGAAAACTGTGGGCAAGGATGATTTTCTGGCTGCTGTGGACCGTATAATCGGCGGGTTGGAAAAGAAAACCAAGGTAATGACAACCGAGGAAAAGCGTACCATCGCCCTCCACGAGGCTGGTCATGCTACAATCAGTTGGTTGCTGCAGTACGCCAATCCTCTTGTTAAGGTAACCATTGTTCCCCGTGGCCGTGCGTTGGGTGCTGCCTGGTATCTGCCCGAGGAGCGACAGATAACTACGCGCGAGCAGATGCTCGATGAGATGTGTGCCACCCTTGGCGGTCGTGCTGCCGAGGAACTCTTTACAGGGCACATCAGCAGTGGAGCCATGAACGATTTGGAGCGTGTAACCAAACAGGCTTACAGCATGATTGCCTATATGGGAATGGCCGATGAGTTACCCAACATCTGCTATTATAATAATCAGGAGTATAACTTCCAGCGTCCCTATAGCGAGGCTACGGCTCAGCTCATAGATCAGGAGACGCAGAAAATGATTGCCCAACAGTACCAGCGAGCCAAGGATATCCTAAGCCAGCATACCGAAGGACATGCCCAGTTGGCTCAACTCCTTGTAGAGCGTGAGGTTATCTTTGCCGAGGATGTAGAGCGTATCTTCGGACCCCGTCCCTGGAGTAGCAGAACAGAGGAACTGCTGGCAGAAGAAAACAGCCTTACCCCTAACCCCTCACTCGAGGGTGAGGGGAACTCAGACTCCTCAGAGAACTCTTAATGTTCAATGTTCAATATTCAATGTTCAATGAAGAATCTCGTCACTCGTACGCTAACAGGTCTGATATATGTTTTGCTACTGGCAGGATGCACAATATGCAGTCCTGTCACCGCCTTTTTCTTTTTCGGTCTTGTAACTGCTGCCACTCTTTTTGAGTTTGGTACTGTGATGAATAATCATGGAGGTGCCAATATGCCCCGTGCTATTAACGCATTGGCTGGTTTTATTCTGGTTGCAGCTGTCTGGCTGTTCTGCATTGGCAGCGATACAGCCCCCCGTATGACAGCTATCTGGGCTTTTCTTCTATTATATATAATGGTTAGTGAACTGTATCGTGGCAGTCAGGACTCTATTCGCAACTGGAGTCTTTCCTTGGCCTCACAATTGTATGTGGCATTGCCCTTTGCCCTACTTCCTTTGCTCAGTATCAATATAGATCCGGATGCCGATCGTATGGCTTATACCTGGATTTATCCGCTCGCTCTCTTCGTTTTTCTTTGGGTGAACGATACGTTTGCCTATCTCTCGGGGCTAACCCTGCACGGAATCTTTCCCCAGAAGCTTTTTCCCAGTGTTTCGCCCAAGAAAACATGGGTTGGCAGTATAGGTGGTTGTGTCTTTACCCTTTTGGCAGCTGTGGCCGTCTGGTACATACAGCCAGGAACACTAAGCCTGTTGCAATGGTTGGGTTTTGCTGTTGTGGTTGTGATAAGTGGAACATTCGGAGATTTGGTTGAGAGCCACCTGAAACGTCAGTTAGGCATTAAGGACAGCAGTCATATCCTGCCTGGGCATGGAGGCTTGTTGGACCGTTTCGACAGCAGCTTGTTGGCTATTCCTGCAGTGACAGTTTATTTTATCATAATATAAGAAAATGCGTATAATCCTTTGTTTGCTCTTCCTGACATTAATTAATCCTTTTTCATATTGCGCCGAGACAAATGTGCTTCCTGTGCTGAAGGTATATTTCGATGGGATAATTGTGAGAGATATGGAATACACGAATGGTTCCATGCAGCTTACTGATACGGACGGAACGGTTATAGATCTTCCGGCTAAGTTCAAGACACGAGGTGCTACAGCCAGTATGTATTTAATGAAACCATCGCTTAACATGAAGTTGCGTACAGAAGACTATGCAGAAGAGGCAGACTCTTCTCTGCTGGGTATGCGTTCCTGTTCATCGTGGATTCTTGATGCTATGGCCATCGATAGAATCTGCATGCGCAACCGTGTGGCTTTCGATATCTGGAACGAGTTCTCCCGTCTCCCATACGCTACTGATTTTGATGGACGCAATGGAACAGAGGGACGCTTCATAGAACTTTTTATCAACGACAAGTATTATGGCATCTATCACCTTATGGATCGCATTAACCGCAAGCTTCTTGACCTGAAGAAAGTTCAGGAAAAAGAGGATGGCAGTGTTCTTGTGCGCGGTGTTCTTTATAAAAGCGGCACTCAGGATATTCTAAACCAGAATGAGCCCTGTTATAGCGAGGATTCTTCTGCCTGTGTTATAGAATGGCATAATGCCTGGGAGCTCACTTATCCGGATGAATATGCAGGAAAGGCAGCATGGGCTCCGCTTCAGGATGCTATTTTAAAAGGAAAGAACAAGAATTACGTCAAACAATATTTCTATCTTCAAAATTTAGCCGATTATCAGATTCTGGTAATGGCACTTTGTATCAGCGATAACTGGGGAAACAAAAACCGATTCTTCAGTATCCGTAACATTAATAAGAATATTTCCGACCCCGACCAAACAGAGGCAGACCGTAGGCGTTTCGTTGTCACCCCTTGGGATTTAGATACCAGTCTCGGTGGACATTATGAGGGAGCGTGCTATGATGGCAATTATACAGACTGGCCCCTACAAAGCATTCCAAATAACTCTCCATATCCCTACTGGCTCATCCTTAGCGATAACGAGTTTCTGACCATTCTCAGGCAACGCTGGGTAGAGGGCCGTCAGGGTGCGTTCTCCATCCCTTCTGTCTTTAGCAAACTGGATAAATACTGCACACTTTTTATCGAGAGCGGAGCTTGGAAACGTATGACGGAACACTTCGATGGGCAGAAATCACGCCCTATGTATGTTCATGACCTTGCTCGCGAAATAAACTTCATAAAGCAGTGGTATGTGAACCGCTTCCTTGAGATGGATGACTTTTTTGGCATTCCCAGAACGCAGGAATTGGAGGACGGGATTTATGAACTCCATACAGACAATAAGACCTATGAGACCTATGACCTTAGCGGCCGTAAGGTTAATTCTCCATCAAAGAAGGGCTTTTACTTAGCCAATGGCAAGAAAGTGCTATATTAATCCTTAAAGGTAAAAATAAATAGGCTTTGGATTTGTACTCCAAAGCCTATTTTTAGTATCATAGTTCTAACGTCTTACGTTTAATTTGTGAGTATCTCAATCAGCTTCTCTACAGCTGCGTGAATGCCGTTAACATCCTTGCCGCCTGCCGTAGCGAAGTGAGGCTGACCGCCGCCGCCGCCCTGAATGAGTTTGGCTGCTTCACGGATATTCTTACCAATGTTTACGCCAGTTGCAACTACACTGTCTGATGCAGCAGCGGTAAGCAGGGGCTTGCCTTCTGCTACGGAGCCGATAACAACCAGGCTGTTTTCAACTTCGGCACGGAGTTGGAAGGCGATGTCCTTGACAAACTCTGCGCTGAGGGTGGTGTAGGCCTTGAGGATTGTGATGCCGTTGACCTGTGTCTGCTTGGCAATCATGTCCTTCTTCAGGTCTGCTGCTTTCTCGCGCATTGTGTCTTCAACCTGCTTCTTCAGCTCTGCATTATCGCTGATGGCCTTGCGGATGGTAGCCATCAAGTCGGGAGCATTATTGAAGAGACTCTTGAGTCCAATCAACAGATCCTGCTGCTTGTCCATTACCTCTTCCACAGCCTTACCCGTGATGGCCTCGATACGACGAACACCGGCGGCAATGCTGCTCTCGGAGATGATGCGAACCATACCGATGCAACCTGTGCTCTTGGCATGGCAGCCTCCACAGAACTCTATGCTGCTGCCGAACTGAACGACACGTACCTTGTCGCCGTATTTCTCGCCAAAGAGAGCAACGGCCCCCAGTTTCTTGGCTTCTTCTATTGGAGTGTCGCGATATTCCTGCAAGGGCAGGTTCTCACGGATACGTTCGTTAACCAAATGCTCTACCTCACGAATCTGCTCAGGTGTTACCTTCTCGAAGTGAGAGAAGTCGAAACGCAGATAGTCGGGAGTTACCAACGAGCCTTTCTGCTCAACATGGTTACCCAGCACTTCCTTCAATGCCTCATCCAACAAGTGAGTACAAGAGTGGTTGGCCTCGATGGCACGACGACGGTCAACATCGACGCAAGCCATGAACTCTGCTTCAGGATTGGTGGGGATGCGATCCAGAAGATGTATGCTTACACCATTCTCCTTCTTGGTATCTATAACCTTGATGGTCTCTGTCTCATTTACCAGCACGCCGGTATCGCCGACCTCACCACCCATCTCGCCATAGAAGGGAGTCTGGTCAAGGATAGCTTCATACACAACGCCTTTCTTCTGTTTAACCTCGCGATACTTTACAATGTGGCAGCTATACTCGGTATAATCGTATCCTACGAAGGTAGAAATCTCACCGTTCTCGCTCTGGCTCTCAGAGACGATGTGCCAGTCGCCCATCTCAACCTGAGCGGCATTACGGGCACGGGCTTTCTGCTTCTCCATCTCTACGTTGAAACCAGCCTCGTCAACGGTCAGACCGTTCTCGCGACAGATAAGCTCGGTAAGGTCGAGGGGGAATCCGTAGGTATCAAAGAGGGTGAAGGCTTTCTCGCCGGCAATTTCTGTTTTGCCTGCAGCCTTTGTCTCCTTCATTACGCCGTCAAGCAGTTTTATACCTGTATCTAAAGTGCGCAGGAAGCTGTCTTCCTCTTCCTTCATCACCTTGGTAATCAGCTCACGCTGAGCCTCCAGCTCGGGATAAGTAGTACCCATCTCCTGAATGAGAACAGGAAGCAGGCGATACATGAAGGCCTCTTTCTGACCCAGGAATGTATAAGCGTAACGAACAGCACGACGTAAGATACGACGGATAACATAGCCGGCCTTGGCGTTGCCTGGCAACTGACCGTCAGCAATACTGAAAGCGATGGTACGCAAGTGGTCGGCAATTACACGCATGGCAACATCGGTCTCTTCCTTGTCGCCATACTTATAGCCGCTGAGGTCACCAATGGCCTTGATGATGGGCTGGAAAACATCTGTGTCGTAATTTGAATGCTTGCCTTGAATGGCGCGAACCAAACGCTCGAAGCCCATACCTGTATCAATGACGTTCATGCTCAGGGGCTCCAAGTGCCCGTCGGCCTTGCGCTCGTACTGCATGAATACGATGTTCCAGATTTCAATCACCTGTGGGTCGTCCTTGTTTACCAGTTCGCGGCCGGGCACCTTAGCCTTTTCTTCAGGGGTACGGCTGTCCAGGTGAATCTCTGAACAAGGACCGCATGGACCTGTATCGCCCATCTCCCAGAAGTTGTCGTGCTTGTTTCCGTTAATAATATGATCAGCAGGGACATGCTTCAGCCAGTAGCCTGCGGCTTCGTCGTCGCGAACAAGGTTTTCCTCGGGAGAGCCCTCAAAGACGGTTACATAAAGATCCTTGGGGTCAAGCTTGAGCACATCAACAAGGTATTCCCATGCCATATCGATAGCACCCTCCTTGAAGTAGTCGCCGAACGACCAGTTGCCCAGCATCTCGAACATGGTGTGATGGTAGGTGTCATGTCCCACTTCTTCCAAGTCGTTATGCTTACCGCTTACGCGCAGACATTTCTGGCTGTCGGCACGACGGCGTGGCTCTGGGTCGCGAGTTCCCAAAATGATGTCTTTCCACTGGTTCATACCAGCATTGGTAAACATCAGTGTCGGGTCGTCCTTTACTACCATAGGAGCAGAAGGCACAATCTGATGCCCCTTTGACTCGAAGAACTTCTTGAACGAGTCTCTAATTTCGTTAGCTGTCATCATGTTATTTACGATTTGTCTATTTACAATTTACAATTAACTATGTGATTATTTGGCTGTTTTACATGAGTAATTCGCCAAAAATCTTGCAAAGGTAATTTATTTTACCTATTTTTGCAAAGAATTTGATTACAAAAGGAAGTAATATCTACAATTATGCCTTATAATCCGAATAAAGAGCTGAAGAAGTTTTATTCTATTAGTGAGGTAGCTGCACAATTCAATGTGGCTGAGTCTCTTTTGCGTTATTGGGAAAAAGAATTCCCTAATATTAAGCCTAAGAAGACCGTTGGTCGTGGAATACGAAAATACACAACTGAGGATATTGCTGAAATTCAACTTGTCTATAACCTGCTGAAGGTAAGAGGCATGAAGATTGGTGCTGCCAAGCAGGTACTGGCAAAGAACCATGATGG
>Ga0256407_10011621_pt1 | contig 12137 bp, 10 predicted proteins | sample RumenRJG_04DNA_FD_193489 | JGI IMG/M metagenome (GOLD analysis project Ga0256407, IMG submission 193489) | Bovine rumen microbial communities from Lethbridge, Alberta, Canada - RJG_04 | ecosystem: Host-associated > Mammals > Digestive system > Stomach > Rumen | place: Canada: Alberta... | reverse complement strand
GGATGTGAGTCCGAACCTGTGGCAATACTGGTATGAAGGTATTTCTTCCGACTATGGTGATTACGGCTGGATGGAATATGAGGATGGCGAATGGTACATTGAACGCAGGGATGAGGATTGGATATTGATGGATACGGATAAATATGACACGTCGGAACTCTGGCATTTCGATAGCGCGAGTGATGTGGGCGGGAAGTAAACCATCTGTTTGAGGAACAATAAAAAATGAACCTTAATCGTTTAAAAATAGAAGCCGCGTGTAAGATATCTTCGGACTACGCAGTTGGAATAGATGATGAGTCTAATTGTATTTTCAAGCTTGATACAACAACCGGAGAAAGTTCGTTTTTAACAATGGTTCCGGGGGAAGAAATTTATACCGGAAGGCTATATACAACTGCTTTATTCAAGAATGGCAATGTATATTTTACTCCTTTTTCAGCAAACGAAATTGCTATATATGATATTGAAAAAAATTCTGTTTTGAAGAAAAAAATATCAGCATCACATGGATATAATTCCAAAAAGAAATTTAGCGGTATTGTTGAATATGGTGATTATCTGTTTATGACGCCCTGTACCTATCCGGCGGTTTTAAGATTAAATACTATTACCGGCGAAGCAGATTATTACGGAGGATGGGCAAAAGGAGAAAAATTTTTATTCAGAAAAGCTCCTGAGGTGTTGGACGATCATTTTTATTTACCAAGTACAACCAATGATCTGTTACTTGATTTTGATATGAAGAATTGTGCCGGAACTTTATATCATACAGGAAGCGAAAACGGGTGCTGGTCTGCATGTCATCACCAAGGAAATTTATGGCTTTCGCCAATAAAACGAGATGCAGTGATCAAATGGAATATTGTTAATCATAGATCTGAAAAAATCCATGTTTTTCCCGATGGTTTAAGCGGGAAAGATTTTCTCTTTACAAAGATATATTCGAATTCTGAAGGTTTATTTCTAATTCCCGCTAATACTAATATGGCAATTAAGATAGATGTCGAAAAAAAGCAACTTATGAAAGCTGATATTCCCGGCTTGTACGGGAATAAGATCACGCAGTTCCTTACAGAAATGAATGGATATCTGTATCTATTTATAAAGGATAATAATGATTATAAATATTTACGTCTGAAAATGGATGATAATACAACAGATGAATTTGGCTTCTATCTGAGTGATCGTGAAATGCAACGATATCGCCAAACATTTGCTAAAAAGTCTATAGAACAGGGAAATATACTGAGAGAAAATAAAGTTGTGAACTTGAGTGATTTCACGGGGGCGCTGACAAGATAAGTAATGAAACATATTAAGGAATCAAGTGTAGAACAACTCAATCTGAAATATAAAAATAAAAAGATCTATTGTGTCGGTTGCGGAAAAAGACTTTTTGAATTGATTGAGCTATATAGCTCAGAACCATTTATAAATAATATTTCCGGCCTATTTGATAATAACAGTAAGCTCTGGGGCGTCGAGAAAGAGATAGGTTCCATAAAGCTTAAGATTGAGAATCCTGTCTCAATAAAACAATTATCTGATGTAGTTATTCTGATCACAAGCGATCACTATGAAGATATTTTCAAATCAATTCAAGAATATCTGTGCAATAAAAATGTTTATGTTTTCAGATATCCTCAGTATTACTACAGATGGACGGGAAAACTCCTAAAATTTGTTAGCTATATGCCTCTTAGCAGGCAGATTTTATTTTATGCCGGAGCAGAGCCGCATGAAAATGCAGATGCTATTGTTTCATATCTGAACAAGGAATATAAAGGGAAAAAATATTCGATAGTATATCTTTCGGATAATGAAAATTTTTCGTATAACGGGATCAAATATATATATAGTAAAACCGTCAGATGCAGAGCTAACTTTTTTGAAGTATTTGATTATTGCAGATTATATTCGAGAAGTAAGTTTCTATGCTATGAGAATCAGGCACTAAAAAAAGTTAGTTCCAAACAATGTCTAATTTACTTAAATCACGGAACTATCCCATTAAAGAATGTTAGCGATGTTCTAAGGCAACCGGAAGAACTGGATATCGGAGTTTGCCCGGGAAAAGGCTGCGCAAATTTGTATATCGATCAGTATGGAATAACCCCGGAAAAGCTGGTATATATGATGCCAGCGAGAGTAAATCGGATATTTAAGTCAGAAGGTAAAATTCATGATTTGCTAAAAATTGACCATAAGAAAGTAGTATTATGGCTTCCTACATTTCGTCAATTAAAAGGCAGCGAACGTAAAGACTCGGCATCTTTAAATCCTATAGAATTATTGAAAAATAATATATATGAAATTGATGAGTATTTATCAAATAAAAATACTGCTCTCGTAATAAAAAAACATCCGAGAGAAAAGATTGATTTAATTATTCCTGATAAAATAAATAATATATTTATTATCAGAGATGAACAATTAGGCGACGCCCGTATGTGCTTGCAGGATTTGCTGAATGATACAGACGCACTCCTCACGGATTATTCCGGTATTTCATTTGAATATATGTTACTCGGTAAACCTATAGGATATGTTCTAACTGATATTAACGAATACCATAGAGGATTTTCTGTTGATAATCCGGAAGAATACATGCCCGGTACACATATATTTAATAAGACACAATTCCTGAACTTTATTGATGATGTTTTCTCAGGAAAAGATGAATTTTACAACAAGCGTGTCAGGCTTATCGAAAAGCTTTTTGGAAATGAGGCTTATGAGAATGGCGCTGCAAAATTTATAGATTATTTAGATCGCAGATAGGGTAAGAAGATGCTCAAAGCGAATTCTTTCAAAAATCCAACCGAGGAATTCTTAAATTGTATAGCCGGCTCAGATTCGGTATATCTCTACGGATATTCGAATCTTTCAAGAAATGCATATCATATCCTAAAAAGAGTTTATGGCTTAAAGATAAAGGGGATTGTCGTTACTCATTTACCTAAATCTTTAGATCAAAATGTAGATTATGTTTTTGAAGCGGCTTCTATTGATTTAATGAATTCTATGGTGATCATTTCAACAAACAGTATCTTTTGGAATGAAATCAGAGAAAATGTGAAAGATAAATGTAAATCTGTTTTTTACTATACCGAAGAAGTTGATGAAATTATAAAAAACAATCTTAATGAATTGCCGTTGATCGAAACAAGATTTTTAAACATATGCGTCGGTCAGGCTTGTAACTTAAAATGCAGAGATTGTGTGAATTTTGCTCCATATGCCAAGCGTGAGAACCTAAGATATCCGATTGAAAAAATTATCGGTGATATCGACTTGTTACTGCCTTATTTTTCACGTATAGACACCTTACACATCCAGGGAGGAGAGGTTTTTTTGTATACAGATTTGTATGATCTTCTCTCTTATTTAAGTTCGACTTATGACCGTATTATTGGAAAGATACAGATTGCAACAAATGGACATATTATACCTGACGAAAAAATATTAACTTTACTTGCTAACGGAAAATTTGAGGTTAGGATATCAGATTATAAACATATCAGTAATCCGGAGTGCCTGTTGAGTGAATTAGAAAATCGTAAAATACCTTATAGAATTTATGAATTCGCCGGAAACAGAGGGAAATGGAATGATAGTGGAGGGCTTCATTTTGCACAACCTGATGAATGTGACAGTGAAGAAAAAATACTTCGTTGCAGATGGTGCACATGCTATACCCTGGAAAACCACAAAGTGGGACGTTGCGGAAGAAGTATTCCTGCAATAACTGTTCAGAAAATTTCTCCAAAAGATAAGGACTACTTATATATAGATAAGGATATTTCCATTGAAATGGTTCGTAACTATTTTATGTTTATCAAACCCATGGAGGCTTGCAGGTATTGTAAAGGATCAAACGGACCGGAAATTGAAGCTGCCATACAGATGTAAAAACACTTGATTTATTAATGGTATCAGGACGGGAGCGCAGTTATGCTATGAAAAAAGATGAGCTGATCAGAAGTGCATTACAATATATTATTTTTGATAAGGGTAAAAAAGATTTTGTCATTTTTCCATTTGGAACATATGGAAAATTAACGAAAAAGATATTAAATGATGAGTTCTCTATTAATGAAAGATATGTTGTGGATAATAACCAAAATTTATCAAATGTTAGAGATATTGCTTATTTAAAAGATGATTATAAGAGTAATAAGGATTTTATAATACTTCTTGCTGTTGATTCGATCGGTTGGGAAAAATCTGCTGAGATTCATGCTATCCTCGATAGCTTTGCTTCGTTAGATCGCGTTGTTGATACATTATCATTGTCTCCTTATTTTGCCCCCTGGGTTAATTACAGTTCAATGAATACCGAAAAGGACAGTGTTCAGGCTATAGAGTGTATTGCCAGAGAGATATATAAAAACGGAATAACCGGGGCAGTAGCGGAAGCGGGGGTTTATAAAGGAAATACAGCAAAGTATATTAATTGCCTGTTCCCGGACAGGAAACTTCATTTATTTGATACATTTCAAGGCTTTCCTGAGAAGGATAAAAAAAGAGAAGATGAAAGGGGATTGTATCGCTCAGACATTGATTTTTCAGATACAGCCGAAGAACTGGTCATGAAAAAAATGACTTTTCCGGATAAAGTTATCATTCATAAAGGTTGGTTTCCTGAGACAACCCAAGGTATTGTTGATAACTTTTCATTTGTGAGATTAGATATGGACCTGTATGATCCGATTTATGCAGGCCTTGTATATTTTTATCCCAGGATGGAAAAAGGGGGATACATTTTGATACATGATTGCAGAAGCAAAAACTTTGAAGGTGCGAGAGCGGCGGTACAAGATTTTTGCAAAAAAGAACATGTCGGATATTTGTGCATGCCTGATCTTTTAGGAAGTGCAGTGATAAATATAGGGTGGTAGAGTTGTCGCTGCATAATACTAAAATCAATGTATTTATTACAGGGGAATACTTAAATGATTGAAGAAAAATTTATAAAGGAAATTAAAAAATATAAAGATGTGATCATTTATGGTTATGCAGATATAGCAGTAACTGTTCTGGATTATATCATTGAAATTGATACCAGCATTAAGATAGCTAATTATTCGGGAAGGGTGAAATATTTTACAACATCAGAAAGAATTCCGATCAAAAAAAGAGACGAAATTAAGGGGATTAAGATAAGACCTATATATGATCTTGCTGATTATGCCGCCGACAGTCTTGTTGTTGTAGCTACCAAAGAAATGCACCATAAAGCTATTGCTAAAACATTGGATGAACTTGGCTTTAAGAATATATTGTATATTTCTCATGAACAGTATTGTCTGATAAGAGAAAGCGTTGAAAACTTTAAGACAGTTGTAAATAACAATATCCAAAATTATCACTTAAACCATCAGATCAAATTAGACAGATTGCGTGATAAGGTAAAGCGGGGCGGTCGGGTCAAAGTTTTTTTTATGACTCATGACTCGGCTGTATTTGGATGCGCTTCTGTATATAAAGCAATGGAAGAAAGCAAACTGTTTGATCCGTATATTTATGTTGTTTCAAGAAGAGATGTTGAGTATCCAAAGTTTCTCGAAGACGTTGACAGAGATGTGATTTTTTTTGTAGAACGAGGATATAAAGTTATCAAAGGATATGATGGTAATGGCAACCCCAGAGATCTGCATACACTCAATCCTGATATATTATTTTATGACATCCCAAAATTATATGGTTCTGCCGGAAGTTCGTATAACAGACTCGATCAGCTAAATTGGGAATATCTGACATGCTATGTGCCTTATGGGATGATGATGGTCGATTCGTTTTATTATCATTATCATACGAAATGTATTCGTGAAACATGGAAATTTTTCGTTGATACCACATCAGACTTCAAAAGAGTATTAATGGATTCTGATTTTAACGGTTTTAACACAGTGTTGGCAGGTTATCCGAAATTGGATGAATACGGAGAATCAAAAACAAATGCCGGATCAACAAAGGATTATGAGGGTAAAAAAATAGTAATATATGCTCCGCACCATTCGCTATTTGCATCAAATAATTTTGCAACGTTTGATCTGTATAAGGATCACATGTTGGAAATCGTAAAACAAAATCCGCAGTTTTATTTTGTTATAAAACCACATCCATTACTTAAATTTCAAATTAACGCCAGATTCTGCGAGGGAAAGATCGACTTTTCCAAGGAAGATTACGAGAAATATTTGAAGGAGTGGGATCAGTTACCCAATGGAGAAGTAGTAGATCAAGGTGATTATATAGAACTCTTTGAAAAAAGTTCCTGTATGATCACTGACTGCGGATCTTTTATCGGAGAGTATTTTCCTTCGGGCAAACCTTGTATTTATCTTTTTAATCCGAGGAAAGAACATCAGCGAGATGTTTATACACCTTTAGCACAGAAAATTTTGGATACATACTATATAGCTAACTCGCAAGATGAGTTAGACAAGTATGTACTGGAAGTTATCAAAAATGGTAACGATATTAAAGCTCAAGCAAGAAATAAAGCCGTTTCCGAGGAATTCCCCGATATCGGTCATGCAGGACGGACAATAGTCAAGTATTTAGAAGATGTTTTGATTTAAGGGAGGTGCGAGATGATAATTGGATACACAACCGGAGTATATGATCTTTTTCATATAGGGCATCTTAATCTGTTGAAAAATGCAAAAGGTATGTGCGATAAATTGGTCGTAGGTGTTACCGTAGATGAGCTTGTTCAATATAAAGGGAAAAATGCAATGATCCCGTTTGAAGATCGTATCGAGATCGTTCGTTCGTGTAAGTACGTTGATGCTGCTGTGCCTCAATATGATATGGATAAGTTGAAAGCGTGTAAGGAACTGGGTGCGACAATGCTATTTGTCGGGGATGACTGGTACGGCACAGATAAGTGGCGAAAATACGAAGAAGATTTCGAAAAAGAGGGTATAAAGATAGTTTATTTCCCGTATACAAGAGGTGTTTCTTCTTCAAGGATCACAGAAGCGCTTAAACAGGTGCGTGGATGGACAAGCGAGGCTAGCGAGGCTGCGCTTAATTCAACGATAAATGCAGAGGGAGACCGTCGGGATGATTGACAAAAATCTTAGCATGAGTTCTTTCTTGGCGCTCAGATATACAGAAAAAAGAGATGTCGATTTTACAGAAAAATTGTCTTACAGGCACCCTCAACTACCTGATAATAATGACCGCATTTTGGTTAAATCCGCAAAGGATATAGAAAATGCTATAGAAAATCAGATATCCGGTATCCGAAAAGAGCACAAAGGGAAGATAGGTATTCTTTTGTCCGGTGGCATGGATTCTTCTATCCTGGCATCTTTTTTGCCCGGGTGCGAGGCATATACCTTTCGTTTTTTAGGCGGAGAATATCAAAAAGAAGAATTACAAAGGGCTGAGCAGTTTGCCGCGTATTATGGACTTAATCTCCATTATATCGATATCAACTGGGAAACTGTTATCAATAACCTTAAGCCTGTAATGAAATCAAAAGGGGGGCCGGTTCATTCTATTGAGCCACAGATATGCCAGGCTGCCCAAATTGCCAAAAATGATGGGATAGAGCTTATGATCATTGGTGATGGAAGTGATTATGTATTTGGAGGCATGAATCAGCTTCTTTCGCAAGACTGGACATTTGAGGATTTCTACCATAGATATATATATGTTGATCCAGAAGAAGTATTGGAATCACCTGTAAGTATTAAATACCTGTTTGAACGATATCGACAAGGCAGCAAAATAGATTTCGTAGGTTTTATGGATATTGTTGCAACAGAAGAAAGCTATGGTTCATATTCCAATGCGTTCCTTACTGCCGGACTTCCGTATTTTGATCCGTATGAAAAACTCAAAATGGCAGAACCTTTAGATTTAACTAGAATAAGAAAGGGAGAATCCAAATATCTTATCAGAGAATTATTTAAAATGAGGTATCCGGAAATTCCTGTTCCCGAAAAACTTCCGATGCCCAGACCTGTAGATCAATATTTTGCAAATTGGGAAGGGCCAAGCAGAAATGAATTTCGAAAAGACATTGATATTAGTAAATTCAAAGGCAATCAAAAATGGCTTATCTGGTGCCTGGAAGAGTTTTTGAATATGGTCGATGAACTCTGATATTTTCACTATAGAAGAAAGCCATAAATGCATGATACGAGGGAGTTATTGTGATATTAAAAAGCGGATCATATCAGGATTTGGCACATAGGATCAAAAGCCAAAACAGCCATATCATAGTTTATGGAGCCGGAATGATCGGACAGATAGTGGTTCCATTTCTCATTGATAAGTATTCATTACATGAATATGTAGATTGTTATGTGGATAAAGATCCTCGAAAAAATGGAAGTAGAATCAATGTTGGTGCGCATTCGTATGAGATTAAGTCTCCGGATCTTTTGGCCGAAGCCGGAGACAATACAGTAATCTTACTGACAAACAGCAAATTCTATCCCATTATAGAGTATCTTGAGAAATTGGATTCTCTTAAGAATACGGACTGTTATATTATTCCCATAATGCAAAAAACAGAACAGAGAGAACCCATCCCTAAGGTTATTCATTATTGTTGGTTTGGCAAAAAGGAGCTCCCGGACGATTTAAAAATATGTATGGAGAGCTGGTATAAATTTTGCCCGGATTACGAGATAAAAAGATGGGATGAATATAACTATGATGTTTCAAAATATCTTTATACAAGTCAGGCTGCCGAAAAAAAGAAATATGGATTTATTACCGATATAGCTCGTTTTGATATCCTTTACGAAAACGGTGGAATATATTTAGATACGGATGTAACGTTGCTTAAATCGTTGGATTCTCTCTTATATAATAAAGGCTTTGTTGGGGTTGAACGATGGGGAAATATTAATTCCGGGGGAGGAATAGGTGCTGTTCCGCATCATCCTATGATACGTGAATTATTAGATCATCGATTGAAATATCCTTTTGTTTTTGAGGATGGTACAGAAAATCTGGAAACAAACGGACTTTATGAAACGGTCCCTTTTATTCGGCATGGTATGTGTATTGATAATACACTCCAGATTGTTAATGATATGACAGTATATCCCGCAAATGTGTTTCATCCATATGATTACATGAGCGGAGAAGAAATGATTGATGATAGTACGATTTCCATCCATCATTTTTCAGGTGGCTGGATGGATGAAGAGGATAGAAAAAACAGAGCTGACACACAGGAAAAATATAAGGAAATATTAAAGAGAATAAAATAATATTATTCATCCTTCCTTAGCTTGACCATATTGGCGGCAAGCCGTTTTTTCTCTTCATTTGAAGATGCATAATGTTTCCTGGTGGTATTCACATCCTTATGGCCCAGAACACTTGCTACCAGATAGATGTCTCCGCTTTCACGATACAACGCGGTACCGTAGGTTGAACGCAGCTTATGGGGAGTTATCTTCTTTAGAGTCGTTACTTCCGAAGCATATTTTTTGACCAGGTTTTCCACGGCGCGGACTGTGATGCGACGGTTTTGTATTGATAAGAAGAGAGCATTTTCGTGCCCGGAGATGGGAACGATCTTCTTTCTTTCATCTATATAAGCGGACAACGCTTCTTCGGCTTCTTCGCCGAAATATACGGTTGCTTCGTTGCCGCCTTTTCTGATTATACGGATAGCACCGTTATCGAAGTCCACATCGGTGAGATTTAAGCCTACGCATTCGGATACACGGATACCGGTGCCGAGGAGCAGAGTGATCAGCGCCAGGTCCCGGATAGCGGTCTTTTGATGATATTTTCTCTGATGGCCTGATTCCTGATCGGAGCCGTTTTCGATGGTATCCAGAAGTTTGGCTACTTCGGCCGGATCCAGCCTTATGATATTTTTCTCATGGAGCTTAGGCATACGTACCAGAGCTGCAGGATTAAGCTTTATCAGCTCTGACTCGCAAAGATACGTATACAGGCTTTTTAATGCAGACAGCTTCCTGCATTTTCCGCGTTCCTCATTATGATGCTGTACTCCGTCCGGACCTTCGTACCAGGTCAGGTATTCCATATAATTCTCTATATCGAACTTTTCGATCTTTTCCATGGCATCCAGAGGGATGTCTGCGATCTTTTCGTAGGGGGTGGGGAAGACGTAATCATTAATATATCTGAAGAACACCTGGAGGTCATAAGCGTATCCTACACGTGTTCTGGTGCTTACGCGGTCTCTTATGCCCACGAAAAAATGTGTGCAGAAGCGGGGAAGGACTCGCTCCATTTCTCTGAGTTTTTCGTTATTTGTTAATTTGATCAGTTCATGATAATTATCTGTTTTAGGATTATTCATAACATTTCCGACGATAATCTGATAAAATGATTTACATAAAAATATTATCATTTTCAATAATCTTCTTCAAGTTGGGAACTTTGTTCAAAAGCATCCTTATCTGTAAATGAAAGGATGTAAGTGGTATACTGAAAAATGATATGTTAATTAGAATCGGAGGAAATAACTTTGAAAATAAAAGGCTCAAAATACTTAAGCTGGGGACTCACGGTTTTTCTTACAGCCTGCGCGATAATCACTTTCGGTTTTCTTATATTCAATTTTAAAAGCGTGAAAGACGCCATAGGGAAGATCTTTATGATCTTGTCGCCGGTGGTTGACGGTTTTGTCATCGCATTTCTTTTAACACCCCTTGTAAATTTTATCGAGAAATTCATTTTCGAAGGGAAGTACAGCAAGAAGCTGTTCCTGGATAGAAAGACCGGCACGGAAGTTACGCCCAAGAGAAAAGCTCGTATCCGCAAATGGGTACGCGGACTTACTATAGTCGTGGTTTATATCGCTGTAATCTATATCCTGTATTGTTTCTTCAAATATATCATTCCCGAGATCGTAACCAGTTTGGAAAAGATTGTCAACCAGTTCCCTGATTACGAGAAAAACCTTATCGATTGGACAAACAGCGTTTTAAAGAGATATCCGGATCTTGAAAAACAGCTCAACGATTTTCTTGTTACCCATGATAAAGATATCAATGACTGGGTGACTGAAAATGTAATCGGTAAAGCACAGGATTTTGCAGTCGGTCTTTCTACGGGAGTATTAGGGATAGTAAAATCGATCTTCAATCTCATACTCGGAATACTGATATCGATCTATATCATCAACAGCAAGGAACTCTTTATAGGCCAGGGGAAGAAGATCATTTACGCTTTTATGAAGAGAGAAAGCGCCAATGCATTTATCCACAATGTGCGTTTCACCAGCAAGACTTTCATTGATTTCTTTGTAGGCAAGATCGTCGATTCGATCATAATCGGTATATTGTGCTTTATTGTTACAACTATAGTAGGAACACCGTATGCGGCTCTGGTATCCCTTATAGTGGGCGTGACAAATGTGATACCTTATTTTGGACCGTTTATCGGTGCGATCCCCAGTGCCATACTGGTACTCATGGTAGATCCGAAGCATTGTCTGTATTTTATTATCATTATCCTTGTACTTCAGCAGCTGGACGGTAATGTAATAGGGCCTGCGATCCTCGGCCAGTCTACAGGTTTATCTGCATTCTGGGTAATATTTGCCATCACGATCTTCGGCGGAATATGGGGGCCTCTTGGAATGCTGGTGGGCGTTCCTTTGTTCGCGGTGATCTATACGTCCGTAAGGGCTCTGATAGCTTCGAATCTGGCCAAAAAATCCTTGCCGGATAATACAGCAAAATATGTCTATGTTGATTATATTGATGACGAAGGGAACTTTATCCGCATTCCCAAGAAAGAAGTCAAGGATGTGGTTTCCAAGCATGGTTTCAAGGAATTATTTGCTCATCTCGGAAAAAAGAATGAAGATTCCGAAGAATCCGATGATGAATTTGAAGTTCTTGAAGAAACTGAAGATTCTTCCGACGTTACTACCGATGTTAAATCATCGGATGAATCAAAAAATAATTAAAGATATTAAGATCGGATATCCGGTTATTTTGAGATAAAAACACCTAAAATCAGCCGGTGGGATAGATACAGAACTCTTCGCTAAATACAGATTTTACGAAGAGATATAGCAAAATTCTATAGGGGGCCCGATTCCTCGAAACGCCCGTAAAATAAAGCTCTGACGCCATATTTTGGTCAACTATTGTATCTACCAATTTTTC
>Ga0256407_10011620_pt1 | contig 12138 bp, 11 predicted proteins | sample RumenRJG_04DNA_FD_193489 | JGI IMG/M metagenome (GOLD analysis project Ga0256407, IMG submission 193489) | Bovine rumen microbial communities from Lethbridge, Alberta, Canada - RJG_04 | ecosystem: Host-associated > Mammals > Digestive system > Stomach > Rumen | place: Canada: Alberta... | reverse complement strand
CTTGACACCAAAGAGCCACTTGGCTTCGATGACCTCAAATCCTTTGTTCATCATCGTGGCAGAGTCAATGGTAATCTTGGCACCCATGTCCCAGGTGGGGTGGCGTAGGGCATCGGCCTTGGTGACACGTTCCAGCTGCTCCATCGTGAAGTTACGGAACGGACCTCCTGAGGCTGTCAGCAGAATCTTCTCAATGGGGTTCTGGTCTTCACCGACCAGACTCTGGAAGATGGCAGAGTGTTCGCTGTCGACTGGTAGGATGGGGGCATGGTACTCGGCAGCCAGATCACGAATCAGTTCACCGGCTACTACCAGCGTCTCTTTATTTGCCAAGCAAATGGTCTTGCGGGCCTTGATGGCGTGAATGGTTGGTGACAAACCGGCGAAACCTACCATGGCCGTCAGTACCATGTCAATGGGACCGGCCTCTACGATGTCGTCCAAAGCCTGACGACCCGCATAGACCTTTGTGTCTGGCTGGTCGTCCATGAGTCGTTTCAGCTCGTCGTAGCGTTGCTCGTTGGCAATGACAATAGCTGCGGGCTTGAACTTGTGAGCCTGCTCGGCCAATAGTTCTATTTTGTTGTTGGCGGTCAGGCAATATACTTCGTAGAGGTCGCTATGCTCCTCGATGACCTGTAGCGCCTGTGTGCCTATCGACCCCGTAGAGCCGAGGATGGCTATTTGTCGTTTCTTCATGTTCTTAATCTCTCAAATCCAGTAATCCGTCTGGGATGGTCATGGTAATCTGTTGCTTGCTCATGTCGATGTCTGTGATGAGGTCGTCGTTGGCGGGGATGAGCAGCCCGTCCTCCAGTTCGAACAAGATGTTGGCAGTCTGGTCGTCAATGGCAGCAATACGGCCAACGGCTTGTTTCCCTTTTGCATCCACGATTTGGAAGCCTACCAGACTGCTCAGGGAGGGAACGGAGTCTGCTTCGTCTGCCAAGGCGCGTGGGAAGTAGACATCACAGCCTGTCAGTTCGGATGCCTGCTGCTGGGTGTCGATATCGCAGAACTTGACCAGACATACACTGTCGTTGCGGAACCGGTATTCTTCCATGAAAAAAGGTACAAGAATGCCATCAATGTCCAGCACCAGATAGTCTGCGTCTGTTTGGTCGAAGATGTCGTCGTCAAACTGGAACGACACTTCCCCCTTGACACCATGCGCCTTGCCTAAACGACCTATTCTGTATACCTCTTCTTGCTTGATCATCCTTTCCCTTCTCCTTCTTAGATCAACTTTTATTTCTTAACTTTTTACTCTCTCAATATGTGCGCCAAGTGCATTGAGACGGGCCTCAATGTTCTCGTAGCCTCGGTCTATCTGCTCGATGTTGCTGATAAGACTGGTGCCCTGGGCACTCATGGCAGCAATGAGCAGGGCGATACCTGCACGGATGTCGGGACTTGACATGCGGCTGGCACGTAGCTGTCGGCTTCTGTCGTGTCCTACGACCACGGCACGGTGTGGGTCGCAAAGGATAATTTGTGCGCCCATGTCAATGAGCCGGTCGACAAAGAACAGGCGGCTTTCGAACATCTTCTGATGGAAGAGCACAGAGCCGCGGGCCTGTGTCGCCACCACGATGAGCACGGAGAGCAGGTCGGGTGTCAGTCCGGGCCAGGGAGCGTCCGCCAGCGTCATAATCGTGCCGTCAATGAATGAGTCGACGATATAGTGCTTCTGATGGGGAATGAATAAGTCGTCGCCGTCAACCTCTACTTTGACACCCAGCCGGCGGAAAGCATCTGGTATGATGCCAAGGTCGTGCAGGGATACATCCTTGATGCGAATACCGTCGCCACACATGGCAGCCATGCCGATGAATGAGCCTACCTCAATCATGTCGGGCAGCAGTTTGTGCTCTGTGCCATGAAGGCTCTTCACTCCCTTGACAGTAAGCAGATTAGAACCGATACCACTGATGTTGGCACCCATGCGGTTCAGCATGTGGCACAACTGCTGGACGTATGGTTCGCAGGCGGCATTGTAGATGGTTGTGATACCTTCAGCCAGTACCGCGGCCATGATGATGTTTGCAGTACCGGTAACCGATGCCTCGTCCAGCAACATGTATGTTCCTTTCAGCCGTCTGGCACCTATCTCGTAGACATTGCGCTCGGGAATCTGCTGGAATTTTGCACCCAGGTTTTTGAATCCCAAGAAGTGAGTGTCCAGCCTACGGCGCCCAATCTTATCGCCGCCAGGTTTCGCCACGACGGCCTTACCCATTCGTCCCAGCAGCGGACCAATCATCATGACAGAACCGCGTAACTCAGCACATTTCCGTACGAAGTCATCGCTCTGCAGGTATTGCAGGTTGAGTGTATTGGCCTGAAACGAGCATTCGTCCTTGCCGGTTTTCTCCACATGCACCCCGATATCGCTCAACAACTGAATGAGATTGTTGACATCGCGGATGTCGGGAATGTTGCGTATGATGACTTTATCGCTGGTCAGCAGCGTCGCACAGATCACTTGCAGCGCTTCGTTCTTGGCACCTTGTGGGGTAATAGTCCCTTTCAGCAGGTGTCCGCCCTCTATCTTGAATGTGGCCATAAGTATAGGGAGTGTTTTTTACTTTTTCTTTTTGCGTTTGGGATCGGTGGCCTCTTGGTAGGCAATGTGGTCAAAATTGAAGGCCTGCAGGTCAATCTGAATCCTGCCGTCGGTAAAGCGTGCCAGATCGTCTGCCACCTTTTCGTCTTCTACAGAGCCGTGGCCCCATGTTGCCAAGTCACGCTTCATCTGGTTTGCCGTCTGGCGTACCAGTTCATCGCGCTCAGGCCCTTCTTCCATGGTCTTCAGCTTTTCAAAGACCTGGGTCAGCAGTCGTCCGTAATGGCGCAGGTGAGCCTGTTCGTCATGCACCGGATGGGCCATGGGCTGAGGCTTTGACAGAATATTCTCAGCGTCGTTGACATCGTAGGGCCAGTCAATGTCCAATTGCTTGTGGCTCATCAGGTACAGGTGGTCCCAAAGTGTCTGTTCGTAGTCTGGTGTTGTGCGCAGCTGTGGATTTTTGCTTTCCATCTGGTGAATGATGGCCTGAGCACATTGATTGCGCTCTTCCTTAGTAGGCAGTCCAACAGCCAGGTCTACCATCTTCTGAATCTCACGCCCGTACTCAGGCATGACCAACTTCTCGCGCTGGGTGTTATAGTCTAATCCTTTGATATCCATAATGCTATAGTAATTTCTTGGGTTTGATGGCTACAAAGTCCTTCAGGTAGAAGGGGACAAAGTATGCCACGTCTTCTGTCTGTCCGTTCAGGAATCGCTTCTCGGCCAGCGGTTGCATCCACTTGGCTATAGGCTCGATGCCGTCAATGAAGTGTGCATTGGGGTGGTTGATGACATCCATGCACTTCTGGGCTCCGTTGCCGAAGAAATAAATGGGACGCTCGTCCAGCCATTGGCGATAGGTCTCAGCGTCTACCACGTCTGCTCCTACGGGACGTACTTCGTGCAATGCCCGGTCGTAGAGAGCGGCATACACCTCCATGCGGCGGGCATCCAACATCGGGCAAAGCAAGGCGTTCTCTTCCAGTTCCGGACGACGCAACAGGACTGGTACGCAGAGCAGTTCCAGTGTGGGAACGGCAATCAGCTTCAGGTCCCTGCCAAAGCATACACCCTTGGCCATCGAGACACCGATGCGCAGTCCTGTGTAAGAGCCTGGGCCGCAACTTACTGCTACAGCGTCAAATGGAATGGCATGGTTGTCGGTGAACGACAGTGCTTCGTCTACCATCGTGCCCAGTCGCTCTGCACCTGCCCCGTGCTCCCCTCGGGCCTCCTGCTCGAAGATGCACTGCCCGTCCTCTGACACCGCTACGGAACAGACGTTCGTTGAGGTTTCTATATGTAATATACAGGCCATATTTCTGTTTATCTTATTTATTTAAGGTGCAAAGGTACGAAAAAATCCCTCATTCTTTGCATGTTTCAGAGAAATTAACGCTCGGATGAATCATGTGGGTGGTTCTCTGGCCTAAGGTGTGTGCCACACTTCGCCCCCTCATCTGCCTTTTTGTTCCCTGCCTGGGAATATCTTGTTCCCTGCCTGGGAACATTTTGTTCCCTGGGCGGGAATCAAGATAGGGTTAGATGTTGCTGTGAGACAGTTTCCATTGGTAACATCATCTTCATGGCTTTTTGTAGCCAGTTTTTGTGGAAGTGTCAGCAAGGCAGAGTGATGACGAAACGGGCTCCGTCGGTATAGGTAGTGTCAAGCGTAATGTCGCCTCCCAGCTGGCGTACGATGTTGCGACTTAGTGGCAGACCGATGCCTACTCCGTCCTTGAACTCATCCAGCTGGACGAACTCGTCGAAGATGGCATTGGCTTTCTCTGTGGGGACTCCGCATCCAGTGTCTTCGATACTGATATGGAGCACGTTGCTTTTCTGCTGACAACTCAGGCGGATGGTGCCTCCCTTGGGGGTGAACTTCATGGCATTGTCGAGCAGATGGCCGATAGCTTGGGCGGCATACTGTGTAGATGTTACAATGGTTTGTGCATCGTCGATATGGGTGTTGAAGTGGAATAGGTGTTGTTGGTCGTCTGCCACTCCACTATTGACTATGGCTGTCTGGCAGAGTTGGTTGATGCCAATGGTGTCCGTGCGTTCAATGAGGGTGCGGCTGGTTACCTCAGACAGGGCTAGCAAGCGGTTGATGAGTGAGGTGATGCGGTTGGTGTTCTCCTGAATATTTGCGCTGGCCTCCTGTCGGACCTCTGCCGGCAGTTCCATGTCGCTTTGTGCCAGCACTTGTGCAAAGCCCGAAAGAATGTTCAGAGGTGTGCGTATCTCGTGGGAGATATTCTTGATGAAGTTCGACTTCATGACCAGCGACTCCTCTGCTTGCGCATGGGCAATGGCCAGTTCCTCGTTTTTCTTTCTGAGACGACGGCTGGTCCAGTACCAATAGCCTAGCAGAACTGCCAAGGCGGCTGCGATGATGATGGCTATGACAGTGATGGCACGAGTGTGTTGCAGGCGTTTCTCCATCTCAATCTCGCTGACGTGGAACATCGTGTTCAGCTCATTGATCTGGGTGCGGGCGTCTTTCTTGTAGATAGAGTCTGTCAGTTCGAAGACGTTCTTGTACATCTTGGCTGCCTCCCGATAGTCGCCCAGGGCTTCCATGATTTCTGCCCGTTGCTTGTAAATAAGTACCAACGACGACTTGTCGTCATAGTTCTTGCTCATGTCCAACCGGATGCTGTTGTAGGCTCGTGCATGTGCATACTCACCACGTTTCATCCACAGCTGGGCACGGTAGTAGAGCACGCTCATGGGAATGAACTCGCTCTTGTCCGTATGATGAAACTCGGCCTTGTTGATGTCTTGGTCTGCTTCGTCCAGCTTGCCGGTGCCTAAATGCTGCTGGGCACAGGCTAGGTAGTAATAAGAGTACCAGACACCGCTATTGAGGTGCTTACCCGACTTGTTCCGTTCTTCTGCGGCTATCTTGTCCAGAAATACTTTCCACTCGTCTGTGATACGAGCCATCTCTTCATACTTCTTCTGTTCGTTCAGCGCGTCGCAGTAGTAAGAATAGATATCGTTTCGGGTGGTGGCCTTCGCGTTGGTTTCCTTGATGTTTGCAAGGCTCTGTTCGTAGCACTTGACTGCTTCGTCAGGATTGCCCATGTTGATATAGACATTGCCCATGGCATAGTAGGCCAGTGCCATTCCGTATTTGTTCTTGCGCTCTGTGGCATCCTGGTGCATGCGTTTCACCTCTTGCAGCCCCATGTTGACCTTGCCCATGAAGACATAGGTGTTCACTATGTGCATCCAGGTCTCGTAATAGTTTTCCCAGCATTCTTGGCTCTTATGGTACTCCAGGTCGATAGGACCCTGATGGAGCAGGGAGTCGTTCAAGTCGTTATTGTAAAGTTCGCAAAGGTGATGAATGCGGCGACTGCTTTCTGCGTCCATGCTGTTGTCAGCATAGGCTACCATAACCAGAATTTGCAGGATGATGGTAAAGACGGCTATTTTCATGCTGCAAAGGTATAAAGAAAATAGGATAAAAAGCGAAAATGCACAAATATTTTTGGTATTTTACTCACTTATTTGTAACTTTGTCCCCAAAATAAATATGAAGGTAATATGATACAGTCAATGACGGGCTATGGGAAGTCTCTCGTAGTCTACAAAGGAAAGAAAATCAATATCGAAATTAAGTCGCTGAACTCCAAACAACTGGACCTGATGACACGCATCGCTCCGCTCTATCGGGAGAAGGAAATGGAGATTCGTCAGCTGATAGCAGAAAAGTTGCTGAGAGGTAAGGTGGACTTCTCTATCTGGATTGAGAAGGATGAGTCGACGCTGGCAACACCCGTCAATACAGCCCTGATGCAGAACTACTTTGACCAATTGATGGGTTTTGCCCAACAGAATCAGCTGGAAGGCATTGACTGGATACAGGCATTGATTCGCATGCCCGATGTGTTGACCAAAACCGAGGTCGAAGTGTTGGACGACGAAGAGTGGGCGGCAGCACGTCAGGGTGTGTGCGAGGCTATACAGCACTTGGTAGACTTCCGTGTTCAGGAGGGGGCTGCATTGGAGAAGAAATTTGCCGAGAAGATTGATAACATCGAGCAATTGCTGGCCAGTATCGAGCCATACGAAAAGAGCCGTGTGGAGAAGATTCGCAGTCGTATAGTAGACGGACTGAAACAGATTCCCGAGGCGGAATACGACAAGAACCGCCTGGAGCAAGAGCTCATCTACTATATTGAGAAACTGGACATCAGCGAAGAGAAACAACGTCTGACCAACCATTTGAATTATTTCCGGGAGACGATGGCCGACCAGGCTGGGCAGGGCAAGAAACTTGGATTCATTGCCCAGGAGATGGGACGCGAAATCAATACAACGGGCTCTAAGTCCAACCAGGCTGAGATGCAGAACATCGTAGTCAAGATGAAGGATGAGTTAGAGCAAATCAAGGAACAGGTTCTTAATGCACTTTAAGGGTATGAAGGGTAAACTGATTATTGTGTCGGCACCTTCGGGCAGCGGAAAGTCGACCATCGTGCAATGGCTGATGCAGGAGCATCCGGAACTAAAGCTGTATTTCAGTATTTCATGTACCTCTCGAGCCCCTCGTGGCACGGAGCAGGATGGAGTGGAGTACTTCTTCCTGACACCGGAAGAGTTCAAGGCAAAGATAGCAAACAATGAATTCCTGGAATATGAAGAGGTCTATGAGAACCGCTTCTACGGAACTCTGAAGCAGCAGGTGGAGAACCAGCGCAACCATGGACAGAATGTGGTGTTTGACGTCGATGTGAAAGGAGGTGTCAATATCAAAAAGTATTATGGTGATGAGGCTTTGAGTCTTTTTATCCAACCACCTTCAGTTGCCGAGTTACGCCGTCGTCTGGAAGGTCGTGCTACCGACACTGCAGAAGCTATCGAACAACGTCTGGCTAAAGCAGAGTATGAGATGACGTTTGCCCCCAAGTTCGACCATGTCATTGTGAACGACGACTTGGAAACAGCTAAGCAAGAGACATTTGATATTGTCAGCCAATTTCTTAATTCTTAAATGAACAAGACTGGCATCTTCGGTGGTTCGTTCAATCCTATCCATAACGGACATATTGCTTTGGCTAAAGCAGTATTGGAACAATGTGGATTAGACGAAATCTGGCTGATGGTGTCTCCCCAAAACCCCTTGAAGCGTTATGACTCTGACCTGTTGGACGATAGCCTGCGTTTTGAAATGGCGCAAAAGGCATTGGAGGGTGTCAAGGGGGTGAAGGCCTGTAACTACGAATTCCACCTGCCTAAGCCCAGCTATACCTGGAATACCTTGCAGCACTTGGCAGAGGACTACCCAGATCGTCAGTTTGTCTTGTTAATTGGCGGAGACAACTGGGCACACTTCCAGCGTTGGCGCCACTGGAAGGACATCTTGTGGCATCATGACGTTATAGTCTATCCGCGCGATACATATCCCGGAACTATTGATGTGCCTTTGCTGCCTGTGTCGAGTACGGAAATCCGCCAGCGGGTAAAGTCAGGAAAAAGCATTCATGGCTTGGTGCCGGAAGGCATCATTCCATTAGTAGAACAGTATTATCGCTAAGCATTGAACTAATGAACGGACTGAAAAGAAGCTACTCTATTATTGTTGTCACATACAATAATGCGGATGGACTGAGACGTACGTTGAAGAGCATTCGCCAGCTGGACTATGAGCAAAAGGAGGCCATAGTGATGGACGGTGGCAGCCAAGACGAGTCGCAGGACATCATGGCAGCTAATCAGGATGTCATCAGTTTTTCTGTATCGGAGAAAGACAATGGTATCTACAATGCCATGAACAAGGGAATAGGACACGCCAAGGGCGACTTTGTGGTGTTTATGAATGCTGGTGATGTGTTTGCTGATTCTGGTGTTTTGTCCCTGGTCAGCCAATATGACGGGGACATCATTCTTGGAGAAGACATTTATGGAGGAAAGCGACGTAAACTGAAGGATACGATGACGCTCTATGATTTACTATCCTTAGGCATCTGCCATCAGGCCGTCTACTACCGTAGGGAGGTGCTGCAGAAGTATGGCTTTGACGAGTCGTACAAGTTGATAGCCGACCTGAAATCTGTGGTTGAACCCTATGTGAAGGACCACATAACTCTTACTTGTATCACCCAACCATTGGCTGTTTGCGAGAGTGGTGGAGTCAGCAAGGTCAGGTGGAGAGAGACGCTGATAGAGAATCGCCGGATGATAGATGAATTGGTAGATCCCTTCTATAAAGCCGATTATCTGAGGTTTTCGCGTGTCAACAACGGCCTGTTGCATGACTTCGTGGTGTTGTCGCATTTCAAAAGCATCTTCCCACTCATCAAGTGGTTTTCAAAGATGATGTCGTTCCTCAACAGTAAGTTTAAGCATATTCCAATCGAATAGGTATATTCATCCTGACTTGCGACGTAGCCACCATTTATACCCATGCACCAGATAATATGCCAAACGGGGTGGAAGTGCAAAGGCAAGTCGCTCTGGAAATGAAACATGATGGCTGAGATGGCCTTTCAGCGTGTGGTAATAGCGCTCATAGACATCGAATTGCCTGTCGTCGATGAATTTCTCATAGACTTTTAACTGACGCAGACGGAAGAAAGGCTCCATTTCTGACCATAGAGGTCGTAATGCTGACTGCATCAGCTCGTCGTAACGGCTTTCGTAATCGAGATTGATACGCGGATAGCTGGTGATGCCCTCGCTGTAGACGTAGCAGCTCTGACCGATGCAGAATACTTTGGAAACCTTAGTTAAATAGCGGATATGGAACAGGATGTCTTCGCCAAGATATATCTCACGCGGTATGTCCAGACAGCCGCTAAGTATGATGTCCCTGCGTAACAAAATACCCCAAATGGGAGGAAAGTTGTTACGGAGACCCAGATAATCCTTTATAATATCTGCGGGAGCTATCATACCTCGACGGCCTGAGTCTTTAATCATGCCAAACTGGTTCTGATAAGGAGCTATTACCTCGTCGACATCGTTAGCCAGCATAGCTTCAAGGACGTTACGGAGCGCATGAGGCAACAAAGCATCATCACTATCGCAGAACATGACATACTGGCCACGGGCTGCCTCAACACCTTTGCGCCTGGCTGCTGTCACACCGCCATTCTTTGTGTGAACCACTTTTAGGCGTGAATGCTCGCTGGCCATCTGGTCGCAGATGGCTCCGGAGGCGTCTGTTGACCCGTCGTCGACTGCAATGACCTCATAATCATCAACGTCTTGCGATAAAGCTCTGGAAAGGCATTGTTTTATATATGCCTCCTTATTATATACAGGAATGACAACAGATATCTTGTGGTTCATTATTTCTTTCGGATAAATTGCAGACATTCGTTAAGGATTGCCACGTGAAGCAGGCGCATCATGCCATAATAGAGAGCTGCAGCCAGTGCGATGCGGGTGAACAGAAGTAGCCAGAGGCTGGTAATGGGCAGGGTGACGTAGTGCGTCACCAGCATGACGACAGCCGCAATCATCGCGAAGGGGGCAATGTCCTTAGCCATTGGCAGGAAGCGCAACCCGATGATACGCTTGGCAAAAGGTTGCCAGACGGCCAGCCACAAAATATTAAAAATAGTATAGGCCATTACCATAACAGTAATACCCTGGCGATAGAACAGCAGAATGACAGCCATCTGAACGGCAATCTGTCCGATGTTCAGCCACATGTTGATGTCGCTGCGTCCATGACTGATGACCAGATTCTGATAGAGCGTGTAAAGTGGCATGAAAGCACCACTGAGACAAAGAATTTGCAGCAGGGGCACACACTCCAGCCATTGCTCGCCAATGGTACATAAAATAAATTCACGGGCTACCAGTGCCAAGCCAAATAAGATGGGGAACGAGAGAAACGACGTAAAGCGAATCATCTTGCGGAATATGTTCAACTTGCGGTCTTTCTCCTCACGGACACTTACCAATACCGGTTGTGCCACCTGTCCTACCATACCGCCTACCGTCTGGAAAGCCATTGAGTCCCATTTGTAGGCTTGGAAGAAGTTGCCAACGACGCGTGCATCACGGAACAGGCGCCCGAAGATGACCGTCAGCAGATTCTGGTTGACGGTGTTGACTATCATTGTAACCAGAATCTTCATCGAAAAAGAAAAGGTTTGGCGGATATAGTCGAACGAAAATTTCAGCGATGGTTTCCACTTGACATAATAGAAACGCCCCAATATCAGTACCGTTGAGTTAACCACCTGTTGCCACGCCAGACTCCAGTAAGCCCAGCCGTTCAGCGCCAGCACAATAGCAGTAGAGCCCGAAATGAGTAAAGCCGTCAGGTTAACTAAGGTAATCTCGCGGTTCATCATGTTCTTTATCAGATAGGCATTGGTGGAAATTCCGAACGACGAGATGAAAAAAGAAAGAAACAGAAATCGTGACAAATCGGTCAGACGGGGCTGGTGGAAAAACATGGCGATGAGCGGTGCTGAGAGAAACAGGAGCGCATAAAGGCTTCCACCCATCAGAATGTTGAACCAGAATACACTGTTGTATTGTTGAGCGGTAGGCTCTTTCTCATTGATGAGTGCTGTGGAGAATCCACTCGACTGCAGGTTGCCTGCAATGGCTGAGAAAATGGCCAGCATGCCAATAAGGCCCGTATCCTCTGGCGTCAGACGATTGAGGACAATGATGCCAATGAGCAGGTTCAGAACCTGCATGGTGCCGTTGTTCAGTGCGCCCCAGAAGAGTCCCTTGGCCGTCTTTTCCTTCAGATTATCCATAATAATGCTGCAAAAGTAAACAAATAATTTTGAAGTTCCAAATTTATTCAGTAAATTTGCACCCATGAGTGAAATAGTACAAGTTAAGAAACCGCGTTTGGAATGGCTCGATGCCTTGCGTGGTTTCACGATGATACTGGTTGTTGCCAATCATGTGGCAGGAATGGGCTTTGGCATGGCTCCAAAGATTTCGTCGTCCATGCAGTTTCTGATTATGTTCCGTATGCCGTTGTTCTTTTTTGTCAGCGGTTTCTTGGCTTATAAAGCTGCGCAAGTATGGGACTTGAAGAATCTGGGTAGCCTGCTGCTAAAAAAAATCAGGGTTCAGACTATTCCCACTATCGTCTTCTTCTTGTTTGGTGCTGCTATTCTCGGAAAAGAATTCTGGCCCACTGTCATTGACTGGATAGGCAGGCCTCTCAAGGGCGGCTACTGGTTTACCATCGTACTGCTCTATATGTTTATAGTCTATTATCTGTTCTGCTACATAGAGAGCAAGTTGAAGAAGTCGTGGATTCCCATCACGCTGCTCTTCATCGTGTCACTGTGCTTTTACGAGACCTGCTATCAGCCCCGGTATTTTAGCTGGGCTTTTGGATGGAGAGGAAAGCCCAACGAGTTTATGGATACTTCCAGCATCAGCCAGTTGTTCCTCTATTTCCCCTTCTTCCTCTACGGTAACATCGTTCACCGCTATTGGAATGGAGCTAAGAAAATGATGGACAGCCCCTGGTTCTTCCCCATGCTGATTGTCGTTGTCATCTTTGCCGCTCTCGATTCCCTTAAATGGCACACGCTGCGCATGACGTGGGCTGTCCTGCCGCT
>Ga0256407_10011619_pt1 | contig 12139 bp, 7 predicted proteins | sample RumenRJG_04DNA_FD_193489 | JGI IMG/M metagenome (GOLD analysis project Ga0256407, IMG submission 193489) | Bovine rumen microbial communities from Lethbridge, Alberta, Canada - RJG_04 | ecosystem: Host-associated > Mammals > Digestive system > Stomach > Rumen | place: Canada: Alberta | collected... | reverse complement strand
GTTTTGTCTTGGAGGGGTACAATCTGCTGCTCTGCCTGCCACTTGGATCTGCCATAGTGCGTCTTTGGGTTTGGCTGAGTCTCTTTTGTAATAACACCTTCATCCATGCCGTAGACGCTCATGGAACTCAGGAAGATAAACTGCTTTACACTGGCGTCCTTCGCTTTTTTGGCGGTTTGAAAAGCCAGGTCCGAATTGATCTCGTAATACTCGTGGGCATTGGCTTTTGTCTCTTTTCGGTGTGCGATTCCGACGCAGTCGACAATGGAATCGAAGGTGGAGAAGTCCATGGACTTCCAGCGGTCATCGCGCTGGGATATGGAGCACACGCTATAATCTGCGGGGAACTGTTGTAAGTGCTCTGCCAGGTGTTTGCCGATATAGCTGTTTTTGCCGAGGACGAGGACGTTTCTCATTTTGGGAATTCTCCACTAGTTTAACTGGGTAAATCATACCACAGATTCTCATTGAGCGGGAGAGCCCTTTCCCTTTACGGCGCACCCCGTAGAGGGGTATAATTACTAAGATAATGAATAAATGCTTATTGATAGAAATTCAAGGAGGACCCCGTGGAAAACGGTTTGAATAATAGAAAACGCTTGTCGGACTTTGTGTGCATGCTTCCGGCGTTTGTATTTGCTATCTCGATTTTACTGGTGAGATTGCACTTATTCTCTATGCCTATGACGGATGTGTATTGGTCAGAGGCAACAAACGAAGGCACAATAGCGGATGTATTCAATTATTGGAAGGCAATGGCGATCATTGGCGCTGCATGCTTGGCGGTGATCGTTCTGATTGCTGCTTATTTGAAAGGTTCAGTCGCTTTTAAGCGGAGTTTTCTTTACATTCCGGCTTTGGTCTATGCTGCTTTTATCGTTATCTCGCTGTTGGCATCTGATTACAGATATTTTGCATTGCGCGGCATGAGCGAGCACTTTGAGGGCACGATCGTTTTGCTTGCTTACTTGATGATGGTGTTTTTCCTGATGAATGCGGTGGATAGCGAAAGAAGGCTGAAATATGTCGTGTATTGCACTTTTGCTGTCGTTTTGCTGCTGGGTATTCTGGGGGTCACCCAAGCGACAGGGCACGATTTCCTCTCAACTGTAACCGGGCAGAAGATGATGACCCCGAATTATACCCTTGATAATGGAATGAAAAGCTGGGATATGATCGATGTCTTGGCTTCTACCGGGCAGAATGCGTATGGTTTCGCTTTTACGAAGGGCGAAGTTTATCAGACTGTTTATAACATTAACTATGTCCCGTTCTATTTGATCCTGCTGATTCCTGTTTGTGCCATTCTCTTTACCTATTTCTTCATCGGACAAAACGGAGCAAAAAAGGGCCTTTCCATTGTTTTTTTGGCGTTATATGGATTACTTCTTTACAATTTCTTTGCAGCCAACTCTGCCAGCGGTTATTTCGGCCTGGTGGTGTTTCTTGTTCTGGCTCTTGTTATTGCCCGGAAACATTTGAAAGAATGGATAAAGCCGATCGTCTGTCTGATCGTTGTACTGGGATTGGTCATGGGTGTTTTAGCGGACCGGTGGATTCCGGAGATCCGGGATGCGCTTTTCAATGCGTCTGAAATGTTGACTGATGCGGTTTTTGCGGATAGCGAAGCGGATATTAAACGGGACTTTGAGAATGCCCCGGCAAGTGTATGGATCCCCCTGGATTATATTGAGACTTCGGAAGATCAGGTCCATTTCGGTGTAAATGGCGCGGAACTATTAATAACACGCGACAACGAGAACGCTTCTTACCAGATAACAGATGGCGCCGGGCAGCAGCTTTACATTACCACGATCGATGGGGAAGATGGCGTCTTCCAGATCCTCGACGAACGCTTCCACGACTATATTAAACTGTCTCTGGAGAGGGACGAAGAATACATGTTCGTGAATATCAGCACGGTTTCGGATGCTTGGCTGTTCCGCTATGACGGAACGACGTTCCTGTATCAGAACAAGGTCGGAAAACTGGTTCCGCTGAACGCGGTTGAGCACTCCGGACTTATTAAAAACTATTCCTTCGGTTCGGAACGCGGCCGGATCTGGGCAACTACGATCCCAATGCTGAAACATTATGTTTTGAAGGGCTCCGGCGCCGATACCTTTGCTTTTGCCTTCCCGCAGAACGACTATGTTACGCTTTATAACAGTCGGATCCCCAATGCGTTAAATACTGTTACCGACAAAGCCCATAATCTTTATATGCAGTATTGGGTCAACACAGGGCTTATCTCGCTGCTGGCCTGGCTCACGATGGTGGGATATTACCTGATGGGGGCTGCGAAACAGTTTAGAAAGCGCGGGTTTGTAGACTTCTGCGACTTTGTGAACGGCGGCATCTTCTGCGGGGTCTGCGGGTTCCTGGCGGTGGCGTTCTTCAACGATGGCAGCGTAAATACCATGCCGATGTTCTATACGATGCTGGGCACGGGGCTGGCGATCAATTTGAGGGATAAGTGGCCGGGGCGGAGGCTTCGGCAGACTTAGGAGATGAAGACGGAAAGAAGAATGCGAAGGCTGCGATAGATGTTATGCCGGAGATGTAAGAATAAATAATTATAACGTTTGCATTTGGGCTGGTCGTTGAGACCCGGGTCCAACCGATACGGTGGGGAGGCTCTCCACCATTGTTAACGAGGTATCCGCCGGCCTGATGGTTGGCGGATATGTGTTTAGATATAGGAATAGTGATGAAATAGCAAAATGTAACAATTGTATTAAAAGGAAGGGTGGGTATAAAAGCGATGGGAGTATCGAATTGGATAGCCCTGGCAAATGTATTATTAACAACAGTACTTACAGCTATTATCATAAGGCAGACCAACAGGTTAAATAAGCAGCAGCTGGCCTTTGAAAGAGATAATCATCAAAAGGCGTTAGATCTTCAAAAACGTCAGATTCAAATTGAAACATTTCCGTATAAGCGTAAAATATATTCGAATGTTTTTGCCATATTCGAATGCTGTCACTTTCTTAAAGATTTATCAACAAAAATTGATTTGACACAGAAAACCGGGAAAGAACTTTCAGATATGTTTTCGTTAACTTGCAAAGGTTTTATTCCCGATACTAAGGATGCGATTTGGAGTTTAAGAGAGGCTGAATACATTTTGCCAGCAAATATAGCTATTCCTATTTTAGAAATACGATCTTGCTTTGATAAGGTATGTGCGAATTTTAATTGTTTGACAAGTATTGAGTCCATTTTAACAAGCGATGAGTTACAAACACTATTTCAAGGAATTAAAGAAGACAATGTATATAGTGCTTTATCAAACTGTGATAAAATCCTTTCGCATGTGAGTTATATTGAATCAATTATGCCTGTTGAAATAAATATAGCTAATCTTAATCGGTAATACGAACTCCAAGTGTAAAGGTGCATTACAAACTTGAATTTAAGGAGATGACGATGAGCGCGTGTATATGTGATACTTTTCTTGACCTTAGGACATATCTTCACGTTGGAATAGATTTTGATTATGAAGCAAAATTGTTTTTTGAAGAATTGAATTTAGCCAAGAAAGAAAACGATATCCAAAAGTATATTAAGGGCAATAAAAAATGGTACATCCCTGGATCGATACTTAGAGGGTATGATTTTGGTCATCATGAGGCTTTTATTGCACCGGAATTGCAGTTAGGCGCTGAGTACAAAGTTGACTATGCCCTATTGGGAAGAAATTCAATTGGATATCACATGGTTTTAGTAGAATTTGAGGATGTGAATGTTAACTATTCAATAAAGAGCATAAATACGGAATCTAAAGCTGTTAGAGCCGGCATAACACAGATTAAGGATTGGAAACGATGGATGGACAATAATAGGCACTATTTTATGAATAGTTACGGACTTGGCGAAATAGCAGGTAATATTCCATCGTGGGGGATTTATTATTGTCTTGTAGTGGGCCGAAGGTCATTGATGACGCAGAAAGATAATGAATTACGCAGCCAATCACAAGACGAGTTATCTGGATTAAAAATTATTTCATATGATAGAATCGTTGATTATATCCCCGCATTGCATAATTCATTTTAACAATATATATTCGAAATCAATCCATTATTGAGGCTTCTGGCATGATAGTGGGTACTCATGTCGGCTGAGTTGACAGTTTCATATTGAAAAGCCACCTGTGCTCCTTTAGTGTATTAGCGTCCAAACTATCACACAAGGGAGTACCCACAGATGGCTTCAGCTAATACACTATGCAAGCAGCTGCTCGGTGTCAAGTCCGCAGTTGTCACCGGACACGATTTTTATCAGGATTCTGATGGCGTAAACCACCTCAGGATCCATGCCCGCCCAGACAAGAGACACGAGGATGATTGTCCCTTCTGCCATAAGCGGTGCAGACCTTATGATGTCCAGACCCGTCTGCCCCGTACCTGGCGCGCTCTTGACTGGGGCGGGACGCTGGTCGAGATCCAGTACCGCACGCACCGTATCCTGTGCCCGGAGCATGGAGTCCTTGTTGCTGACGTTCCCTGGGCTTACCCGGGGAGCGGTTTTACAAAAGACTTCGACCTGACTGTTGGTTGGCTTGCTGTCTACCTTCCGCGAAGTACCGTCTCCGAATACATGCGGATCGACTGGGAGACTGTCGGCCGCTGCGTTCACCGAACGCTGAACGAGATCGAGCCGGAGCGTTCCAGACGCCTTGATCACCTTGTCAACATCGGTATCGACGAGACCAGTTACCGGAAGGGTCACAAGTACATCACTGTCGTTGTCAACCACGATACCAACACAGTCGTCTGGGCCTCCCAGGGGCATGGCAAGAAGGTGCTGGAGCAGTTTTACCGCCAGCTGACACCGGAACAGCTCTCCGGCATCCGGGTAGTGACCGGGGACGGTGCCAGATGGATCACGGACTGTGTCAATGAGTTCACTCCGGACTGTGAACGCTGCGTCGATCCCTTCCACGTCGTTGAGTGGGCGATGGAAGCACTGGATGAGGTCCGCCGTGAGGTATGGCGGGAAGCCCACGCCGAGGCCGTACAGGCCGCGAAAGCCCATCCCAGAGGCAAAGGCCGTCCCAAAGCGGATGACCATGATGCTAAGATAATTGCTGCCGCCAAAGCGAAGGCGGATGCGATTAAAAACGCCGCGTTCGCGTTGGGGAAAGCCCCGGAACACCTCACAGAGAACCAGCAGACCCGGATCGCCATGATCGCGGAGAACAACAGCCGGCTCTACCGCGCGTACCGTATGAAGGAGACCCTGCGACTGCTTCTCAAGATCAAGGATGTCAGGGAAGCGGAGGCGGAACTGAACCGGTGGCTATGGTGGGCCAGCCACAGCAGGATTCCTGCTTTCAAGGAACTATACAAAAAGATCAAGCGCCACAAAGAGCATATATTGAACACCATACGGCTCGGCATGAGCAACGCAAGGATTGAAGCAACCAATAACAAGATCAAGCTCATCATTCGGAAGGCATATGGCTTCCGCAACATCCAGAACATGCTGGATATGGTGTACCTGGTGTGCTCTGATTTACGGGTGCCATTACCTAATCGGAAATCGAAAGCTGCTTAATCAGCATAAATACTGGGGTTGTGGATGATTTTCATCCACTATCACCCCTGAAGAGCCGGTTTTATTCCTTTTTTCTGGTGAAAAAAGCTCAAACCTTTCCTCTAAACCATTTTATATCCCCATCACGACATCCATGGCACTTCTTGTTGCAGTGCGAAAATCACCGGTGTCAGTCGCATCGCGTCTTTTTTAGTCTTTACTTTAATGACAACATCCGATTTATAGTATCAACAAATAGTTTCGGGTCTGTTTCCATCAACCCAAAAGAGACCGGTAAAATTGTTGCCGTGGTATTTTGCGGATTCACTCTATCCTTATATACTGCCGTTTCTCCATAGGTTACATATATAGGGTCGGACTCTTCATATTTTCCATAGACGATACAGTGATTCGCAATATTTGCCTCATTTAAAGGCGAAATCTGCTGTTCATATTTATCCAACACCTTTTGTAGGCTCTGTGTTCGTACATTCTCTAGGTTGCTGAACTTCGCATCGCAAATAATATAATGAGCGTTTTTAAAAACAGTACCAGAGGCGGTTCTCTTCTCAATTTTGAAAATATAATCGGGCGTATAATAATCAACTGCATGGTCTCCTTTAGACCTTCGCAGTTCTATGCCATTAAGCATACGTCCATCAGAGTACACAACTGGTTGATAGTATACCGTTATAATACGATCATCTCTAGTACACCTATAAGTGTTGTTAAATGAAACATTATGTGAATACTGATCCACGATATCATAAGTAAAAGTGAATGCATCAACTGCATAGCCTTGGTCATGCAAATAGTGGAGCAGTGCAATCAATACAAAGCTCTCGTATACTCTTGATGAACCAATACAGAACAACAAGAATCGACTTTGGTCGAAATCATACACACCTTGCTGCCATTCTCGAATGCAGTCAAAGATCTCCCGGTATGGTAAGACCTCCTGGAAAATATGGGTTGCGCGTGGTGCACGCCTAAAGATCGAAGGTTTAATACCTAATGCATTACTATATCGGGCAATTAGTCTGCTTATGGAAGATTGCAATTGAGCGATTTCCGGACCTTTATTCTTCAAATAATCCCTAGAAAATAAGTTGTCAAATAACGACAGGAAATAACGCTTGTCCTGATCCAAGAGGCCTTCTATTGTTTTAGATATACCTTCCAGTTGCCGTTGGATATATTCCAGGAAATCTATTATTGCTCGATTCTCATAAGTATCATATGAAGTGACATTACGCCTCATCATAATCCTTTTGGGGTGAAAGACCTGACGGCCAACGCGGATTCCATGTTGCGTATTGACCTGATATAGTTCTTCCGGATGCTGTACTGCATATTGCAAAGACTGGCTGGTGGCAAAGGATAATTTTTCGAGTTTATCAACGACATCTTGCTGTTTAGTAGTAAATCTTGCATTGGTTTTAAAATAGTTAAAATGCTTATCATAAACCCGCGCAACTTTTCGAATTAGGGCTAATTTCAAGTCCAGAGGACCTTCTGCCATCATCTTTGATTCCGACAGTATCTTAGAGTTGAGAATATGGTTTTTGGTCATCAACTCTGGGTAACCGGCATACACATACTTAGCCATTCCCATCATATTGACAGAATCGTTATCGACTTGAATGTATTCAGAATATAGATCCTCGAAAGACCCATCATCTAGTTGAAACCTTAAATGAATCTGAACATAGCCCCAAATATCATGCAATATACCCAATCTAGTATTGTTGCCAGTTAATTCGAAACGCCCTTCCTGGGCATCATATTGATAAAGGGCAACCTTTCCTAAGTCGTTTTCTGTTGGTTGTATGCCATTAATATAGATTGCAGCAGAGGTAACATGATCTGGGATTGGCTTAATGGAAAAAGAGTATGAAGAATTAGCATACAAAACATGACTGACCTCTGAATCGATCAGCCTAGTAATATCTTCTTCACTAAAGACATCTGGATTATAGGTCAACAGGGCAACGTCAAAGCCCCGCTGACCTGATTCTATTGTCAATCGATAATCAGCCATCTGTTTTAAAAGAACTCGTAATAACCTATATCTTTACCCTTAGTAATAATCTCCTGAACTTTTTGTGCAGATTTTTCAAAATGAACTTTATCCTGCAGATAGTCTCTTAGATTTTCTAGTTGTTTCCTAAATTCATCACCTTGCCCATCTATTCCCCCGATTTTAGGAAGGATTCTCTGTGAAACAGCATAGTCGAGTGGTTTATGCTTGTTATCACTGGGGTCAAAGCAGAATTTTGCAGCGCTGTAATAATCAATGATCGAATTAAAGACTCGATTATTGATATTTAATCCTGGAGCAAACTGCATGATATCTGTCAGAAGTTGTGCGACCTCTCTTTCCATGGCAGCATCTGATTTTTGGGGTCCAAATGTATCGTAAAAACTCTTCCATGTAACTCGTACTAGCTCGCTATCATCGAGTTCACGACCTTTTTCTAACATATCTGCCGGGCTAAGCATTGGCAGAGTGATGACCCATGAGCGATCCACCATTCTTGGTGACAGCGATGTCGTCGTATCGTCATTATTAATTGTTGCAAGGAACCTCATAGTGTCTGGAATTATAAAGATATGTGCCCCACCGCAATTGATCGTATTATACTTTGTCCTGTCATCACAGATTCTAATAAACTCCGACCAATAGTGTTCCATTGGGCTAAGGTTAGCCTCATCCAAGAGGATGAACAGCGGATATACACTTGCTTCTCCTTCTTCATTTGCAATACAGAAGGCATCATATGCACGCTGATTGCTCCTGTCAAATTCCTTTGATAGCGGATTATAATACCCAATGAAGTCTCGCTGGGAAGTCCAACCACGCCCCACTGAAATAGGCACATATCTTCCATAATCAAAGCCAGCAACCGGCAGATCCAAGCCTAATACCTGCGCAAATATATTGCAAATAGAGGTCTTCCCACTGCCTGGATCTCCAGAGAAAACAGTAATGAAACTCTGTGCAATGCAAATAGCTATATTGATGATATCGTTGCTACTGTATGATGGCCTAACTTTTTTGACCTTTTCAACCACATAGTTGAGAATACCACCTGGTATAGTTGCATTAGGCAAGTTGTTAAGGTATTCACAGTAAGCACTATAATCTGTTGCGGTCTGTTCAGTCTCCCAATCAGCAGCAGCTCTAGACATAATAGAAGCTAACTGTCCATCAATCATAACTCGGGTGAACTCTGGTTTTGATATAGCTCTTTCAACACTCTTTAAAACATCCGCACTTTGCTTTTTCAGTTGTGTTAGGCTGTCTTTCCCTTCGGTAATCTGAATATTTATCTCGTCTAATCTATTCTTCAACTCAAAAACTGACTTTTCGATACTGGAGGCCTCAGCTTTAGCTCTTTCTGCTTTGGCCAAAGATATTTTAGCCTCTTCTTCAGCTTGGTCAGCACGCTTTTTCGCGGCCTTTTCCCGTTTCTCCTCAGTTTTTGTTTGCTCTGCTATTCGGGCCAATGTGGCTTGTGCCTTCTCCAGGTCTTTTTGAATCTTTTCATTATTATCAGACATGCCGTCAGTTTGAATTTCGGGTTCAGAGGCAGCTTCAGGCTCTTCTTGCTTAAACGTACTGCTCAAATCTGGTAAGATATCCTCAACGAATACCACATCTTCTGTTTCAGGAGAATAATAGGACTCGTCCTGCAGAGCATAAATATAGGTATTATGCGGGAAACCATATTCGTTTGTATCAAAGCGATCCTTTAATACACCATAGCTGGAAAAAGCATAGTCACGATCTTCAGTAAGAAGGAATAATCTACTTACTACCTCACCCGTTTCGAAGATTTCAGTAACAGCATCTTCAAGCAAGTTTAATGCCTCTGGATCCTGATCGAAAACACCTAAAACATATACACTTCCAGTGCTCTCTAAGGATACCTGCAGCAGATAAGAATTCCCAAAGAACGCAGGATGTAAACCATAGTAATCAAAATCGATATTCTTATAGAGATCCTGCATTACATTCATATATGCAATACAAGCATCAAATCCTAATTTAGATTCACCCACGGGGGCAGGTTTAAAGTCATCAATATAATCAACCTTAAGGTAGTTACATGCAGATTTCTTACCAAAAGTCTTGATCCCACGTTTCGATAATGAATAATAGTCATCTATATCACTATCCTTTTTCTTCTGTAAATAGCCAACAGATAATAACTGCTCTAGCGCCTCATTGACATCATCGACTGTTACATCAGGATCTTCTTTAACCAAGATCGACCTTACGAATTGACTATGTACGGCATTAAAAACTCTAAGAGAATTGAATACTGCCTTTTTCTCCCAGACATAGTCGCCTTCAAGATCACCCTTAAATGCGTCTACAGTGAAGGGTTGTTCAGCTTTTCCGGTTTTTTCTATAGAGACTATACCCTTGGCATTTTCTAATGAAACTGCTGGGAAAAGATGTTGGTTTTGAATTGGAGGAATTGTTGCTAGTTCAATGCTTTTTTCTTTTTGAATAGGTTTTGTCTCTGCTGCCTTTTTAGTTACAGGTTCTATATCAACTTGTTTTGATAAAGAAGATGGAAGAGCAACTTTTATTGTAAACTCTTCTTCATCATCTCCATAAAATGGGGCACATTTGAGAAGCAATGGATTGCTATTCATCAGCCATTTTGCCCAACCCTGACTCTTTTTTGTTCCATTTGAAGTAAGTATATAAGGGCCTTTATACTCCTTACCTTTATCAAGAATGTAGAATTCTTCTCCTGTGGCTAACCAATCGATATCTTTGTCATCTTCACTACCGACTAACACAACACTATTATTTCCAGAGAGACTCAAAGTATCATTCATTATTATGCTATACGGTAGCCAGTGGACATTTTTTCGAAGAGGTTGGTCCTTTACATACTTCCACGCCTTATCCACATCCAAGACACCCCAAGTCTCGTAATCGAATCGAAGCTCCATGTCCTCTTTGAGACTTGTGTTGCCTTGATTATTTGTTTTATACCAATCAATGTTTATATATCTATAATTGGGATTAGGGCAAAGCTGTTTAATTTGATAGTCGAAACTGCTAAGATCCCAAAAAATTTCGTGGAATCCCAGCCGCCCATCATACTCGTCTGAAAGAACCATAACAGGTTTAAAATTAAAAAACTCTGATTTGTCAGTTTCTACACGAAAATATAATCCAATCAGTTTCTTCATGTCATATTACCGTCCCTTCAACGAAAACAGGCTAGAGCCATCTATTGAATTTCTATGCTTTGTTTTTGATTATATCAAGGTGAATCTGCAAGCAATCATTCCCGTTTATCATCAAAATATGTAGGTGATGATTCTGGAAACAATCATTTTGCATATTTCACCAGATCTTTGAACTGACTTTTTCCGCTTAAGTAGTTGTCCATTGCTTTGTTCACTCTTGTTATTAGTGGCTTACCTCGAAATGTGAGGTTAGTGGTCTCATATGGACATTGTATTGCAAAATTGAATAGTGTTTCAGCACATTTTTGCTTCCGTATTCCATCCCACTCTAATTGTACAAATTTGTCACTGGTTCTCGAAAGCCTCTGCAATTTATATGGACTCGGCACATTATGAAAACTGAATTGAACACAGTCGACCTGTACAACTAACAACGTTGCCCCATTACTTCGTTGAAGGTCAAACATAACCCCAGGCAAATCTGCATTCACTACTATAGAAAGTAAATAGTCCAAATCCTTCTTAAACTTATACCCTATATTAGAATTTGGTTGCTTCACATAGGTATTGCAGAGATTCAATGCTGCACAGTAAATCAACGCATCGCCCATTTGCTTGATGGACATTTGTTCAATGTAAGTACAAGCTTTGATAACAGTCAGATCTGAGACAACCTCTTTCTCACCTTCCTGCATGGAAATAGCTACCTTATTAAGGTCCTCTGCGTAATCATGAAAGGTGTTCACCGTTTATATATTCCTATTCCATTCTTAGAAACTGCTATACGACTCTTAAGCGGCAATGCTCAGTGCGTTGTTAAACAGTTCAACTATCTGCAATAATGGGGTTACATTGTATTCGAAAAGTTCCGGAATCTCATAATTGCAGAACGGTTCTTCGTTTACAAGATCATCATTCGTAACATTGCCGTTTCTGATTGCAAAGTCAATGATAAGATTAATAAGTTGCCGCTGCTCCTGATTAAAGTCATTTTCATTTAAAAATGCAGCACACTTCTTATCTATAGCCTTCTTATCAAGCCCAACGATCTTGCGGATGAAGATAATCAACTCCTCCGTGCTGGTAAAGTCCTCATCCTCTCCATCCGGTTTTTTCAGTGTGTTCAAGACACTTTGAAGCTCATTTAAATCCGCATTAGTCAGTTCATCAAGATTAATGATTTTCTTGACCGATTCCAACTCACCGAAATGCTTCTGAAGATAGGTTATTATCTTTTCTCTGTAAGTCTTAAAATTATCGAAATCATATCTGTAAACGTCAACGAATATTTGAGCCACTCGCTCATGAATTTTTGAGCCACTAACGCTCACGAAAAAGTGAGCCACAACGCTCACCAATTTCTGAGCCACTAGTTCTC
>Ga0256407_10011615_pt1 | contig 12142 bp, 9 predicted proteins | sample RumenRJG_04DNA_FD_193489 | JGI IMG/M metagenome (GOLD analysis project Ga0256407, IMG submission 193489) | Bovine rumen microbial communities from Lethbridge, Alberta, Canada - RJG_04 | ecosystem: Host-associated > Mammals > Digestive system > Stomach > Rumen | place: Canada: Alberta | collected... | reverse complement strand
ATAGGATTCTTGTCGCCCTCGCCATCCTGACATGCGCCTGCTCGGCTCCAAGGCAGGCGGCTGAAACGGCCCCCGTCATCAACGAAATCACCATTGTCGCACCTTACAGCAGGGTGGATGTGCTGGGAAAAGACGGATATTTCCATTATTCGGACAGTCTGTCGGCGGTCTCCGAACTGCTTATAGGAACTACCATCGAGACTGCCGGTCTGCCCTTCAACAAGGTGATTACCGTTGTGGGGCGCAGCAATCAGGAGGTGCTGGACCGCGATTATGAATCACTTGCCACGATAGATTCCCGTAAACTGGAAAGCACCCGCCTCCCGTCGGCCCTGCACGCCTTCCTCTCCACCTATTCAAGCCGGTATGCGCTTCTCACCTATTCGGAAGGATTCGTGTGGGAGAAACTGCCGGTGTTCGTCGACGAAGAAATGAAACGCTACGATTCAAGGATATATCTGCTGGTCGCCGACACCAGGACGGGCCGCATCGTATATTTCAAGAGATCCTGCCCGGAAGAGGCAGATCCTGTAAGTTCCCGCTTTGTACCCAGACGGGTGAAATCTCTGCTGGAAGATCTGAATGTCGCAAGGTAGGGGGAATTTCAGCAGCCGCTTCGCCGCCATAATGGCGATGGCCGGGTCCGCCGTGGGCCTGGGCAATATCTGGCGTTTCCCATACATGGTCGGCGAGCACGGCGGCGCGGCCTTCATCATCATCTATATCGCCTGCTGCCTTCTGGTCAGCCTCCCCATTTTCTTCGCGGAGTCCATCATAGGAAAGGCTACCCGCAAGGACACCTTCGGAGCCCTGGAAAGCCTCGCCCCGAAAAGCAGGAAAGTGGGTTATGTGGCCATCCTGGCGTCATTTATCATCCTGTCGTTCTACAGTGTGGTGGGAGGATGGAGTTTCGACTACCTGATCCGTTCCTTCGCCGGCAGCTTCAGCGGACTCGGGCTCGGAGAAGCAAAGGCGGTGTTCAACTCCATGGGGAGTTCCCCGGTAGAGAGCGTCAGCTGCATGCTGGTGTTCCTCGGCCTGACGGCGATGATAGTGGGAGCCGGAGTCGACAAAGGCATAGGCCGTTTTTCGAAGATATCCATCCCCGTCCTCTTCCTGATGGTTGTGCTGATCGCGGTCGAATCCCTGCGCCTGCCGGGTGCGGAGAAGGGGGTGGAGTATCTTGTAAAACCTGATTTCAGCAAGATCGATGGGCCTGCCATCGCCGCCGCGCTCGGCCAGTCTTTCTTCAGCCTGTCACTGGGCGTCGGCACCATCCTTACCTACTCGTCGTACATGCGCGAGGATGAGAATCTGCTGAGCGCAGGAGGATGGACGGCCTTCTTCGATACCGTCTTCGCCCTGATTGCCGGACTGGCGATAATGCCCGCAGTGTTCGCTGCCGGGATCGAACCCGCCGCCGGCCCTTCGCTGGTATTCGAAACCCTTCCTGTCATCTTCTCCCGCATGGGGGTGGTGCTGCCGGTAATATTCTTCCTTGCAATCCTGATAGCCGCCCTGAGCTCCTCGATCTCGATGCTGGAGGTGGTGGTGGCCTGGCTCGTGGACCAGAAGGGGATGCGCCGCGCGCATGCTGTCCTTGCCGTGTTCGGAGCTGCCGCCCTGCTCGGAAGCGCCTGCGCGGTGGCCCCCCGCGTGTTCAGCACCTGCGACTTCGTCTCCTCCAACGTGCTTATGATGATCGGAGCACTGACCTTCGCCCTTATCGTGGGCTGGAAGATGCCCCGCGAGAGGGTGCTGCACTATGTGCGCTACCGCTTTGTTTACATACTCATCCGCTACGCCGCCCCCGTGATGATAGTCGCCATCGCCGTAACGAATCTGCTGTAAATTTCTTATCTTTGCCTTGATATGGCAAAACCCAAGGAAGATACCCCGCTGCTCAAGCAGTATTTCAGCGTGAAGGCGCAGAACCCGGATGCGGTGCTGCTCTTCCGCGTAGGGGATTTCTATGAATCCTACAGCGATGACGCCCTCATCACCAGCAAGGTGCTGGGGATAGTTCTCACGCGAAAGTCCAACGGCGAGAAGGGCGATACCCCGATGGCGGGCATCCCCCACCACGCCCTTGCGCAGTATCTCCCCAAACTCGTGCGTGCCGGCTACAAAGTGGCCATATGCGACCAGCTGGAAGACCCCAAGCTCGCCCAGGCGAAACTGGTCAAACGCGGTGTGACAGAGATACTTACCCCGGGTATAGCTTTTGGAGAAGGGATGCTCGAGCAGAAGGAACACAACTGGCTCTGCGGGCTTGCCTTCGACAACGCCGAGGTAGGCGCCGCCTTCCTGGACGCATCCACGGGAACCTTCCGCGTGGCGCAGGGATCTTCCGATTACATCGCAACGCTGCTCGCTTCATTCTCTCCCAAGGAACTGGTGGTCCAGCGCGACTGCCTCAAGGCTGCCCGCGAGCGCTATGGCGACTACTATATCACCCCACTGGAAGAATGGGCGTTCGTATATGATTCCGCGGCGGAAAAGCTCCGCAGCCAGCTTCGGGTAGACTCCCTGAAGGGGTTTGGGGTAGAGAACTTCCCCCTGGCCCTCTGCTCTGCCGGAGCCCTTATCTACTACCTCGAACAGACGCATCACAGCGGCCTGCAGAACATCTGCAGCATCTCCCGCATCGACGAAGGCAAGTTCGTGTGGATGGACCGTTTCACCATACGGAATCTGGAGATATTCGCCTCGAACGCGGGCAAGGAGGGCACCAGCCTGGTGGATGTAATCGACCGCTGCTCGTCCCCCATGGGCGCGCGCCTGCTGAGGTCCTGGCTGTCGATGCCGATAATGGACCGCAACGCGCTGAACGCCCGATACGATGTGGTGCAGTTCTTCTACGACAACGACGGCCCTCTCGATGAAATCCGCCGTCTTATCGGCGATGTGGGCGACCTCGAGCGAATCCTCGCACGCGCGGCAACCGGCAAGATCCTGCCACGCGAGATGATGCAGTTGCGAAGGTCCCTGAGGCAGATGGAACCCATCAAGGCCCTCTGCTCCGACACCGGCGTCGAAGCCCTGGACAAGCTGATCAGGGGGATGAAGAACTGCGGCAGGCTGCTTGCCAGCATCGAGACTACAATGGCGGAGGATCCAGCCGCGCAGATAGGCAAGGGGCCCGTCATCGCCCCCGGAGTGGACAAGACCCTGGACGAGTACCGCGAACTGTCCACCGGCGGCAAGGATTATCTGCTGCAGATGCAGGCCCGCGAGGTGGAGCGCACCGGAATCTCGTCGCTCAAGATTGGATACAACAACGTTTTCGGCTACTATCTGGAGGTCCGCAACACCTTCAAGGACCAGGTGCCGCCCGAGTGGGTGCGCAAGCAGACTTTGGTCGGGGCCGAACGCTACATAACGGAGGAACTCAAGGAGTACGAGCAGAAGATCCTGAACGCGGAGGGCAATATCTACGAGCTCGAAAGCCGCATCTACGCCGCCCTGGTGGCCGAAGTGCAGAAGAGCATACGCGATATCAAGGCAAACTGCGACGTCGTCTCCCAGCTCGACGTGCTCTCCGGATTCGCCGTGCAGGCCATAGAGCGCAGATACTGCCGTCCGGAGGTGGATTCCGGCAGTGTGCTGGACATCAAGGCGGGCCGCCATCCTGTAATCGAAACCCTGATGGCCCCGGGCGAGGAATATGTGCCGAATGACGTGCACCTCGACTCGTCCGCCACCCAGATAATGATCCTGACCGGCCCCAACATGGCAGGCAAGTCCGCCCTGCTGCGGCAGACAGCCCTGATAGTGCTGATGGCGCAGGTGGGTTCGTTCGTTCCTGCCGACTCGGTGCGGATGGGGTATTTCGACAAGATTTTCACCCGCGTCGGCGCCACCGACAACATCTCCCGCGGCGAATCCACCTTCATGGTGGAGATGCTCGAGACCTCGATGATCATGCACAACCTGTCCGCCCGTTCGCTGGTGCTGCTCGACGAGATCGGGCGCGGCACCTCTACCTACGACGGCATGAGCATCGCCCGCGCCCTGGTGGAGTACATCCACAAATTCGGCAAAGGCGCCAAGACACTCTTCGCAACGCACTACCACGAGCTCAACGACCTCGAAGAGATCTATCCGCGCGTGAAGAACTTCCACATCGCGGTCAAGGAGGTGGGAAAGGATGTGATTTTCCTGCGGAAACTGACCGAGGGCGGGGTGTCGCACAGCTTTGGTATCCATGTCGCGCGTCTGGCCGGAATGCCGCGCGAGATAGTGGAGAGCGCCGAGCGTACGCTGAAGGACCTCGAACGCAAGGAGAACAGCGTCAAGGCGGTAGCCTCCGCCGGCGCGGTGCAGGACGACGGTTCAGTGCAGCTGAATCTCTTCCAACTGGACGACCCTACACTTTCGGCTCTGCGGGCGCGCCTCGAAGCCGCCGACCTCAACAATATGACCCCGATGCAGGCCTTCGACTTGCTCCGGACGATGAAAGAAGAGATAGGCCTCGATGCGTAGGGTTCTCGTCATAACCTACTACTGGCCTCCGACCGGAGGTTCGGGGGTGCAGCGTTGGCTGAAGTTCGCGAAGTACCTGCCTTCGCAGGGATGGCAGCCGGTAATTTACACTCCGTCCAATCCCGAGCAAATTGCTGTGGACGAAAGCCTTCTGGCGGAGATTCCTGATGAGGTGGAGGTCCTGAAGCGCCCTATCCGTGAGCCGTATGCCATCTATCACAAACTGATGGGGCGAGGCTCGGCGAAGGGGTCCGGGGTGAATCCCATCAATTCCCAGAAAAAGAGCTGGAAACAGCGGCTGATGCTGTGGATACGCAGTAACCTCTTCGTGCCGGATCCGCGTGCCGGATGGGTGCGTCCGTCGGTGAAGTTCCTTTGCTCATACCTGAAGGAACATCCTGTGGATGTGATAGTTACCACAGGCCCGCCGCAGTCGGTGCATCTTATCGGCCGTGGGCTTCACCGGCGTCTCGGAGTGCCGTGGGTGGCTGATTTCCGCGATCCGTGGACAAAGATGTTCTTTTTCGAGAATCTGCCCCTGCTGCCGTGGGTGCGCCGCCGCCATTTCCGGCTGGAGAAGTCCGTGCTGGACGAAGCGACTGCTATTATTTCTGTGACTCCGCGCGTGCAGGCCGATTTCGCCTCCCGCACTTCTACTCCGGTGCATCTGATTACGAACGGATATGATGAATCCGATTTTGCCGTGGATTTGCCTGAGCGTACGGACGGCAAGTTCCGCGTCGTGCATACCGGGCTTTTCGCTTCCGACGGAAATCCTCTGGAACTATGGAACGCCCTGGCCGGTCTGTGTTCGGAGTCTTCCGAATTTGCGCAGCGGCTGGAAATCCGTCTTGCCGGTAAGGTGGATCCCGAAATTGTCGAGGCAATCACCGAGGCCGGGCTTGGAGCTCAGCTGAAACTTCTTGGCTATCTGCCTCACCCTGAGTCCGTTGCCGAGTTGAGGCAGGCGGATATCATACTGCTTCCGTTGCGTCATGGTTCCGAATATTCCAAGGTTTATCCCGGGAAGATATTCGAGTGCATGGCGGCCACTTGCGTGTCCGCCGATGGCCTTTTGTCAGGGGCTCTGCCCCTAACATACCCCGCGTCGGCAGATGCCGCCGGAAGTGCGAGTTCCTCTGCGAAAAGCAAAGGGCAGGTCCGTGTCCCACAAGGGGAACCCGGTACCTGCATTGCTTTTCCGCAATCCGATGCCGCCATGCCAAGAGTTTTAGGAATCGGACCATCCGATAGCGCGTCGGCAGAAGCCTCCGTGTCATCCCCTTCAATGCCGGAAAAAGGGGCCCGGCACCTGCATTCCCCGGCCGCTGAAACGCCAACGCAGGCGACCGCGAGCCCTGCCATTCTGGGAATCGGCCCCACCGACAGTGCGGCAGCGGAACTTCTGCGTGCTACCGGCACCGGCATAATGTTCGATTGGGATGCAGATCCGTCTGCGTTTATTCGAGAAGTGGCTGCTGCGCGTTTGGCGTATAACGGCCGGGCAATGCCCGTACTGGGCTCCCCTTGTGGGACACAGACGGGCCCTTTGCCCGCCGCGGACGGCAAGGCAGCCATGTCCGGTTGCGCAGCAGCGGCATCCGGCTACAGCCGCCGCGCCCTCACTGCCCGGCTCGCAACACTTCTTAGCTCGCTTAGTGGCGGCTAACATCATGATTTCCAAGCAAATAACGGGTATGCCCTTCCTTTATAACAAGGAAGGGCATACCCGTTAAAGAGCTGATGTTCAATCAGTTGGCCGCCACTATTAGCGAAGCAACTCCTCCAGCTGCACGCTGCCGGCGGGTTATAGCGCTGCTGCAATTGATGCCAGAGACTTGAGTTTTTCAATAAATGACTTATCCCTACGGGCATTTTGCAGGTTATAATCCGTCTGCATACGAAGCAGTGGGACGGCGGGTATTCCCAACAAAGCCTCAATCATAAGGGCATATTCTGCTGTCAGATTCCTTTTCCCGTTGATAATCTCGTTCAGTTGGCTAGGTGGGACACCCATCTTTGCCGCAAGACTTCGCTGCGAAATGCCCCGGCTTTCCAATTCATCACGTAAAACCAGTCCGGGATGCACTGGTTCAAAAGGAACCAGATTATTAGCAACCATATCAGGATTTATAATCTTTTTCGCCATAATCAATCGTAATGGTTAGATAGTTCTGTTATATTGCAAATTGTTGCAATTGTTTCTCCTTCCTCGTACCATTCTTCAAATTCTATTCTGTATTTGTTGTTCACCCTAACCGATGAAAGCCCTTGTTTGTCCCCTTTCAATCGTTCGTAGCGGAGTGAGTTATAGCACATTAAACCTGAAACATCCTTAATGGAGCACATCAGTTTGATGACGCGTACATACTTTGAAACGATTTCAGGTTGAAACCAGTGCTTCTTGTCATCACATTTCCCTTCTACGTACAAGGATTTCAAATATTCCTTATCAAAAACCACAAGCATATCTCATGCATCTGCAAAAATAGATAAATATTCAGATATTTACAAATTTGTGAACACATTCTTTTTATGCAATAATACTTATTGTGGCTAAATCAGACACCTCTAAAACTTAAAATGTGGCGAGAATAAATCTTATGGTCAACCATAAAGATTATTCTTATGATATAAGGATTTGATCATGAATAATTTGCAATAATAAACAAGAACACCCCGCAGATGGCGGGGTGTGGTAAAATGGTATTTATCGGATTGAACTATCTTAACAACTCCTCCAGCTGCACGCTGCCGGCGGTTTTGTCGTCACGGTATTTGATGATGACGGGGCAGTAGAGATGTACGCCTGCTTCGGCCGCGGGACCCTTGGCTATGGGCTTGCTGCCGCTCACTACCACGGCGTTCTTCGGGACTACTATGCGTCCCTCGTCATTGCGGCGTATGAAATCCCCGTTTACTGCGTCGTAAATCGCAGTCGACGAGGTGATTATCACACCGCTTGCGATGACCGCACCCTCCTGCACTATGGTCCCCTCGTAGATTCCGCAGTTGCCTCCAACGAAGGCTCCGTCCTCGATGATTGTCGGGGTTGCTCCGGCAGGCTCCAGCACACCGCCTATCTGGGTGGATGCCGACACGTGCACGTTCTTGCCCACCTGGGCGCAGGAACCGATGGTCACGTGGGAGTCCACCATGGTGCCGGAATCTACATAAGCGCCCACGTTTACGTACGCCGGCGGCATGATGATGCTGCCCGGAGCCATGTAGGCCCCGCGCCTCACCGCGCTTCCGCCCGGAACGACGCGCACTCCGTCCGCAGGAGTGAACTTCCGCACGGGGAAGGTGTTCTTGTCAAGGAATCCGCCCGGCATCTCCACAATGGTCCCCAGCCGGAATCCTGCAAGTATCACCTCCTTCACCCAGGAATTCACTTTCCAGACGCCGTCCACCTTTTCGGCCACGCGCACCTCGCCCTTCTCCAGAGCATCCATTACTTCGTTGAATCGTTCGAGGCTTATTTCGCTCATAACAGATAGAGTTTTTTCAGTGTTTCTTTCATGATTGATTCCGTCCCGGCGGTGGCGGTCACCAGCGGCAGGCGCAGACTGTTCTCCATCAGGCCAAGCAGGCCCATCGCGGCCTTCCCGGGGATGGGGTTGGGCTCTATGAATAGATTCTTGAAGAGCTCGGCGAGTTTCTTGTCGAAGTCGGAGGCCTTCTCGAAATTGCCTTCCTGCGCGGCATGCACGAAGTCGGCCATCAGCGCGGGCACCACGTTCGAAGCGACGGAAATCACTCCGTCCGCCCCGGCTATCATCAGTGCGAGCGTATCTTCGTCGTTTCCGCTCAACACCTTGAAGCCCTCGGGGCGCCCTTCGAGTATGGCATTTATCTGCTCGAATTTGCCGGACGCTTCCTTGATGGCCACGATGTTGGGCACGTCGCTAGCCAGCCGGAGAGTGGTTTCCGCCTCGATGTTGGAACCGGTGCGGCCGGGCACGTTATAGAGGATGACGGGTTTGTCGGTTTCGCCGGCGATGGTCTTGAAATATTCGTAGATGCCTCTCTGCGGGGGTTTGTTATAGTAGGGCACCACTACGAGGAATGCGTCAGCCTCGTTCAGCAGGCGTATGTTCGCGAGCGTGCCGTTCACGCTGTTGGTCCCCACTCCCACCACTACCGGCAGGCCTCCCGCATTCTCGCGGGTGCAATGGAAAACATCGAGTTTCTCGGCATCGCTGAGCGTGGGAGTCTCTCCCGTTGTGCCAAGGGGGACGAGGAAATCTATCCCGTATTCTACCTGACGGCGGACACAGGCGGCCATCGCCCCGAGGTCCGGTTTCCCGTCTTTGAACGGCGTGAACAATGCTGTTCCGCAACCTTTGAACTCTGTCATAATATCAGGTCTTTGAATTCGTGTACTCCTTTCAGCCCCTCGGTGAGACGGGCGGCGGCGATGGCTCCTTCAGCGAGCCCCTCGCGCGAAAATGCCTCGTGCGTGAAACTGAGGCGGTCGACGCCGGATTTGAACTCCACTGTGTGGATGCCCGGGACCTCACCTTCGCGTATTGAATCTATCTGCGGCTCTGCGCCGAGTCCCTTCTGCACCAGCTGGCCGAGGCTCTTGGCCGTTCCGCTGGGGGCGTCTAGCTTATGGATGTGATGTGTTTCCGTGATGTGCGGCTCGTATCCGTGGCCCTTCAGCACCTTTGCGGTCTTCTCCACCGCCGCGAACAGGGCGTTCACCCCTATCGAGAAGTTGGACGCATAGATCATGGGCGTGCCCTGCTTCTCGAATTCGGCGATTACCTCGTCCTTAATGTCGTTCCAGCCGGTAGTGCCTATGACGGCCGCCTTGAAATTGGCGGCGATGAATTTGTAGTTCGCCCGGAAGGCGGCCGGGGTGGTGAAATCGATGCAGACGCACTCCTTCGCCACGGCGGGTTCGGTCGCGCAAATATCCTCGCTCGCCTGCACCAGTTCGATACCGTGCGCAGCAAGCCCCTTCTCTATCATATGGCCCATCTTGCCATATCCGCTGATGATTGCTTTCATATCTACAAAAATAGCAAAAACTATCGTATAATCTGCCGGGCAGCCATCCTTCTGAGTATCAATGCTTTTCTGAAAACAAATCGGCCAAATCAGCCGATTTGTTTTCAGGAACTGACAGTCTGTCAATCATTTAGGTGACCGGCGATTTTCGCCGTCAGGTCGATGAAGTCCTCCACCGACAGGCGTTCCGCCCGCAGGTCGAAGACCGGATCGGCGACGAATTCTGCATAGCCCGGCGCATCCGCATTCAGCAGAGGCTTCAAGGCGTTGCGCAGTGTCTTCCGCCGCTGGTTGAACGCTGTCTTCACAACGGACTTGAACAGGCGTTCGTCAACTGGAGAGTCGGTCTTTGGAATGCAGGTGCCGGCATCCCCATGTGGGGCTCGGTCCTGTCCTTCGCTTCCTGCGGAGGGCATCAATTCATTACGACCGTTCCGGCGCAGGCGGATGACGGCCGAACGCACTTTGGGCGGCGGAGCGAACGCTCCCGGCTCCACTGTAAACAGATATTCTATGTCGTACCAAGCTTGAAGCAGCACGCTCAGGATGCCGTAGGTCTTGCTCCCTGGCCCCTCGGCGATGCGCTCTGCGACCTCCTTCTGAATCATGCAGACCACCTCGGGGATGCGGTCGCGGCTTTCCATGATCTTGAAGAATATCTGCGAAGAGATGTTGTAGGGGAAATTGCCGATTATGCGGTAAGGGCCCTTGAAAAGATGATCGACGTTCAGCTTGAGGTAATCTGCAAGGAAGAGCCTGCCCTGCATGCCGTTGAAGTGGGTCAGCAGGTAGTTGACGGATTCCTCGTCGAGTTCCACCATTTTGAGGTCGATGTCCTCGCGCTTAAGAAGATACTGCGTCAGCACTCCCATTCCGGGGCCGATTTCGAGGATCTCTCTTGCGTTTTCTTCCGGTTCCAGTGCGGCGACTATCCGCTGCGCCGCGCCCTGATCCACCAGGAAATGCTGGCCTAATGCTTTCTTCGCTCTGACTTCCATTTCAACTCTTTTTAACAACAATGACAGATATCGCTCCCAGCGCGAGCAGGATAAGGAGAATGGAGCAGATGCGGGACATCGCCGCGCCGCGGGCGTAGGATGCCGGTTCGAAACTCATCTCCAGGGTATGCGTGCCTGCGGGGACCACCGCGCTGCGTAGCACCTCGTCGCTGAGGGCCATCTCCAATTCGCTGCCGTCTTCCAGCCGCAGTTTCCATCCTGCAGGATACCAGACCTCGCTGAACACCAACTTGCGTTCCGTGGAGGCCGTGTATTCGTAGCGGAGACAGTTGGGGGCGTAGCTGGTAAGGCGCACATTGTCTGTCTGAAGGCTGTCCGCGCCCTCGAACCAGGCGTTTCCGCGGGCGAAGGGATAGCGCAGCGGAGCGGCCCCGCCGTCCACAATGATATAGCGGCAGTTGAGTTTGGAGAGGCCTTCGAGTTCCGGCAGGGCCGCCTCCGCCTCCTGCACGCTCCTCACTCCCTGCAGGGCCTTGGTCAGCTGGGAAATCTCCCCTTGCAGATGGTTCTCGATGTATTCCTGGTATATCTGAAGTTTGGCCGGGGAGTATCCGCCTATGTTCTTGTGCCAGAACGAAGGATGCGAGTCGTTGAACACGTTCACGGTGAGATCCAGCACCCTGTACGAAGGGTCGGTGTCCGCCAGGATGGCCTTGTCCGCGGGCCTCTGGTCGAACTGCGACATGAAGTTCTTAGGAGTGACGAAGTCGTCCGCGTTCAGATATCTCTTGCCCACGGCGAACATATTCACCAGCACCAGGGCGCAGACGCAGAGCGCGGATGTAACCCGGCGACTCTTGTTTTCGCTGCGGCTCGCCCAGATGAGCAGGCCGGCGCAGGCCATTATCATGATGAATGACAGCAAGGCGTCGCTGCGCATCAGGGTGATGCGGTCCGCCACCAGCGCATCCACCAGCGCCCCCTGCATGCCGGCGTCGGAAGCGCCGCTGAAGCTGCCCGCAAGCCCTGGAAAGAGCCAGAACAGCAGACAGACTCCGCCGGTAAGAGCGAAGGCGAGCAGGCCTTTCTTCCGCAGCTCTTCGGCGGGAATTTCACCGCGCACGAGTCTGTCGAGGAAGATGAAGCCCAGCAGCGGCACGGTCACCTGCAGCACGCACAGGGCCATGGACACCGTCCGGAACTTGTTGTAGAGGGGCAGGTAGTTGTAGCACAGCTTGGTAAACCACATGAAATGATGCCCGAGCGCGAGGAAGAGCGCGAACAGCGAAGCCGCGAGCAGCCACCAGCGTTCCTTGCCTTTCAAGCAGAAGAGTCCGAGAAGGAAGAGGAAGATGGAGATGCCGCCGATGAACATGGGGCCTGCGGTGAAGGGCTGGGGACCCCAGTAGAGCGGAAGCTGCTTGCTGATCTGCTTGAGCCCCGGCTGCCCGGCGCGCTTCAGCAGTTTGTAGGTCTCGCTTTCTGGACCCAGCGCGCCTGCCGACGATCCTCCGTTGAAGTTGGGTATCATCAGGTTGGGGAGTTCCTCCCAACCGTAACTCCATGCCGTGGCGTAGTCTAGGTCCAGGCCCTTGGTTTCTCCCGAGGTAGACCCTCCGCGCATGGAGTAGGGAGTGTATTCGAAGGTAGGGAGCAGCTTGGATGCGTTAGTCCCTATC
>Ga0256407_10011614_pt1 | contig 12142 bp, 19 predicted proteins | sample RumenRJG_04DNA_FD_193489 | JGI IMG/M metagenome (GOLD analysis project Ga0256407, IMG submission 193489) | Bovine rumen microbial communities from Lethbridge, Alberta, Canada - RJG_04 | ecosystem: Host-associated > Mammals > Digestive system > Stomach > Rumen | place: Canada: Alberta... | reverse complement strand
TAGGTGCGCTAAAATAAGCAGTCCTAAAGAAAGGGATGATATGATAGCAAGAGGGTCTATTATGGGTACCACTGTAAGTATGCAGATGACAGACCGTAGCGGTACGAAGCTGCAGGCCCGCCGCCCGGCGCAGCTGTTGATATTTGACTATATCAGCATGTTCGAGCAATTCCCGCCAACAAACCTTGCGAGCTATGCATTGGATAGTGTCGGTGAGTCTTTTGCTGGTATCAAGAAAGTGGCGTATGAAGGATCATTAAAGGACTTATATAATAATGACTATAATTCATACGTGTTCTATAATGCTATTGACTCGTGTATCGTTAAGAAAATCCATGACAAGAGAAAGTCTATGACATTTGGTATACGGCAGGCTGTTATTGCTAGATGTACTGCTGCTAAAGTCTTGTCCAAGACATTTCTGGCAGAAAGGTTGATGGCGTGGGAGTTCCGTAAAGAGAATAAAAGGCTGGCGGGCTTGAAGCGGGATAACAAGAAAGAAAAAGACACTCAATATGAGGGTGCCTACGTAAAAGATCCTGTAGTGGGCTTCCATAAGATAATCTCATGTAATGACTTTGCATCGCTATACCCTAATACTGTTCGCGGTTATAATATCGGCCCTGAGACCATTGTGGGCAAGATCGATATGAATGATACGAAACGAGTGGCCGCACTCCGTGCTAATAAAGATTTCATCTTGACTCATAATGGAACGTTGTTCCGCAAGAAAGATGGCCATTTGAAGAATATCATGACAGAATTGTTCTCTTCACGTAAAGCTAAAAAGAAAGAAGCGCTAGCTGATATGGAGTTCGCTTATGATATCAAAGAACTGTTAGATACAGATGCATCGGATGAAGTCGTCTTGGCCTTTCTAGAGAAACACAAAGATATTATCGGAACATTATCAGCGTCATGATTGTGTTTGAATTTTTAAATGAATACATAGTATATGGATACAAATATAAATAATAACTGCAAGGCATTCACTACTTTGAAACAGTCAAAGAAGTTGATGGAAATACTACCAATTGAAAGTGCAGATATGGAGTATATACTTGAACAATGGGTAGATGAAAAAACTCATCACCGTAGGCAAGGATATTGCGAAATTCCTGTTGTAAAAGTAGAGGATGATTGCCCAATACAACCAATAACACTTCCTTGTTGGAGTCTTGCTGCCTTGCTCGAAGTTATGCCTCATCCAGATATATTTCGAAATTTAGAAGGTACGTGGATATTAGGTACGTTGGATTCCCCAAAAATTCGTGGTGGCTGTAATAATCTTGTTGACGCATGTGTTGATATGATCTTGGAATTACATAGATTTAAAAAGTTGTAATTATGGACAAGCCAAAAGGTAAAAACGGCGAACGCTTTGTAAAAGTCAAAGCCATCATCAAAACATGGACAGAAGTTGAATGCATTATAGAGTATGATACTTATTGTGAACAGTTCATCATACCTAATGGTTTTCAAAGTGACTGCAAAATTTTAAAATGGTATTATTGTAATTAAAACTTAAGATTATGGGATGGCGAATTTCATTCTATCTTGTCACTAAAAAAAATGGCTGATAAGATAAAAAATATGACGGAAGAGGAGTATCATAAAAACGAAGTCAGACTATGTCGCAACTTGGGTAAAAAATGCATATGGTATGATACTATGACTGATTTGATCGCGTGTGATAAGGAACAAAAATTTTCGACAGAACTATTCTCATTCGAAACAGATGATATATATTACGGCGAGATATCTAAAGATCAGTTGAAGAATCTGATCATGGCTTCGCGTGAAAAGACAATAAATTATCTTAGCAATGTAAAGGCCGAGGATTATATAGCGCAGGTCCGTGACGATTGGGAATATCATTTTCCTGGAAATGCAACCGAACGTGAATGGTTCGCTAATTTAGATTTTAGCGACAATAAGTTCTTAATATGTCACGGCCATACATATGAACATGCTATATACGATTTGATGCATATATATAAGAGCATCAATTGGAAAACATATACATTATTATGTATTGGTAGTTGATCTCCAGTGATTATGATAATATATATAATTAAAAACGCAATAATTGTTTAATATATGAAAATTTGGGAGCAATTCAAGGAATATTTGCGAGGGCATGCTGTAAACGGTAATTTGTTTTACACAAGGCTTACATTGCCTAAAACATGCGACGAAAAATACTGGTATAATAGAGGATTGCAAGATTCGATAACGGATCTTAGGGACTATGAAATACAATGTGATGCTGTATACAGTAAGAAATATGATAGCCTCGTTAGATGTCTGTCCAGGAAGGGAATCCAAGTATGTTATGATGAAAATACCGGTATCACACATATCCACCAACTAGATTTACGTTCCAGAAATGATTTGCCTGTGATTATATAATAAAAATTATAGTTATATGAAAACAATCGCAATAGATCATAGTTCGTTTATGATATCAACGTTATCGTCATTCATCAACGGTAATAAGATCAAATCAAAAGACGAACCTCTTTCTAACCTAGACGACGTACAAATGTTTGGCGATATCATGATATCACGAATGAGTAATATCTTATGTGATATTGCAGAGCAGGGTGATAGAGTGGCACTGTGCATTGATAAAAAAGATAGAGACAGCAAATACTGGCGTCATAGACTTCCCAACAGAGTATCTGGGTTATATAAACTGTCTCGTGATAATTCGGTATTCGCGACAGTTTCTAATGAAGGGTTGAATACTGCAAAAGACCGGTTTTTCAACTGGTGTTTGGATAATGGATTAGTAAAGCTGTCTTTAGAAGGGTTCGAGGCAGATGATATCATTGCTGAACTAGTCAAGAGGACGGACAAATCGATTATAATATCACCAGATGGAGATTTCAACCAGCTTATAAGCAGTCCTAATATCATCAGGATAGACCCAATCAGATGGAGAGCCTACCGATATAATGTAGACAGTTCTGACTGGTTCGGTGTTCAGTCGTTTGACGGCATGTGGGCTGATGCAATTTTGAAGGCTCTAGAGATTACTGACGTAACATTAGTCAATGCTAATTTTGCATTGCTTGTCAAGATCCTTATGGGCGATAAATCCGACTGCATCCCATCTGTGCACACATACACCACTGCCACAGGTCGGACTATGGGCGTTGGGGAGAAGACTGCCGCTAAAATGATATTGTCTGCATTCTCTGATATGTCATCAGTGAAACATTACAGTGATATCACTCAGAATGAAAAAATAGCAATGTGTAGCGTTCTGAAAGATCCTGTTATAGAAGATGTGATTCGGAGAATGGATGAGAATGCTGAAATGGTAATGCTCAATAATGCTAGTCTCACCGAGATTCTCAATCCAGTGATAACTATGATAGACGCTCTTGATGCTACAGAATCAATATTCAAGGGTGTAGAAAGCGTGTCGGTTGCTGGTGCATCTGGTACATTTATACGAACAATAGAAACACCAACAGAATTTAGTGATTATGTTTTTGACTAAAAATATTTATCTATGCATTCCTGCATCACAAGCGCTATGCAAGATAGTCGAAGATAACCTCGGCGATTCTAACGCAGTATGCGACCTTTTGGTAGAGTTCGAAAAGACTCTTATTGATAACGTTGTATGCGATCTAGTATATCACAGAGTGAATAACGGGCCTAAAATGATAGAGAAGCACCTTGGCAAGATAGCTGATGTAGCTACCGCGCGATTGGTTTCAGTGGCCTTACAGCAATCCAATAAGGAACCTATAGTATCTGATGGTCGTATCTTATTTGATATAGATACTATCGAACTTATCAAGAGCTTCCGTAGCCTTCCTGCATTCTGCACAAATATGTCGTCTTGCGTACTTGACAACATACAGGATAATGGAGAAGTCCCTGAGTTTAATTGTGACGATATGTTGATAATATTGCACACCGCACTAGTCTCTACTCTGGATGAAACAGACTTCTACCTAAAGGCTAAAGAATTTGCGACAGCCACAGCCAATTTGGCTGATTTACAGAAAGCTATAGACAATATAGAGAATGCGACAAAATTGTTGGCTGCGAAATGCACATATCTATATATCGCTAAAGCTATAGAGAATACTTCTCTTTGGAAAAGCAATACATCAAAACTAAACGGTGAATCATGAGCAAGAATCTTTATGATGTAGTTAAAGAACTACAAAACGGCACAGCACACTGTATAGAGGACGAAGATGTCAAATCTATTATGTTCCCTCTAGTCAGAATGTATTATCCATATATTCCTTTCAGCGCCAGCAGCACCATAATGAAAGCAGAATTTCCATTGAATTGGAAACTGCTCAAATCAGTAGCCAACGGTGTTAAGTTCAAGGGAATGTACAAGAAAGTTGTCAAAGATGATAACATTATATCTATTTTCAAGCGCAAATCTGGTCTTGGGTTGCGACATGTCAACGAAGTATGTGCATTCTATAATACCGATATCAAGACACTTAATATGATGGCATCTGATGATGATGTTTTCAACGAGATCCAAGATATTGATAGCCAGATAGACAAAATGATGGCATCTGAAGACGAATGATTTAGTAGTTTCATAATATTGGGGGACGCCCGGAGTTTTTATATTTGCGTATAAAAATTTCGGGCGTTTTTGTGGTTATTAAATGAATTTTTTATATCCTTACATCATAAGAAAGATACAAACTAAAATATAGGAGGATCGGATATGAAACGCTATATCGTAATAATATCGGGCGAAGTACGTGAATCGTTTGATTCATTGGACGAAGCTCAGGATTGTGTGATAGCATTATGTATCAATGATGCTTCTTGTTCAAATATAATAATATGGGACCAACTAACAGAAAGTGAAGTTGATTGAAAAAATTATAGAAACTGTTTGGACAATATATAAAAAGTTCGTATTTTTATGGTATAAATAAAAAGATAACGTCATGGAAACAGAATCAACAAAAGGATTTTTCAAAGGCTTTGAATATGAAGCCGTGCTGAAGTACGTCAATAAAATAGCTCGCTCACTACAGGGACTGTTGACGGATCGTTCATTAGAATATGACGACTTAGTCGGTTATGGCCTGGTGGCTGCGACTAACGCATTTCACAAATGGGACACCTCTCACAATGGAGATCGTACAGACACACCTCACCTAGAGGCATACATAAAGACATGCATTGCAGGAAACATGAAGAACGTATTCATTTCTGCAAAGCACCGCAACCAACTCGCTGAAGATATGTCGGTTACAGATACTGACGATGAAGACGAAGACGACATTCAGGAAGACATTCCTGAGGCATACAATATGGTCGAAGATGACCATGATGACATATGCGGCAAATCACAAAGGAAATTTGCAAAAATATTCCATGCAGGTGATGACGAGAGTTCTATAGCCATGATGGATCTTGCTTCAGCAAAAGTAGCTGAAGACGAAGATGAAAGAATCTACGCACTGGAAGATTTCATCAAGACACTATCAGGAATAGACCTTGAGATAATGAATAATATGCTAAGTCGCTCTGACGATAGCATAAAAGATATTGCTGCCCGACATAATGTATCGGCAGGTTATATTAGCAGAAGAAGTGCCAGTATCAAAGACATGGCTAGGGAGTTCATACTAGCTTATTAGTATTTGCTACATAACGCATAAAATTGTAACTAGTAAATAATTATATATGGACAAGAATAATATTTTAATAGCAGTAAGACCTAAGACTAATAGCTCTTACACCGCGAAGAAGGCCACTGTGCTTTCTAAATTGGATCTTCATTTCATTGATTATGTGCCACATGTTGGGCCTGATGATAATCTTTCAGAATGGAAAGTCGTTACAAGACAAGACCTACAGGACATAGAAGACGCAGTATATAAACAGATACTCAAGGAACTTGAGGGCACACCCAACACCCAGCTTCTCAAAGAGGCTACATCCGTCGGTAGTGCGCTAGACATCGTGTCTGCATATGTATGGTCTATGCGTGTGGTGCAGTCTGAGAAAGATATCATTCAGCGTATTGCGGATATGATAGTTGCTTGCAACACTATAGCACTTGCAAGAAAGATGTACGAGTTAAACTCGAATATTGAATTAATAATCAAACAAGATACTGAACATTAATTAAACAAAATGGATGTATATGTAATATTATCAATCTTGGGATGGGCTGCCACTATATGCAGGGCCATCGGAATGTTCGTTAAAAACGAACTAGCTATCAAATGTTGGACATCTGCAGGCAATGCAGGATGGCTTGCCGTAGGATTAATTCAATGGCAGATTCTAGACATGTCTATGACACTGTTTGTGTCGAACGCATTATGTATCGCGGTCTTCATGTACTCAATGTATCAATTGAAGAAAGCTAAAGTATTAACAAACAAAAAATAAGCATATGAAATTCATCACACCTGAAATAATCACATTTATAAAAGATAACATTCCAGCGAACCATATTGACACTGTTGAAAGTGTGACTACGTTGTCAGAATATCTCTATATAGACGACGCAGTATGTATCAGGTTCAGCGATCATTTTTCGCCAAAATTTGTGTTGGGCCCACAAATCATCAAGCCGTTCTCAACATGTGCGGAAGACGTGTTTGTCGTATTTTATAAAAACAACAGCGCACCTATGATTATGGCAGGAGGTCAGTTAGGGTCATATTTAAAAATAACAATTACGAATATGATCATCGAGCATGAACGTAAGCAACCAGAAGCACCTGACACAATTGTTCCTTGCAATGATAAGGCTTGTGAACAATCCAATGCATCTGATACAAATGTTCCTGATAATGATAAGGCTTCTTGGCAGAGCCATGTCCATGATTCATGGAACGAGGTCCTATGGAAGGACCCTATAAAACATCCTGATAGTTGGCAGAATCTAGCGTGCGTTTTGGGGACACTACCTCATTTCAGAGGACTTCCAAAGGAATATAAGGATTATATTAAATTGTTGTTCTTGGACAAACGTTTATCGGTCATGGATATCCATGACATATGTAGGTCCACTAATAATCCGAAAGATTTGTTGCGAGCAGTCAGAGAACGTGCATCAAATTTAAATCAAGTTTCATAAAAGTGATGAACACAATAAAGGGGTATGGTTAGCCGTATCCCTTTTTTAATGCTTGTTTATATCGCAACATGCGATTTTTGATATGATATCTCTTGTATAATCGCATAAAAATATAAAATTGTGTAAGATATCAATTCAGAGAAAATAACGTGTTAAACACAAGAATTATAATGCCATTGTAATAGAAAAAATTCTGTATTTTCGTGGCATCAAAACGAATTTTTTATATCTTTACGTAAAAGAAAACAGATTGTTGAACAGTTAAAACTTAAGGTTATGAAACAACAAAAATATGAGATGTGCAAAGAAGGTTCAATGTATAGAATTAAGGCATTGAAAGACTTTGCAAATATAAAGGCAGGTGACCTAGGCGGACTAATTGATAAAGAATCCAATCTTTCTCAGGAAGGGGATTGTTGGATTAGCTATAACGCTCGGGTATATGGTGATGCAGAGGTCTCAGGCAACGCCATGATTCTCCACAACGCAGAGGTCTTTGGCAACGCGCATGTCGCTGGTGATGCTCGGGTCTTCGGTTACGAACACTTTTTAGAAGAATTTGAGGAAATGTGCGGAGATGTAATTCTTGTTAAAAGAAAGGAGGAAAAATGAAAAAGTTAAAAAAGAAAATTATCAAAAGAGAACTCCGAAAGTTCTTAGAATATCGTACTTATTATGAGACATGCTTATTGCTGATAGGATTTTGTTCAGCCCCTCCATTTATTCCTCATCTCTTAATCAGGCATAGATTCGAGTTTGAATCCATAGAAGAACCAAATAAAGCAAAACTTCTTTATCCTGATGGGAAGTTGAAAATTGTTGAAATTTATTAATAAAGGAGGTAAAAAATATGGGATGCGAATATTGCCGTTATTTTAATTATGACAAAAAGTGCACGGCACCGAAAGAAATCAGAATCTTTTTATGCGGTGTTTACGACGAAAAGAAAGACAGAAATCCTAAATATACAAAACCTAAAAATAAAAAACGGAGGAAGAAAAAATGAATAATTTAGATAATTTAAAAGAAAATAGTTCCGAGTGTTTACAAGAAGAACTTGAGGAGCTAAAGCCAGTATTTATGCACACTAAAGATAGACTCTTGAATATGCTAAAGAAAGTTTTAAAACCGTGGTTAGCTGAGAGGTGGAAAAAAGACAATGCTCCAAAATATCAAAAGTATTTTGAGGAGTGGTTTTCCAACATCACCGAAGACCAAGCTTTAGGCTTCTATAATCAAATGATAACAAAATTATGAAGGCAAAATTAGTAGCAGCAAATTGGGAAAGTCTGACTTTATTTTATGAGCTGTCTGAACCTGTCTTCAAAGGTACATCGGATTTGCTTAACGAGGTAGATATACCTAAGTCACTCAGCATCTTATATGATGCATTACTACCTAATGATAAAAACGATGCAGAGAAACATCGTAAAAGAGACGGCTGTTATTATGTAGCAATAGTAATAGATCGCATGTGGGTAAGAAAGCACGTTTTCCCTGCTATAAAGATACGTGATGGAGAGTATCGATTTATATGTGATGAGATAGTAGGGAGACATGCAAAAATAAATAACGGAGAAGTCCCTCTTTTCATATGTCCAGATGAGGCATACCTCCAGTATTTAGCAACTCTTAATGACCTTTATTTTGGAGGTATTGAGGGCGAAGAAATTTAGTTCCAAAAACATTGAATGAGAAGTAATATGATGAAGTACAGAATTATAAGGTTAGATTTAAAAGACCACTCAGTCTATTGTATACAAAAGAAGTTCTTATTCTTTTGGTGGATTGACCTCAATTCTACTGGAGGTTACACGCGCGATTTTCCTTATCATTATTCAAGTCTTGAGGAGGCAAGGGCTGCCCTTAGATGGTTCAATCCAAAGAAAACAGTAATTGATGTTGAGTACCAGAACTATTGTAAATGGTAAACATAAAAAGAGGAAGTGATTACTCACCTCCTCTTTATTATTTTATAGTCTATTGCTAGACTAACAGATTACCCCAAGTAAGGGAAGATTGCTGCGAAGTCACTAGTTTCACCACTGACTTTCTGCAACTTCAAATCAAAGCCCAAATAAAGGGTTTCTGGATGCTGACCTGCTGCTGCGATAGCATATCTAGATGTCATCGAAACGGCATTCTGGCCACCCATACCTTCACTTGGATAAGTGATTTGATCTGCAAGGATGTATGGCATGAACTTCAAACCAGGAGACTGTTCAGTACCTACTGCACCAACCAAACATGAAGTAGAGTCGAAATCCAAATATGGATCAACGTACACCTTCAATCTACCCAGGCTACCGATATTATAGATAGCGTTGCTACCTGAAGCGGCAGCGAATGTTGTAACAGGAGTAGCCAAGAAAGTAGGCATATCCATAATTGCTGTACCGATACCTGCACCAACTACTACCCAATCAGCAGGGCTCACACGTGAACGAGTTGAAATGATATTTGATGCGAGGTTAAACTTAGCAACAACTTGCTTCTGAATAGTCAAGCTATTCTCGTGCAAATCACTCGAGATGACGATCTTAGCGTTGAAGCCTATAGAATCAGCATGCTTTTTACCCAAATTATGAAGTGCCTTCAAGATATCAAAGTTGATACGCTGAGTGCATTCATTAGTCAAGATTGCGTTAATGAAGCCGTAAGGGTCATAACCATAAGCGGTCATATCCTGGAACTGCTCACGAGTGATTTCACCGTTAATCTTAACGGTCTTAGCGTCAACTTTAGTTGAAGCCATCTCAAGCGATACCTTATTGGCAGGAGTAACCTCACCTTCAGATCTCAAATAAGGATTCAATGTCTTCAAGTTATACTGTGCAGCACCACGAGTACCGTCAGCAGTGTTGTAATTACCGTTAGAACCATATTTAGATACACCAGTGAAGAAAGGAACGAAGTCCTCGTATGTCTTAACAGTGTCGAAATATGAGATCTTAACCTTTACTGGATCAGCACCTGTAGGTGTAATAGTTACCTCAACACCATTTGCATACTGATTGAAGATGTTAGCAAAGGTAGAACCTTCCTGTGTAGAATCACCTCCGAAGTTACCATTACGATAAGCCTCATTAGGATAAACGATCTCGAAGATAGGAGCCTTGTCATAGAATGACAGCAAACCTGTAAAGGTAACCTTAGCACCCAATGCGGTACCAAGTGCAACAGGGTCAGCACCTGCTCCTGTGCCAGGAATAGTGATAGTTGCCTCTACACCCTTCAATGCTTCAAGGATCTCGTTTTTAGTCTTGGTAGTGTTACCTGCTATAGCAAGAGTAGCATCCCAATCGATGACACCTTTAACAAGACGTGGGTTCTTAGCAGAAGTGTCCAAGCTTCCAAGGTTGCGGTTAGTTGCACCACCAGAGTAAACACCGTTTACATAAGGAAGAATGGTCAACGCTGTTGAGATAGGTACTGTTGGGAGCAAATCGAGTGCGATGGTCTGTGCTGCAATCGCCATTGCCATAGGCAATGTGCTCGATGGCATATCACCTGAACCAAAATTACCGTCGTTAGTGATGCCAGTGAAAGTTCCATCTGGGTTCGCAGAGCCCTGTGGAAGCGTAGGATCACCCATTCCAGCGAAATTAGCGTCAGGATTCATGTGCATATTACCCCATGATTCCAAAATAGACTTAGCATCCAAACCCTTGGTTGCTGCCTCATTCAATGCATGAATAGATGCGAGCTTTTGCATCCATGCGTTTTTATTTTGTCTCATAAAAAAATGATTGTATGGTTGTACCTCCTATTATTCCTCTGAAGGAGATACTGTATGAAATTATTATGTATTATTTACCCCTCAATAATAAACTATAACGCGTAAATAATAAAGAAATTTGTATTATTTTCCATAAAATGGCCAGAAAATATGCTTATATACATAAAAATAATGCAGTATCTACTAATAGATTCGACTATCCATATGCTGCAGATGATGAATTTGGCGTTATAGATACCAAGACAGGAGTCAATAGCTCTCCTAATTCTGTACCGCTATCTCCTGTATTAAAAGGAGTAGTATCTGCTACCGATAACGGAAAAGGGAGCAAGACTACGGAAACAGTCAGTCCTCGTCTATATTTCTCTGATGATGAAAATAGACAGGCGTTCTATCCGAAATCTATATTCAATGATTTCTGCGCAGTAAACTATTCTTTAATATATGGTAGAATGCCTAATCTTGGCAAAGACCAAACAGATCTGGCCAGACACCAAGCAAGATATTCAGATTATACTGCGAATATCCGAGACGTTAATGCAGATGCTGAAGCTTACCGTATAGCTAAATTGAAGCCCACTATTCAGGCTATTATGAAATATTATAATCAAGACGATGATTATGGACTCAGAAGATATGATTATACGGATTTTGCGTTTCTGAAACGATTAAACCAGGTTCCACTGAATTATTTAATAACGCTTCGCAGATACCCTACTCCTTGTGGTGACGGTATGATAGATTTATCATGCCCTGCGAGTGACACTGTTAATAAATTAGGTGTATGGCCTACTTATGGATGTATTGCAAAGGCAGTAACATATATGTCTAAAGACAATGGTAACGACATAAATGCTATATTAAGATTTGCATATGGCTCTAATTGGACAGAAGAGCAAGCAGATATACAGCAGATGGAGAGTAACACTACATTGAGGTCACAAACAATAAATAGACCTAATTCTGTAAAGAACCTCGTGTACGCTGCGCGTAGAATCAATAATCCATCATCTGCTTCTGGACAAGGTATAGACTGGTACGATGGGGTATGTGGGCCATTAAGACAGAACTTTGCAGACAGACGTATCTATCAAGGTGATGCTCTGGTAGATAAATATAGTACATCTGTATTAGGGCCTATCAACTGCATTGATAGCGTTTATATCCGTAGTAGAGGATTGACATTTGATCAAGGCATCACTTTGACATTTGAGTATGATTTGAAATCAGTTGCCATGATGAATCCTAAAGCAGTAGCTCTTGACCTTATAGCTAACTTCTTTACTCTTACCGGCAATTAT
>Ga0256407_10011612_pt1 | contig 12144 bp, 13 predicted proteins | sample RumenRJG_04DNA_FD_193489 | JGI IMG/M metagenome (GOLD analysis project Ga0256407, IMG submission 193489) | Bovine rumen microbial communities from Lethbridge, Alberta, Canada - RJG_04 | ecosystem: Host-associated > Mammals > Digestive system > Stomach > Rumen | place: Canada: Alberta... | reverse complement strand
AAAAGTATTACGCGAAAAGACCGATGACTGCAAGCGGCTGATGGGTGTGACTGAAGCGGAACTGCAGCAGTTCGGCTATAATTAGGATGCACATCGTTCCTGTCCCCATGTGCACTTTATTAGGAATTTTTTAGGGATTTCCCCTACATCTTTTCGGGTTTTCCCCTTTGACATTATACAGAAAAGTATGTATCTTTGCAGCGTAAACATCAAAAAGCAGACGATTATGAAAAAGATTATCTTTGTAACAATGGTGTCACTGCTGACCATGAGCAGCTGCAGTACCTATACAGGCAACGGTGCAATAACAGGCGGCATGTTTGGAGCCATGATAGGCTCGTCTATCGGTGGCATATCCGGAGGCTGGCGAGGCAGTCACGTCGGACAGGTGGTCGGTATGGCTGGTGGTGCAGTCGTAGGTGCTGCCATTGGTGCTGCCGAGGAAAAGAAACAAGAGGAAAGAATTCAGCAATACCGTCTGGAACAAGCACAGCGCAGAGCAGCGCGCCAACGCGCCTACAGTTCCGACGACAGCGGATTTGACCCCACCAACAGTGGTGACGATCGTATCGACCTGGACTTGCCGGAAACACGGACAGCAAAGCCAGCAAGCACAAAGCCGGCAAAGGCAAAGGCATCAAAAACGAAGCAAAAGTCCCAGTCCGCTAAGACCCAGGAACCTGTTGACGACATGTACGTCCTATAGTATTAAAGAGCAAAGGCCGCCACTCACAGCAGCCTTTGCTCTTCGTTTATAGTCTGTCTTTCAGCCATCAGACCTCAGACATCATCCCTCTTACATCTATTTCTTGATCAGCGATGCAATCCAGAGGATAACGACTGCACCGATGATGGCTGTGCCGAGCTGACCAAGGATGCCGCCCCACGTAATGCCGAGCATGTCAAACAGCCAGCCACCGAGGACTCCACCAAAGAGACCAAGCACAATATTCATGATGAAACCGAAACCGCCACCTTTCATCAACTTGCCGGCACAGAAGCCAGCCAGACATCCTATAAGAAGAGAAAAAATATCTGCTTCATGGGTGCAAAGTTACGGCAAAAGTCGCTTCCAACGGTTATCCGAATCGACGGAATAATTACCAAATTTATCTTTTTTCGCCTTTGATGCGGTAATTTAGGTAAAAATGACTATCTTTGTCGGCAAATCAGCACGCGATATGAAGGATTATCTCTACCTCAACCACGCCAACGACTACGCACAGAGCGTCGGAGCCGAGACGCATCACCCGATGGTGAACGTCGTCCACTTCGACGAACTGGGTCCGATAGCCCACACGCTGAACAAGATGGGCGACGTGTATGCCTTCTTCGTTCAGGACAACTTCCCTGAGGGCGGACGATACGGCATGGGCGGCTACGACACGTCGAAGGGGTCGCTGGTAGCCGTCTCGCCTGGGCAGATTGTGGGCAAGGAGGACGATGGCACACGCGAGGTGTATCACGGCTGGACGCTGCACTTCACCCGCTTCTTCAAGAAGCATGCAGGCCTCCTGCCCTCGAATTATATCGCCTCGCTGAAGATGAAAGAAAAGTAATTAAAAAAAATATGATTGTGATGATGACGAGAAAATTATGGATGACGCATGCGGCCCGACTGGGCTGCGCAGTCGTCGTGGCGATGTTGTCGGCCTGTACGGCCGATATGGTTGACAATCCTGTTACGCAGCCTGACGAAAAGTCGGCTGTGGACTCGGGAACATGGCATGTCAAGGACGAGTACATGGACAAGTCGGTACAGCCGGGCGACGACTTTTTCATGTACAGCAACGGCGGCTACTGGAAATCGACCGAAATCAGCGGCAACGACCTGATTCAGATGCTGTATCTGAGTCAGATTGGCGAAAGCTTGAAACAGAAGACAAGTGCGTTGACGCTGCCGTCGGAGGTGAAGGTGACGGCCGACCAGCAGAAGACTGACGCTGCCACCATGACCGCCCAGCACTCAAGCCTGCAGCAGGCCGTACAGCGCGTGGAGGCGCTGAAAACGAAGCAGGAGGCTTGGCAGCTGATGGCCGACCTATGCACTGAGGGCTACAACTGCCCGCTGGGACTGATGTCGTTTGCAAAGAACGGCAAGATAGCATTCATATTCTATCCGACGCACGAACCGGAGTACAAGTCGGCTCAGTTATGGGCGGGCAAGCCCTTGTCATGGCATCTGGCCAACAACGCCGACCTGCTGGCCAAGGTTCAGTCCGTCGGTGGCGGCCATCGGCGCGGCTTTGCTCCGGGGCAGTGGCCCATGCTGGTGACAATGTGCAACACACTGGGCATTCCGCTGGACGACGCGTACACCGTCGATGCCGAACCGTTGTATATCGAGAACAACACGGTGGACTTCCATCTGTCAAAGATGTCGGAAGTACAGGACATGAGCGTCGATGAGTGGAAGAGCATACTGAAGTCGGCCGTCATGGATGATGCCGTTTACTTCGACAACGATTCGGCTGCTGCCAAGAACCTGACGTGTCAGGAAGCCATCAGCAACTTCCTCGGCAGCACGCTGAACTACGAGCAGTCGTACCACTTTGCCAAGGCCTATGTCACCGATGCCATGAAGCAGCTGGCTAGGGAGCGGACCGAAATGCTGCGCAGTACCTTCCGCGAGCGCATCCGCCAGAACACGTGGATGAGCGCTGCATCGAAACAGAACGCCATCGCGAAGCTGGACGCTATGGTATTTAACGTCGGCTCGCCCGACGAGTGGATAGACGAGGCACTGCCCGACCTCAGCCAAGAGCCGAACCTGGCCGCCGACATCCGTGCGCTGCGACGCTCGCTACTGGCACTGAAGCGCAAAATCACCGGTATGACCATCGCACGCGGCAGCTTCCACCAGATACTTATAGATACGCCGCTGACCACATTCAACGCCTTCTACTACCAGTCGGGCAACTACATGAATATTCTGCCCGCATTCATCATGCCGCCAGCTTACGACAGCCAGCAGAACGACGCCCACAACTTTGCCACCATGACCGTATGGGGACATGAGATTACCCATGGTTTCGACACCGAGGGTGCCAAGTACAACACAGTGGGCGACCTGGGAACACTCTGGGCCAGCGAGGCCGACAGTCAGGAGTTCCAGAGCCGCACGGGTCAGCTGGCCACACTCTACAGCTCATACGACGTCATGCCCCTCGAAGCCGGCGTGAAGGCCGACGGCGAATACACGCTGGCTGAGAATGTCGCCGACCTGGGCGGATTCATCATAGCCTACGATGCCTATGCCAACTATTTGGACAGCCACGGCTTCAAGGGTGACGGGCGCCGCCTGCAACTGCAGCGCTTCTATCAGGCCGTCGCCTACATGTTCTGCGCCAAGTGGACCGCTGAATACGCGCGGCTGCGTACCGTCGGCAATGACCCAGCAGACAGCAAGCCGTCGCCATACCGCAAAGACAATCACTCACTGTTCCGCGAGCGCGTCAACGGCGTCGTGTGCAACACAGACAGCTGGTACGACCTTTTCGAAGTGAAGCCAGGCAACAAGCTCTATCTGGCACCAGAAAGTCGCGTCCGCATCTGGTAAACCGCACGGTCTCTTCACTTTTTTCATTTCACGGCCTGCCGGATATCCTCCAGCAGGTCTTCGCCGGCTTCGAGGCCGATGCTGAGACGAATGGTGGTGTCGGGAACAGACATCTCTGCACATTGCTCTGCTGTAAAGAGACCGAAGATAGTCGAGGCAGGATGGATGGCCAGCGACTTGCGGTCGAAGAGGTTCGTGGCACGACGGATAATCTGGAGTTTGTCGATGAACGCCCAAGCGGCTTCCTTCGATTCGAGGTCGATGGTGAAGACGGCGCCGGGCAAGGGACCGAATTGAGCCTTCGATAATTCATAGAAGGGATTATTCTCCAAGCCCGTATAGTTCACACGCCTGATTTCCGGCAACTGCTGACACTGACGGGCGAGCCAAAGCGTGGTCTCGGTCTGACGACGGAAACGGATGTCAAGGGTATCGAGACCGAGGGTTTCCATGTAGGCTGCCTGAGGTGTCATCAGCGCACCGAGGTTCGTAATGAGTTCCGTTTTGACACGAGCCGTAAATGCCAACTTCTTCCCTACCCTTTTCGTGCGGCCCTGCAGGGCTGGCGAGGGCGACTGCGACCAATCAAACTTTCCGTAGTCGATGAGCAAACCACCTAATCCTGTACCGCCACCAGAGATGTACTTCGTACTCGACACCACCTCGATGTCCACACCGAAATCGACGGCTCGGAAGGTGGAGAACGGCACGATGGTGGTGTCGGCAATCAGGGGCACACCGGCCTGGTGGGCAATATCTGCCAACTTGCGGATGTCGGCCACGAACAACTGTGGATTAGTGATGATCTCGAAGAAGAGGGCGCAGGTCTTGTCGTCAATGAGTGCTGCTACTTCCTCGGGATTGGTGAAGTCCGCGAAACGGACTTCCACACCAAACGTGCCGAGGGTGTCGCGGAGCAGCGAGACGCTGTTGCCAAACAGATGCTTCGAGGCCACGATATTGAGTCCTGCCGCGCTGACAGCCGTCAGAGCATAGTGGATGGCCGCCATGCCCGTGTTGAGTGCCGTCACGCTGGTGGCTCCTGTCAGCCCGCGCACGCGCTCCTCCAGATAGGTTACTGTGGGGTTGGCGATACGGGCATACGACGGGGCCATAGAGCGACCGCAAAAAGCGTCGCCCATGGCCTTGGCAGACTCAAACTCAAACGCCGCCGTATAGTAGACGGGCATCGACAGTGCCCCGTAAGCGTCAGGCTTCTGATACTTCGTCGTCAATATTTTCGTTTCGTAATACACCTTGTTATTTGACTATTTGACGATTTTACAATTCGACTATTTACCGCTGTCCGACGATTTTGCGGACGGCAATCACGAGCTTGTCCACGTCTTCGCGAGTGTTATAGAGAGCGAAGGTGGGACGCACGCTCATCTCGTAGCCGAGGGCACGAAGGGCGGGCTGAGCGCAGTGGTGACCGGCACGTACGGCGATACCCTCTTTGTCGAGCAGGGTGCCTACCTCAGGCACGGGAATGCCGTCGAGGACAAACGACACTACAGAGACGCGGTTCTTCGGATTGCCGATGAGCGTCAAGCCAGGAATCTGGGCAAGTTGCTCGCGGGCATACTCCGTCAACTGGTGCTCGTGGTGCTCGATGTTACGAATGCCAAGATGGCTTACGTAGTCGAGGGCTGCACCCAGTCCGATGGCATCGGCCACATTCGGCGTACCGGCCTCGAAACGGGCAGGCGGCACGTTATACTCCGTACGCTCAATGGTCACATCCTTGATCATGTTGCCACCACCCTGCCAGGGCTGCATTTTTTCTAAAAGTTCCTTACGACCGTAAACGACACCGATGCCGTTGGGCCCGTAGATCTTATGTCCGCTGAACACGAAGAAGTCGGCACCCAAAGCCTGCACATCAACAGGCGTGTGAGCAATCGACTGTGCGCCATCGATCAGCACGGGGATGTTATGCGAATGCGCAATCTCGATGATGCGCTTCACGTCGTTGATGGTGCCAAACGTGTTGTTCACATGGCCCACTGAGACGAACCGTGTGCGTGGCGTGATGATGCGCTCGAACTCCGAGAGAATCAGGTCGCCGTTCTGGTCCGTGGGGATGGCGCGCAAGGTGGCACCACGCTCTTGAGCAACACGTTGCCAGGGTACGATGTTGGCATGGTGGTCGAGTTCAGAGACAATCACTTCATCGCCCGGTGTCAGGAACTGTCGGCCGTAGGTCTGCGCCACGAGGTTGATGCCCTCGGTGGTGCCGCGCACGAAGATGATTTCCTCGCTGGTGGCGGCGTTGATGAACCGCTGCACCTTTTCGCGCGCCTCCTCATAGGCATCCGTCGCACGGGCAGCAAGGGTGTGCGCCCCGCGATGGATGTTCGAATTATAATTACGGTAATAGTCCGAGATCTTGTCGATGACCTGGTTCGGCTTCTGCGTCGTGGCACCGTTGTCGAGCCAGACGAGGTCGTAGCCGTTCACCTTCTGATTGAGCACGGGGAAGTCGCGCTTGATCTGCTCGGAGTTCAGCGTGTCAGCCTCCTCGTAGTGCAGGGACGAAAGCTCTGTCTCACCGAAGGGGCGGACCCCGATAGCCTCACCCCCAACCCCTCTCCCAGTGGCGAGGGGAGTGATTAGTGCTGAGAGATCAAGAGGCTCCTCTTCTGTCAATGCAGTGCATCTACTCCCCTCGCCCTTTGGAGAGGGGTCGGGGGTGAGGCTCCTCTGCGCCACTTCTAGCAACAGTTCGAACCCAGGATCCTGTATACCGTATCCGTTAATATTCTGAATATCTATCATAAACTATTCTATTTACTCCCCTCGCCCTTTGGAGAGGGGTTGGGGGTGAGGCTATTTCTCTACTTTATTCCTGTGCTGATAATCGTGATAATAGCCCACCTCGACGTTCTCGAGTACGGCGATGGCGTCGTCGGTGAGGGCGGCCAGCGAGAAGTACTTCGTGAGCAGATAAGAGGCCACACCAAACTTGTCAAGACCCATCAAACGGGCACTCAGCGATGGGGCAATCTCACCAGGAATACCACTCTGGTGCAAACCGATGACGCCCTGGTTCTTTTCGCCAACACGCACGAGGATGATCTTTGTGGTGCCGACGCCGCGGCCCGTCAGATACTGACCTTCTACCTCCACCTTGTCGCTCGGAATCAGGGGTACACCGCGCCACAGAATCACGCGCGTACCAAACAAATCCGTCGTCACAGGCGGCACGCCGCGCCACGTACATTCGCGCTCGAAAGCCGCAATCGCACGCGGATGGGCGATAAAGAATGCCGGCTCCTTCCACACCAAACTAAGCAGTTCGTCGAGATCGTCGGGTGTGGGCGCTCCATAGCGTGTGGTGATGCGGTAGGCGGGATTGGCAGCAGCCAACAGGCCGAACTGCTTGTTGTTGATGAGCTCCCACTCCTGACGCTCTTTGATGCTCTCGATGGAGAGGCGCAACTGTTCTTCTAACTGATTGTAGGGATTGTTATAGAGGTCGCTGACGCGGGTGTGCACACGAACCACCGTCTGCAATGTGTTCAGCGAGTACTCCGTCGGATTCTCCTCGTAGTCGATGTAGGTCTCGGGGATGATGTTGTCCTCCTCGTGGCCGCTCACTAAGTCGATGTGCTTCTCGCCGTTGTCGTTGACGGATGCTTTCAGGCGCAGCTGCTTGTCAACAGCCTTCTCGAACGTCTCGCGGAAGTCGGGCACTTCCTTAATGAACTTAATCAGTTCCTTCAGTTTCAGACCGAGGAACACCGTGGGTGTGATGGCGCGAACGCTGACGGTAGATTCCTGTTCGTCCAGCAGGTCTGCCTCGCCGAAATACTCGCCATCGCCCAATAGCGCAATCCGCAAGTCCTCGCCGTGCGGGCCCTTGCTGATGACCTCGGCCTGCCCGCTGGCCACGATGAAGAAGCGCTGCTTGTCCTTGCCCTCCTCCACGAAGAGTTTGTCCACGTCCACCTCCGTAGCTTCGAACGAGTTCACCAGGCGGGTCAATATCTCGTCGTCAAATTCGGAGAACAGGGGGATGGCCTTCAAGTTCTTCGCCGTAAACGACGGTACACCGTTGACGTACTGGATGGGCAGTCGGTCGTTTTTTCGCAACTCGACCTTTGTGCGGTTCACGCGGAACGTTCCTCCGCTCACCTGCACCCAGGGCAGCAGTTTCAGTAACAGTCTCGGGGTTATCGAGCCCATCTGCGGGGCGGTCTTGGTGGTGGTTGCCAGTCTTCTGGCGGTGGCAGTGGTCACACTGCGCTGGAGATTTGATTCTGCCATAATTTTTAAATTTTAATGTTTAATACTTCAGTCTATTTTTTCTTTTTATATGCCTTGCAATCGATGCAATCGGAGTTTTTTGTGCCGAAACACGGATTGCAATCGTTGCAAACGGAGTTTTTTGTCGCAAAACACGGATTGCAGTCGTTGCAAACGGAGTTTTTTCACGCAAAATTGACTTTGCAATCGTTGCAATAGGTATTTTTTCTGTCGAAATAGCGATTTCTGCCACGTCGAACAGAGTTTTTTCTCGCAAAATTCCGATTTCTGCAACGTCGAACGCTATTTTTGTCAAAAAAATGAAATTTCTGCCACGGAAATCCTAGTTTTTTCACGCAAAATTCAGATTTCTGCCACGTCGAACGGAGTTTTTGCACAAAAAATTGCGATTTCTGCCACGTCGGACGGAGTTTTTTCACAAAAAATTGCGATTTCCGCCGCGTCGGTCGGTTCTCAGAGGCACTATTTTTTGATCGTCACGCGGTGCGTCGTCCCTTCGACGTGCTCGACGCTGACCACGTTGTACCCCTGCTCTCGGGCGTTGCGCGGAACATTGTCCAGCGGTTCCCCCTCGGTGAGCAATACTTCCAGAATGTCGCCCGGCTGGAGCTTCGAGAGTTCGATCTTGGTCTTGACGAAGGTCATCGGGCAGTGCTCCTTCGTGATGTCTAATACCTTTTTCATTTTACTATTTGACTATTTACTATTTGACTATTATTCGCAGTGGCAATTGTCCAATGGTGAAATGGCCCAATTGTCAAATAAACAAGGTTTGTCCACCTTCGCTCAGCTTCAGGAACGACGCTACGCCGAGCACATCTTTCACCTCAGGAATAAAGTCCTCTTTCTTCAGACCGAGCACGTGCATCGCCATCTCGCAGGCGTAGAGATTGATGCCGAGGGCCTTGGCAGCCTCGACGAGTTCTTCGAGCGTTGCCACGTTGTTCTTACGCATCAGGTAGCGGAAGATCTTCGGACCTGCACCGAGGAAATTAAAGCGACTTGTGGGCGTGACCTTCAGTCCGCCCATCATAAAGCCGAAGAGTTTGGTGAGCCAATTGCCGCCAGTAAACGAGCGGCCCTGCTTCTGCTTGATGGCGTCAAGGCCCCAGAAGGTGAAGAAGATGTTCACCTCATAACCTACTGCTGCCGCGCCCGTACCTAATGTAAATACTGCGGTGAGTTTGTCGAAATCGCCACTGAAGGCGATGATGCTGAGTTTCTTGTTTTCTGCCACCATAATTATTTGACTATTTGACAATTTACTATTTGACAATTTGTGGGTGCAAAGGTACGGGGTTTTCGCCACGTGTACAATCGCACGTTCGTGGCATTCTGCATACCCTTGATATGGTAGGCGATTTACCATCCCTATGGGATTGTGGCATCGGTTTTTTCGCCGTACCTTTGCACCCACAAACCAATATTACAATTGTAAAATAGTAAAATAGTCAAATAAATATGGTGGCAAAGATTTATGTAAATGGAGACGCGCAGGAAGTGAACCTGCCGCTCAATGTAAGTGAACTGATTCAGCAGCAGAACGTGCTGCAGCCCGAGATGGTCAGCGTGCAGGTGAACGAGGAGTTTGCTGAGCGCGATGACTGGGATAGTATCCAGATCAAGGAAGGCGACAAGGTCGATTTCCTGTATTTTATGGGAGGAGGCCAAGCATTGGACAATTTGACAATTTCACGATTGTACAATTGCCGCCGTAAGAAATAGTCAAATGGTGAAATAGTAAAATAGTCAAATATGATAGATTTTACAGAAGAACAGATACAGCGCTATTCGCGGCACATCCTCTTGCAGGATGTTGGCGTGGAGGGACAAGAGAAAATAATGAATGCGCGTGTGCTCGTAGTAGGTGCCGGCGGACTGGGTGCTCCCGTGTCGCTCTACCTCGCTGCAGCGGGTGTCGGCACCATCGGTATCGTGGATGCGGATGTAGTGGATTTAAGTAACCTCCAGCGTCAGGTGATTCATTTCACCAAGGACGTGGGCGTGCCGAAGGTAAAGAGTGCCGAAGAGAAGATCAAGGCCATCAACCCCGATGTGAAGGTGGATACCTACTACGAGTTCCTCGATTCTTCCAATGCACTTGATATCATTAAGGAGTACGACTTCATTGTCGACGGTACGGACAACTTCCCTGTGAAGTTCCTCATCAACGATGCCTGTGTGATGGCGGGCAAACCATTCTCGCATGGTGGCATCCTGCGCTTCAATGGCCAGACGTTTACCCATCTGCCCGGCACAGCCTGCTACCGTTGTATGTTTAAGGAACCGCCTCCCGTAGGAGCCGTACCTACCTGTTCACAGGCTGGTGTTCTTGGTGCCATCGCCGGTATGCTCGGCACCATCCAGGCTGCAGAGACCCTGAAGTATTTCACAGGCATCGGTGAACTATTAACAAATCGTCTGCTCACCTTCGATGCCAAGACGATGCAGTTCCGCACGGTTCCTGTGAAGCATCGTGACTCATGCGCTATCTGCGGCTCGAATCCCACCATCGATCACCTAATAGATTACGAACAGGCCGCATGCGACTTAAAACATTAAAAATTAAAGATTAAAAATTAAATGAAGATACCACATAATATTATAGATGAATTGATCAGCCAAGCCCGGCAGGACGCACCGAATGAGACGTGCGGTTACCTGCTGGGCGTTTCCTCAGACGAAGGCGATGTGGTGACTGAGAACTATTGGATGGAGAATATCGACCACTCCCCTGAACATTTCTCTTTCGCTCCCAAGGACCAGTTTGCTGCATTAAAGTACGCTCGACAGAACGGCCTGAAGATCCTCGCCAACTGGCATAGTCATCCTGCCTCGCCCTCGCGACCTTCGCAAGAAGACCTCCGCCTGGCCAACGACCCCACCATCCGCTACGCCATCCTCTCTCTCCACGAAGGCGTTCATCTGAATTCTTTCAAGATTCTGAATGGCGAAGTGGTGGATAAAGAGGAACATTTTTAATGCTTTTTCTGTTCATCATGCAGGAAATTGCTAGATTATTGCTAATTTTGCACCCAAATATAAGAAACGATGGCAATAGAACAAGCAATATTCCGCAGAGCGGAACTACTGTTAGGCGACGAGGCCATGAGCCGCATCGCTGAAAAGCGTGTGATTATCTTCGGTGTGGGCGGCGTAGGCTCATGGTGTGCCGAGAGCTTGGTGCGTAGCGGCATCAGGAAGCTGACGATTGTCGACAGCGACTGCGTAAGTGTCACCAATATCAACCGCCAGCTGATGGCGACCACGAAAACTGTGGGACAGGTGAAGGTTGATGCACTCAAAGAGCGTCTGCTCACTATCAACCCATCAGCAGAGATTACTGCCCTGCAACAGGTTTTCAACGCAGAGACCGCCTCTCAGTTTAGCTTAGAAGAATACGACTATATCATCGACGCCATCGACTCACTGAAGGACAAAGCACTGCTCATCCTCCTGGCTTGCCAGACCAAAGCGAAGCTCTTCTCGTCGATGGGAGCTGCCCTCAAGCTCGACCCTACGCGTATCAAGACCGCTGAGTTTTGGAAGGTAACGGGCGATCCACTGGCACGTGCCCTCCGCAACCGCTTCAAACGCGACAAGCAGTTTCCAAAGCGTAAGTTCCAGTGCGTCTTTTCCGACGAACTTCTGGAGAACAAAATGCCCATAGACCCAGATGATAAAGGCAATGGCAGCATCGTTCATATCACCGCCATTTTCGGCATGATGTTGGCAGGATTAGTCATACAAGATGCCGTCAAATAATAAGAAAAGGTAGCCTCAGCGCTGCCTTTTTTGCTGTTATACCCTTTGTTTGGTATTCGAAATGCCACACAATGGCGATTGTGGGAGTCTGAAAACCGCCGTACCTTTGCACCCAGAAACATTTTAAAAGGATAAGAAGGTATGAAGAGTTTTCAGACATTACGATTAGCATTATTTGCTTTAGCCATTGTATTTAGTATAGCAACATTAGCGGCTGTGCCCTCGCACGACGAGGGCACGCCCGATGTTCCCACGCCACTCGACTCATTGCTGAGTATGGAGCGCGAAGAGCACCACCTTAGCGAGATTGTCGTCGTGGGCTACGGCACACAGAAACGGACACAGCTGACGGGTAGCGTGACAAAGGTGAAAGCCGACATCTTTACGACTTCACAGGCACCAACGCTCGACGGTGCGCTGAGCGGACAGGTGGCAGGCCTTAACGTGACGGCCAGCAGCGGTCAGCCTGGTGCCGACAGTCATATCCGCATCCGTGGCGGCAACTCCGTGAATGCTTCGAACGAGCCGCTCTACGTCATCGATGGCTTTAT
>Ga0256407_10011611_pt1 | contig 12145 bp, 9 predicted proteins | sample RumenRJG_04DNA_FD_193489 | JGI IMG/M metagenome (GOLD analysis project Ga0256407, IMG submission 193489) | Bovine rumen microbial communities from Lethbridge, Alberta, Canada - RJG_04 | ecosystem: Host-associated > Mammals > Digestive system > Stomach > Rumen | place: Canada: Alberta | collected... | reverse complement strand
GTTATCCTCGAACCAATCATGAAGGTTTCTATCGAAGGACCTACAGAATTCCAGGGTAACATGTTCGGTCTTATCAACCAGCGCCGTGGTGTAATTCTTGAGTCTACTGATGAGAACAACATGTCTGTAGTTAACGCTGAAGTTCCACTTTCAGAAATGTTCGGCTTCTCTACAATCTTGCGTTCTTCAACACAGGGTAAAGCAGAATTCACAATGGAATTCCTTAAATACGGACGAGTTCCAAACAATGTTGCAGACGAACTCATCAAAAAGTATCAGGAAGAGCGAAAAGCAGCACAGAAATAGGTCATAAAAGGAACCTCATTAAAATGATGTTCCTTTTATTCCGACGAGTTTTCTTTCAGAAAACTCGCAGCTATACCAAACATTCATCTTTATTATGATAAACGAAAGGAAACTGAAAAATCAGTTTCCTTTTTTTTTAAAGTCGTGTTATAATAAATTAGAGAGAGTTTAAGGCAAAGGAGGATGATAAAAACTAATCCTACGTAATTTATCACGTCCAGTTTTTTGCCGTCGGCAGAAACTTATGAATTAGTTGCCTTTATGCAACACTTTTTCTAAAACAGAATTATCTAAGGAGTTAATTATGGTTAAACAGGATCTTTACGACAAGAGCACAATTCGTCTTTTCGATGCAGCTACAGAGGGTGGCTTGAAGGCCGGAGAAATCGGTCTCGTAACATCAAAAAAGGGCTTGGGCAAGACATCAGTTCTCGTTCAGTTCGGTATGGATACACTTTTGCAGGACAAACAGCTCGTACACGTAACATTTGATCTTCACTCTTCAAACGTTATCTCTTGGTACGACGGAATCTTCACAGAGCTTGCAAAAAAGAAGAATGTTGGAAACGCAGCAGAACTTAAGGAATCAATCGTTTCAAAACGAACAATCCTCAACTTCTCTCTCGACAACTTCTCTCTTTCAAAAGTTGTTAATACACTCAACGCTCTCAAAGCTGGCGGAATCGCAGTCGCAGGAGTTATCCTCGATGGTATCGACTTCGCAAAAGTCTCTGAGGACGACGTAAAGGCTGTTTCTGAATACGCAAAGAAAGAGAACGTAACAGTTTGGGGTGCTTCTACAGCAGAGGGCGACAAGCTCACTGATTCCGTTCCTGCAAACCTCGAAGGCTATTTCTCTGCAATCGTTCACTTGAACCAGAAGACAGATGCTGTCGCAGTTGATGTTCTCAAAATCCACGACAAAAAGAATGTTGAGTCAGGCCTCAAGCTTGACACCAAGACATTGCTTATCACAAAAGCATAAGTTATAAACCACAGATTACACAGATGGCACAGATTAAATATATTTTATACGAAAATCTGCCTTAACAAAGTGAAAGATTTTCGTACAGAAAATTTATAATCTGTGTAATCTGTGACATCTGTGGTTATTTTTTTTCAGAATATTTCCCGCCTTGTGCGGGATTTTTTTTTGTCATTGTGTCACATTTTGATTTGTGCTAAAATCTTTCTATTATAATCATTTCGAGGAATCATAATGAAATTAACTTGTGGTATCGTTGGACTTCCTAATGTCGGAAAGTCTACTATTTTTTCTGCTTTGACAAAATCTCCGGCTCCTGCTGAGAATTATCCTTTCTGTACTATTGATCCGAATGTTGGTGTCGTTGAGCTCCCGGATGAGCGTCTTGATTTTATGGCAAGCGTTTTCCAGCCAAAAAAGAAAATTGCCGCAACCGTTGATTTCGTTGATATTGCGGGCTTGATTAAAGGTGCTTCAAAAGGTGAAGGTCTTGGAAACCAGTTCCTTGCAAACATCCGCGAAACAAGCGTAATCGCTCACGTTGTACGATGCTTTGACAATCCTGACATCCAGCACGTTCGTGAAGACGCAAAAACAGACGCTTCAATTGATCCTGAGAGCGATATTCTTACTATTAACTATGAACTTTGTCAGGCAGACATCGACACGATTACAAAACGCGAGGACAAAGTTACCCGCCAGATTCGTGCAATGGGAAAAGCCGAAGAGAAGAAATTCGCCGGCTACCGAAGCGCAGTCGATAAAATCTTGCCTTTGCTCCAGGACGGAAAATGTGCCCGCCAGGCTGATTTAACAGAAGAAGAAATGGAAGGAATTTACGACCTTCATCTTCTTACAATTAAACCACAGCTTTTCGTGTGCAACATTGATGAGGACACAATCGCCGAGGGCACAAATAAATATGTTGAGCAGGTCAAAAAAATTGCAGCAGAGGAAAAGAGTGAAGTCATCGTAATCTGCGGTAAATTCGAGGCAGACCTTGCCGACATCAAAGACGAGGCAGACCGCAAGGACTTCATGGAGAGCGTCGGGCTCAAAGAAAGCGGTCTTACAGTTTTGGCTCGCGCAGCTTATCATCTCATGGGATTGCGAACATTCTTCACAGGCGGCCCGGATGAGTGCCGTGCATGGACAATCCACGAAGGTGACAAAGCTCCACAGGCAGCTGGTGTTATCCATACAGACTTTGAGAAAGGCTTCATCAAGGCCGAAGTTTACTCTGTAGAAGATTTGCGCCAGTACGGAACCGAAGCTGAAATCAAAGCTCACGGAAAATACCGCCAGGAAGGCAAGGACTACGTCGTTCAGGACGGAGACTGCATTTTCTTCAAGTTTAACGTATAGAAAATTCTGTTCATTTAAAGAGCAAACACGGCAAATATCGTTGATTTTGCCGTGTGAATTTTCTCTCTCTGCTTTTTTTCCGCATCCATGCGGAAGCTTTTTTTTGATATGAATAAAACTACTTCAAAATCAAGCCGCGGCGCACTTTCGATGTTTCAGCTTGCCTTGCCGCTTGTGTTGGAGCAATTCTTCCGAATTCTTGTATATTCTGCTGACACCATAATGCTCAGCTCTTATTCGGACAAGGCTGTTGCGGGCGTAGGCTTAATGGCTCAGTACGTCTTTTTCCTGAACCTTCTTTTCAGCATGATTGCGACAGGAACTTCAATTGTCCTGGCCCAGTATATCGGAGCAAAAAAATCAAAGGATGATTTAAATTCAATCGCCAGTGCCAGCACGGTAATGATTTTGCAGCTGGGCATTTTCATGACCTTTCTCGTCATCTTCGGGCTTAAATTCCTTCTCGCCTGCTACACTCTCGAAGATTCGGTCAGAACTGCGGCTTACGAATATTTCATTATTTTTGGCGGAATCGGTGCCATTTTTAACGCACTGAACATCCTGCAGTCGGCAATCCTCCGCTGCTACGGCTACACAAAGCAGGCTCTTTACGTCACTTTGATTGCAAATGTCATCAACGTCGTGGGAAACGCCCTTTTCCTCTACGGATTTTTCGGACTTCCGATTCTGGGCGTAAAGGGTGTTGCAGGGGCCTCCCTGGTTGCGGCAATCGTCTCATGCATTCTTCTTGCGATAATCATCAGGCAGAAATCTGACATCTGCTACAATCTCAAGGGCTGGCGGAAAACTCCAAAGCACTTTTACAAGCTGATTCTCAAAGTCGGCGTTCCGACGGCAAGCGAAAGCCTTTCATACAACGTATCGCAAATCGCAATTATGGCCATGATTTCCACGCTCGGAACGGCTGCCATGAGTGCCCAGGTTTACACGCGAACAATCTGCCAGTACGTTTACATCGTTGCAATCGGAATGGGAGCAGCCTGCCAGATTAAGGCCGGCTACTACGTTGGTGCCCAGCAGGCAGACATCGCTTACAAAAAGATGTTCTCCTACTCGCTTGTGGCAACTTCCGTTTCAATCGGCATGATTTCGCTGATAAATATTTTCTCAAATCCGGTGATTTCAATTTTCACGACGGCTCCTGAGATTTCTTCGATAGTCACAACCTTGCTGCGTCTTTCAATTCTCGTTGAATTCGGCCGTTCATTGAATTTGATCTGGATTGGCGGCCTCAAGGGGGCGGGCGACATACGCTTCCCGGTTCTTTACGGAATGTGCTCAAACTGGGGAATTATGGTCTTTTTAAGCTGGCTTTTGGGCCTCAAACTGGGCTGGGGAGTTGCGGGCTGCTGGCTTGGAATCGGTCTTGACGAGACAACCCGCGGAATCGTAATGATTTTCAGATGGATCAGCAAACGCTGGATGACAAAATCCCTGATAAGCTAGATTTCCAGAGTTCCGACGACAGTACTGTCTTCTTCCCTAGGCGTATTCCGCTTTTTGAAGAGGGCAGTTTTTTTATTCTCATCATCTGAAGTTTTTTCTTCTTTTTCCTTCTTTGAACCACGCTTGGCTTTTGGAGCTACCAGGAAGCCGAACATTGAGCCGCACAAGCCGCCTGCGATATGGGCAACAGTGGAAATATTTTCTGCTTTTGGTGCGTTAATCAATTCCCTTCCCAGATAAATTGCGACCACGAAAATGAAAGTCAGGGGAATCACGTTTTTGTCCAGAGTTGTGATTGATGCAAGGATTATCAGCATGAAGACGACACCGCTGGCACCAAGAAGAGGACGCGGAATAAGGCAGACATTGATTACGCCTGTGACAAAGGCCGTTACGACGAACATGAGCAGGACCATTTTTGAACCGTAGCGTTCTTCCATGAGGGGGCCCAGCAGCAGGATAAAGGCAAAATTTCCGAGAAGATGATTCCAGTCAGTATGACCGAAAATATGAAGGAAAAGCCTGAAATAATCGAGGACGCTTTTGTAATTGAAACCGGCATTTGAGCCTATTCGGGCAGGAGCGGTAAAAATTGCGGGAACAAGGTGCTTGCCAAGCAAAAAGTCATTCATTAAAAGGATTACGACGCATAAAATAGCGAAGGTCAGGGTTACCGGGGCGTTATATGTGACTCGAAACTTTCTTTTCATACTAGATTATCGGAATTTAAGGGAAGAAAGTAAAGCGGGGCGTTGCGGGGTGTCCCCGCAGAGTGGGGTGTGACACAACGAAGTGTGTCACAGGGGAGAGACTTCTCCACTAATTTTTGCTATAATTATGCCCATGATTAACTTGAAATGGATTGTCCTGGCTCTTGCGGTGGCTATGTACGCCCTTGTAATTGCAAAACAGGACAAAAAGGTAATTTTTACGAGCCTTGCAGCGGCTCTGGTCATTGGTCTTGGAATTGCTTTCCCTGGTGCGATTTTTACGACTGGCAGCGGACGATTTTACGCGCTGACACATGCCTTTTCGGCCCTAGTCAACTGGAACGTGCTCATGATTTATGTCGGCAGCATGACGATTGCGGCCCTCTTCCTCTATTCAAAGGTTCCGGCCAAAATCGCGGACTGGATTGTAAAGGTAAGCCCTTCCACAGGCCTTGCGATTGTCCTGATTCTTGCCATGACCGGCATCATTTCGATTTTCGTTGAGAATGTTGCGACCGTGCTCGTAATGGCTCCGATCGCCCTTTCCCTCTGTAAAAAACTCAAGATGAATCCGACCATGTTCATGGTTGGTCTTGCCGTAATGTCAAATCTTGAAGGAACCGCAACCCTCGTCGGTGACCCGCCTAGCATGATTTTTGCAAGCTATGCAGGCTACACTTTCAATGACTTTTTCGTTCACTCAGGCCGCCTCTCGATTTTCTTCGTCGTGCAGACAGGCTTGCTGGCCGGCTGTCTTTTCTTTTACGCAGTCTTTGCCCGCCTCAAGGAAAAAACTGAGGTTGACGGAGAACCGATAATCTCTGTAGTTCCTGCCCTTCTTTTGCTCAGTCTGATTTTCGGTCTGGCGGCAATTTCTTTCATTCCAAATGAAATTTCCTTCCTTTCAGGCGGATTCGTCATGGTCTTGGGAGCTTTGGGCGTCCTCTGGTACATTTTCTCTCAGAAAAAGAGCGGAAGCGAAACCTGGGAACTTATCAAGGGCCTTGACTGGGAGACAATCGCATTTTTGATTGGAATTTTCGTCGTGGTCGGAGCAATCAGCGAGACAGGCTTGCTCAAAGACTTTGCGGATTTCCTTGCCCGAATCACAGGCGGAAGCAAATTCGCGGGCTTCATTTTGATTCTTGCGGTCTCAATTTTCATTTCGGGCTTCGTGGACAACGTTCCTTACATCATCGTAATGCTCCCGGTTGCTGGAAACATGGCTGAATCAATGGGAATCAACCGTGAGCTATTCCTTTTTGCCCTTTTAATCGGCTCATGTCTTGGCGGAAACCTCACTCCTTTTGGTGCCAGTGCAAATGTCGTTGCAATGGGTATCGTAAAAAAAGAAGGCCACCCGATGAGCTTTGCAAAATGGCTCAAACTGGGCGGCACTTTCACGCTGATTACAACCGCAGCGGCTGCAATCGTCCTGTGGCTTTTGTGGGCTTAAGCGTCCAGGCTGAAGACGGCTCCTGCTTCTGGTGCAGCACCTGCAAGCCCGTAGCCGGTTGCCTGCGCAACCTGAATATTTGTTTGAATTTTTGACTGAGTGCTCTGAATCAGCGCGTCGAGCTGCGAATCATCCATATTTTCCGGAGCAACATTTATTTTCGGCTGATTCTTCATCGAAATGAGCTGATTCAAAAGTGAATTAAGAATCTGAATCTTTGAAATTGAAACGCCCTGCTGGTTCGGCTTTGCGGCCACTCCAGTAACATGATCAAAGTGAGCGTAAATAACATTCTGCTGAGCGACAGGAACATAGAGCTTGCCATGTCCGCTCGAAGAAACAACTCCAGAGTAATTAAAATTGCTTGCGTTCAATGAAATTCCGTTTACCATAATCTCACCTCACAATCTCCCACCAAAACTTTTTTCTATTTTGATTATCGGAATTAGAGGAAAAGAGATTAGAAAAAAAACGCTAGTTGAACTGGTTTCTCCAGGCGGCAATTCGTTCGTCGATGGATTTGATTGCCCTTGTGTTGTCAGTGCTGGTGGCTTCGGAAAGATAAGGAATAATGACCCTCTCTTTAAGGCTTTCCCAGCGCGACGGCAGAGGAAGGGGTGCTACAAGAGAAGACTCTTCCGGCATCTTGCCAAGAAGGATTTTGTATGAAGAAGGGAAAACCCTTTCGTTTACGCTTTTGACTGAAGAAAATCCGCTGCAAATTCCGAATGTCTGGGTGTCGAGGTTCATCCTCATGGCACGGTCAATCAGATTCTTCTGGGTGGCTTCCGAGAAAAACCATGTGATGAAATCACAGGCCGCCCTTGAATTTCTGGACTTGCGGTAGAGGCCCAGGGAAGTCATGTCGTCGTTTACGAAGATTTTGCCGTCTTTTCCCAGCCAGTGGAAGGCAATGTTTTCAGTCTGCTCGCCCGGAATGTTGAAAAAATCATCGCTCTTAATGTAGGCAAAGAGACATCTGTCGGAATTTACAAGCTTATGGACAGGAGCGTAAAGATATTTGAAAGAAAAATCCTGCTCAGACGCAGTTCCGCCGTTTTTGTCGCCCGACCAGTTTTTAATGTAGGCAATCGTTGAATTTAGGGAATCAGTGTTCCAGGAAAAAATATTCCCCTTTTCGGTGAATTCGATTCCGTTCATTTTGGCAACGTGGAAGAGGAAATTGGCGTTCCAGGAAGGAGCATAGCCCATCTTTACGAATACTTCGTGCTCTGACTTTTGATTGAAAAGGGCTGCCGAGTCACGGATTGTGTCTGAATCAATCAGCATGTTTTCTTCAATCAAATCATGGTTCTTCTGGGCAAAAATCATCGTGGGAATGTTAAAACTTACAGGAAGAAGATACTGACTGCCGCCGACTTTGCCGTATTCAAGAAGGGGGGCGTAAATCGAAGAAGGATTGATTTTGCTGCGGCCGAAAACACGCTCAAGGGAAGAAAAATTCTTTTTGATGCGCGAATTACGCAAAAAGGAGCCGATTACGAGATCCGGAGTCTGCTCGTCCTTGGCAGGAGGCAGGGATGAAGCCAGCTTTTCTTTATAAACGACGACAGCCTTGGCCTTTGTCTGCGCGACATTGAAAAACTCGACATAAGAAACAATCTCAGGACGGTCGGTCCAGATTACGACTGGGGAAGAAGAGCCACAAGATGCAAGGAAAATTACAGGGAGCAGGCAGAAGGCCGAAGCGAGCAGTTTTTTTATGATACGAAATATGATTTTCAATTTTGGATGTCCTTTTTATGAGGAGTATTATAGCATAAAAAGCAGGGGTATCATAGAGTGTAAGTAGTTGGGACATACAGCAATACTTTTATCTGCGCACGGCAATGCTTACATGTAAGTACAGCAATGCTTATGTGTAAGCACGGCAATGCTTATGTGTAAGCACGGCAATGCTTATGTGTAAGCACGACAATGCTTATGTGTAAGCACGGCAATGCTTGTATGTAAGTATTGCTATACTCATGCGTAAGCACAGCAATAGTTTTTTGTAAGTACTTGCCGTGGATTTGATTTTGTAAAAATCTTCAAAAATATACTACAATTTTTCAATGATACAGATTGAGCAGCAGAAAGCAGGGGGCGTTTTTTTTATGATACGAAATATAGGTTTCAATTTTTTCTGTCCTTTTTATGGATGAATTACAGCATAAAAAAAATTGAAGCACAAAAGCCTGTTAAAATCTTGAAAAAACTGCACTAAAAAGATAGATTCATTTTATTTTGTGAAAATCTATTGAATACTTACTGACAAATAGAAACTTCTATAATAAAGAATCGAAATATCCGCCCCTCTACAGGAAATTGCGTAAGGATCTGTGACAAAACCCTACGATAGACCATCTAACAACAAAGGTACTAGATGTCTCAAAAGTAGGAAAACTTATATTTCTACTTTCGACTTTCCAAATATTATTCCTTATATTATTCCTTGCAAATCATTCTTTACCAAACCATTATTCAATTTTAACTTTACCTCACTTTCATTTACTCTTGGCCCTAAAAGAATTTCTTGACAACAACTATTAAGATTTGTTATAGGAATTTCACAATAGGCGACATTTTTTTGCCGTAACTTCATCAGTTCTGATGGAATTTGTTTATATACCAATCTCCACTCACTTTCATTTTGCCAATCTTTTATAATGCAAGCATATTGAAGAAACATATTCAATAATTCTTTTCCAAACAATTCAGGTTTTTGCAATAAGGATTCTTGTTCAAAAGTTTTTTCAATCAAGGCATTTATAAAATCTTTCTGTTCTGTTTTGTCATAAATACATTTATAGAGATAAGCTTTTACACCATTTAGCTCAAAACTTTTTTTTAATTCGGTCGCCTTAAAAGCAATACGACAACCTTTACCTCTATTACCATAAAAATTCCAATGCAATTTTTCATCTGATTCTTCAGAAAAACAAATTATGCAGTACATATATCTTGAAATCGGACTTCCGCTTTCTATTACTCCATATATTTTCATTTTTTCAGTTTCAGAAACCATTTTCGTGATTTCGTTTTCATTAAGATAATCGAGATACTTGTTTATCCATTTAAGAGTTTCTTTCAACACTTTTTTGCGCTGTTCTTCGTTTTCATCTTCAAGTCTTTCATTGAGCACGGTTTCTAAAACTTCAAACGCAGCTAGAAATTCTCGTTTGTCATTTTCAAAAGAAATATGTGTCGCAAAAAAATAATTTGATTCTAAAATTTTTGAAATACTATCAATGCTTGAAAAATGATACAATGTAAGATTTTTTGCTTCTTCTTCCCATTTTTTTTCAAAATCAGTAATTGTCTTCACCTAATTCTCCTCACATAAAAATCAACTTTTCCCGACACTCCGCCATGCCAAAAGACACGGCGAAGCAGTTTAAATTACAGGTCTTTTACCCGGTCGTTATATTCATCGATGGACATTACAATAACAGGAACTCCATAAGCTCCGTTGTAAGCTTTTTCTCCCTCTGTATAAGGCAAGACAATTTCAAATTGTAACTCTCCATCATCAGAAACCTCTGACAAAGGTGTTATCACACGAAGTGGGTAATAATTAGTACTTGAAAAATACAATTTTTGACTTTTGATATTATTTACAGGAGTCCCTACAGGATCGCCCGTATAACCAATAATCAAATTATCTCTAGAAGAAACCTGATAAGTTTTTGACTTCAATTTATAGCCCGAATTATCTAATACCTGTACTTCTGGCCATATTTGGACAAACCTCACAGTTGATTCGCCTCTTCCAGACCAATCAAAATTGATTGGATAAGTATTAATATGAACTTTTTTACTCCAAGCATCATTTTTTTTATCAGTAATAATATTATTCCACTCATTTAAAACTTGCTGCACAACGAGCATTGTTTTTCTATTTGGAACAACTTTAATTCCTGGAGCAATAATGCATTGCATTTCGGTATTATCATTAATCAAAGACATTTTTATATCTGACATATCGTATACTGCGATTCTTTGATTCATATAAAAATATTTTTCTAATGCATCAAGAATTTTTTGCCATTTCGCAACTTGTTGTTTCTCATACTCCGCCTGTGCCTTCAGATTCGCAATCGCATTTCCAGAAACAGTACCGTTCGTTCCTAAAATGTTATTGATTCCTGCACTCGCTTCTTTATTTGTCGCTCCGTTTTCTTGTGCTTCCGCATAAAACGCAAGTGCCTCAATCAGATTATCTGCTTTTTCCGCGGCTGCACCTTTTGCAAGCGATTTTGTTGCGTTCAAGGATTTTTTATCGGTTTTAGCAAGCTGGGCTTTTTCTTTTTCAGACAATCCAATTCCAAGACCATCTAGCAATTCTGTGATAATTGCACGAACGCTTGTTCCGTCCTCAATTTCTTTTGTGCCAGCCCTGTCGTTGTAAGCAGCCTTGATTTCATTCGTGGTGATGTCTATTGCACGGAAGTTCAGTTCATAAGAAGACGAAAGTGCCGTGATTGAACCAAAGACTGCATACTGTGCATTTGTCATCTGTCCGAGTTGAACGGCATTTTCTTCTGTGTAAAAGCCAGTCTCACCAAGTTCCTGCTCAGCCTTTGTCAAATCTTCGTTGGCACGGTCAAGAACGGTCATTTTTGAATACTTCGCAAGATTTCCAGTGATTGAATCCTGAAAGAACTGTGGCATCCAGCTTTCGGCTTTTCCGCCATTTCGTACTTCCGGGGCTGTGACGGCAATCACAAGACCTGCACCTTTGTATAAATTTTTGTCTGATTTCGTTTCTTTTACAGATGATGATTTTTCTGTCGTTGGAGCAGCCTCACTTACTTCCGCAGTTGAACCACACGCAGACAAAAAAATCATCATCACAGAAAATAATGTGACGATGATTTTTTTCATTTTATTCTCCTAATTGAACAAGATTGATGCTGCAAGAGCCTCGGCATCAGCCCATTCTTTGTCTGCACCAGTTACAGTTGCCGCAGACTGGTAAACAGGGCTGCCAGAAAGGTAAGCTGCTTTTGTTGCATCTGCTACGGCTTCCGTCTTTTTTACGCTGGCATCAGCTGCAATTTTTGTGCGCTCTGTCTTTGCGTTCTGCATGATTTTTGCAAGTTCCTGCTCTGCTGCGGCTTTCTGCTGTGCTGGTGCAAGTGAAGCCTGAACATCAGCCATCTGTTTATTGATTTCAGCTTTCTGTTTTGCTTCTTCCTGACTCATAACAGTCGGGAATCGGGCATCATGCATCATTTCGCTTACCAAGCCTTTTACAAAATCCTGCTCAGGACTGAGTTCGTCAGCAACGCCACCCAAAACCTGTTTGACATATTTCGCAGTTGTCTGCGCCCATGTATTTGCAGGTATTTGATAAATCTGATAAACAATGTAACTTGTCTTTTTCTCACCAGAAACAGGGTCAACTTCAACAACCTGCTGCCAGTATTCTGTTGCTTTTTGGTGTCCTGTAATCTCTGCATTTGACTGAGTTTTTGTAACTTCCTCAATCGCCTGTCGGGTTGCATCACTCAAATTGCCAGAGCGAGCCTGTTCTGCCGCATAAACATTGACTGATTGCTGAAGTTCTCGTGCAATCGTGCGAGCATAAGCCATATCCGCTCGCATTGTTGCAGAGCGAACATCTGCACCAGTTCCAGTTGAACGACGGTAAACATCGCCGTCCTTCTTTTTGAAAGCAGAAATATAAGTAGAAAAATCACCTCGAACAGCAGGAGCAAGCCAAGCTGGGGTCGCTTCCGTTCCGAGCGTTCTTCCGTCCCAGTCAACAACGACAGTCTCTTTTCCCGCAACAGTTACGCCAGAGTTTGATGCAGGCTTTATACTTGCATTTGAACTCACGCCGCTTGTGCT
>Ga0256407_10011608_pt1 | contig 12145 bp, 7 predicted proteins | sample RumenRJG_04DNA_FD_193489 | JGI IMG/M metagenome (GOLD analysis project Ga0256407, IMG submission 193489) | Bovine rumen microbial communities from Lethbridge, Alberta, Canada - RJG_04 | ecosystem: Host-associated > Mammals > Digestive system > Stomach > Rumen | place: Canada: Alberta | collected... | reverse complement strand
AGAATAAGCAATGAAAAGAAAAATGCTTCCTATTTTTTTTTAATAATATTTATATTTGATATAGTACATCCATCAGATCTAAATATATCTCTCCTAAAAATATTAGTAGCAGTAGCATATCCAGATCAAATTTATATAATTAAAACAATATAATTAGTATATAGAATATAAACAGCAGATTTTATATTAGTAAATGATGAAAATAATATAAGAATTTAGTAAAATATTATAAAATCGAACTTTCAGGAATAAAAATAATAAATGAATCAAATAAAAACTTATCATTGTTAACAAAAGCAAAATTTGTCTATGATAATAAAGCTAATATTTTATTGAAAGGTTCAATCCCAATTAAAGATTTTCTAAAAGCAATAAAAGATAATAAAATAGGATTATCAACAAGGAAAATAATATAATCTATTATGACTTAAATTAAAAGATATGAATATTTCATATTTTTAACTGGTGATGAAGTTGTAACTAGACCATCATTAGAAGATAAAATTAGTTTGGTTGAAAATGCAGTTGAAATTTCTAAAATATTTGGTGAAACAAATTTGAAAGTTGAGTATCATCATCAATTTAATATATTGTAAAAGAAATTAAATCTTCAATTGATGATGATATTTAAAAAAAATGTATGAAAAAATTAAAAATTTTATTATTGAAGGTCCTATTAGTATGGATATGGCAATATCAATTAAAGCTTGTGAATAAAAATGCATATATGAAATTAAAGGTAATGTTATTATTTTATTATTTCCTGATTTTGAAACTAGTAATACGAATTGGAGAACTTTTAAATATCTTAAAAATCATATAACTAGTATGTACTTGGGGAGAGCAGTAATCATGTTGTTATGACTGGGAGAAGTGATGATATTTGGACTAAGATTTATTCTATTTCAATGACTAAGTGGATTCATGAATATTACAAAAAGATGGGAGAATAGAATTTATTTAATTTAGTATTTATAGTTTTTTTTTTTTGAATTTTTTTAATTTATATTATTAAAAATTTTTATATTATATATTTATGATTGGGAATTATACTAAATTAGATTTTATTATTTGTGATGATATTATTACTTGTTATAAATGTAATAATATTCCAATAATTGGATTACATTATACTTTTAATGGCTTATTTATTGATTATTATTGTAAAAATAATCATAAAGGAAAAATTGATATTGATACATTTTTAAATAATTATCAATTTTCAAAAAAAGAAAATTATTCACTTTGTGAAATTCACAAAATAAAAATAACAAAATTTTGTTATCATTGTCTTAGAAATATTTGTGAAGAATGTAATGATAATAATAATAGTGAGCATTTTTTAAAAGATATATCAGAGGAAAAATTAACTCAAGATGAAAAAAATAGAATTGTAAAAAGTATTAAAAAAGCTGAAGAATATTTAATTGAAATAAAAAAAATAAAAAATGACATAAAAGAATTTGATATATTTATTAAAAGAAATGAACTAGAACTAATATTAATAAAAAGAATTTATTCAATATATTTAAAACATGAAAACAATTTAATCATTGAAATGCTCACAAATGTAAGAAATATTTTAAATTTTAATAAAAATTTTAATTCCATCAAATTATTAAAATCAACAAATAAAGATAATTTAATAAAAGAATTGAATTATATAACAAATTATATTTTATATGATTCAAGAATAAATTTTGATAATATTCCTTTAGTAATAAAACCTACAAATATTTTTAATGATTTAGAGGATTATAATGAAGAAAATGATGAAGATTATAAAATTGAAGAAGAAGAAGAAGAGGAAGAAGAAGAAGAAGAAGAAGAAGAAGAAAAAGAAGAAATAGAAGAAAAAGAAAATAAAATACAGAAAATAAAAGAAAAAAAATTTCAAGTATTAAATTATGAAATTACAAATAAAAAAGTTAAATTAAATCTTAAAAATATACATTTTATTGAGAAGGTTTCAAAAATTGATGAAAATAAATTTTGTGTAATAATTAAATTATTAAATGATAAATTAATTTTTCAAATATATAGTATATTTAATTTAAATGAAATTTTTTCATTGGAAATTCAACCTTTTATAGATTTTTTCGTATTAAATCCTACAAAGGTTATTTTTATATATAGTGGTAATTTTATAATATATAGAATAAATTATATAAATGTAAAATTAGAAATTATAGAAAAAATAAATTATAATGGGGGATATGAAAAAATATTTAAATTATCTAATGATAATTTTGCAATGTCTACATCATCATTATCAATAAATAAAATTGATTTTTATTCAAAAAAATATATAAATCAATATCAAATTGAAACTACTTTTATGAATCCAAATTTAACTAAAATTTTTCAAATACCAAATAAAAATTTAATAATGATTTATGGAAAAAATTCTATAATGTTTTATAATTCAGAATCATTTATTCCAATTGGTTATATAAACTTTTCTGAAATGACTTTTTTAGTAAATGCAATAATGATTTCTGAAAATATATTATGTCTTGGACAACAATTTAAAGGAATATTAATTTCTCTACATTCATATTCAATTATTGGTTCTTTTTTAATTAAATCTCCAAATCCTATTTTGTATCAAGTTAAAAAAGGTCTTTTTATGTTTAGTGGAATTTTTTATTATAAAAAAGATAATACTATTGAATCTATTGACTTACATAATTATGATTTAAGGGGAAAAATGTGTGTTATTACAGATGGTATCTTTATCAATGCTGATTCACAAGGAGTAAAAGTATTTCAATTAATAGAAAAAAATAAATAATAAAATAATATTTAAAGAGTTAAATATGCCTAAAATTAATAATATTAATTATATTATATATTATTTATTATAATTAGGAATTATTATCTAAAATTTAAAAAATGTTAAATGATAATCCAATAAATAATAATGAATCAAATGATGAAGAAAATTCATTAAATATTACAAACAATAAAGAAGAATTAGAGTTTCCAGTATTAATAACAATATTAACAGAAATATTTGGTAAAAAAGATGAAGGAAAAAAATGTATTTGTCACAATTATATTGAAGGAACAAAAGATAATATAAATGATATATTTGAAGAAAAAGAATTAATTTCATCTGTAAAAATAAGAATAATAAAAAATGAAAATGATAAAAATAATAATTCATTTAAAATAAGATTATATGATTTATGTAATTCATTAAAAATTTTAGGATATCCAATGGGAGGTTCAATGATAAATATTTATTTAAATGAAGCAAGTGATTATGTATTTTATGGACCAGAACCAATTGATCATAATATATGTATAAATTCATCAGAATTAGGAAAAGGAAATTTAATAAAAATAAAAATAATAAACTATTTAGATAAGAAAATGTTAAATGTAAATAATAAAACTGATGAAATAAAAGAATTAGATGAAAATGATGAAGAATCAGAATTAAATGAAAGTAACAAAGGAAATGGAAGTGAAAATACAGTACAAAATTTTTTTGAAAGTGAAGCTAGAAGAAGAGAAAGAAGAATTGGTTATATTATTGAAAAAGTTCATGCTTGGAGAAAATTATATAATGGTTTTTATAATGAAAATGGTGAACATACAAGATATTCTTTAGATACTGCTGCAGAATTATTAGGTATTAGTAAAAAAAGTTTAGATGATTATTTATTACAAATTAGATTAGGAAGAAAATTTGGGTTTGATTTTAATAAATATAGAAATGAAAGAGTTGGAAATTTAAGAGAATTTGTGAAGAAACATAGGAATAAAGATAATAATCAAATTAAAAATAAAGATAATAAAAATAAAAAAGGAGAAATATAAATTATTATTTATATAAATTTTTTATTTTTTATATATTTATTTTAAATTGAGATGTTTTAAATTTTAAATTTTTATAATAAATAATCTAAAATATAAAAAATGAGCCTTAAAATATTGCCGCCAAAATTAGAAAATTTAAACAAATTTCCTGAGGATATAAAAGCACTTTTAATAAAATTATTTGAAAATAAAGAATCAAATAACAAAGAAATAATCCTATCAAATTTTTTCTTATCATATTCAGAAAATAATAATATCAAAACAATTTCTGAAAAACTTAAGTTTGATAGAAATAAAAAATCCTTTCTGATTCCATTAGATTTTAATAATATATATTCACTTTTTACTAAAGAATTTATTATTAATAAAGAAAATAAAGAAGAAAATAATAATTTAAATATTGAACAAAGTGAAAAAAAAGATTTAAATATACCATCATTGAAAAATAAAGAAGAAAAATCAGAAATTTTAAGAAGAAGTACAAGAATAAGATATAAAAAACATGATGAAGATCAAATATTTATTGAAGAAAAACCAAAAAATAAAAAGAAAACATTATTAAAAAAAAAAAGAAAAGAAGAAATAACAAATGAAAATTTAAACAAATCAAATTCTCATATAAGTTCAATTTCCCAAAGTGAAAACTCAGAAAATATAACAAATAAAAAAAATTTAATTAGTAGAGGTAATACATTAGGATTAAAAGAAATATCAAATAAAGTAAAAGAAATAATGAAAAGAAAAGGACAAACAACATATAAAGAAATTTCTGATGAAATTGTAGCAGAAATTAAAGGAAAAGGAATTAAAGATGAAAAAAATATAAGAAGAAGAATTTATGATGCTTTAAATGTAATGAAAAGTATAAATTTATTTCAAAAAGATAAAGGAACAAAAAAAATTATGTGGAATTATTCAGAAGGAAAAAATTATGTTATACCAATTGATAATAATTACATTAAAAAAAATTCTGATAGAGAATATATTGAAAAAATGAATATGATAAATAATGAAATATCAATAAAACAAAAAGCTTTAAAAGTTTTATCTGAAGAATTATCAAGTTTAAAAAGTACTATTGAAAGGAATAAACAAATTAATATGAATGTTGATGAAAATACTAAAATTTATTTTCCTTTTTTAATTATTGAATTTCCTAGATTTGAAAATTATGAAAATGAAGATGAAGAAAATAAAGTAAAAGTATCTATGAATGAAAGTAGAACAAAAGCTCATTTTGGTTTTAATTCAGCAAATAAATTATATGGTGATTTAGACGCCTTAACAAAAATAAGAGATTCATCAAATTAAATAATATTTTTATATTTTTTAAATTTTAAAAATTTCAAAAAAAAATTTTTATTAAAATTTTGTTAAATTATGTAATTAAATAATGAATCCATTTTATATTCATAGATTAATAAAATTAGTTTCTCCAATAAATGATGAAGTATTTACAATAGAATTTGGAGGAAAGGAAGATGAATTAAAAGAATTAATAGCAACAATTTTAAATGTTAATCCATCAACAATAAAAGGAATAAGAGATTGTTATGGGAATTATCATACAATTTCAAGTGCTATTAAAAATACTCAATTAACAATGGAATATTCTTCTTTTTATTCTGTTGTTTTAAATTTAAAAAATTTCTCTCCTCAGAATTCAATTAAAATTGATAAGAGTTTATTTCCTAATTTAAATAATGAAAGTCCTAATAAAAGAAAAGATGAATATAATTTTTCTCCTAATATTAATGATCCATATGAAATTATTGCTTTTAGATTATATAATGAAAAATATATTGATAAAAATAAATATAATATATTAAAAAATTTAATTGCAGAACAAAATAATGAAATTATTACTTTGTTTAAATTATATCTTAGTCATGGAAAAGATATTAATAAATTATCAGTTCAATTATTTCCTATATTAAATGAAAATACATTTAATTTGAATAATAATTTAAATATTTGGAATAAAAATGATTCTCTTGAAATTCATTCAATAAAAAATTTTCAAAATTCAGTATTAAATAATTCAAATTCTAATATGAGAATATTAAATAATGTTGAAAAAATTTTAAAATTACCTCAAAGTGATAATGAATTATTAAGAAAATTATTATTATGTGATAATGAGCTAATTATAAAAGCACTTGAAGATTATTCATTGAATAATAATTTAAATAAATTAAGAATTGATTTAGATAGAATTATACAAAATTATGGTGTTAGATTTACTGAACCTAATCTTGATTCAAAAAAGAATATTATTTCAAAAGAGTATAAATTAATGAAAAAAGCAATTAAAATACAAAATAAAATTTATAAAACTTTTTCTTCTGATAACACTTTTTTACAGGATTGTATTTTATTATTTAAAGCTGATATGGAACATTTAGATACAAAAGAAAAAATGAGTTTATTTAAAGAATTAAAAATAAAAGAATCTTCATTTCCTTTAAATGAAGAAGCAAAAAAAATAATTATATCATATTATACGAATAAATTAAAAAATAAATTTTTTAAAAATTATAATTCACAAGAATTAAAAGTATATGAAGAATTAATAAAAGGAAATGATGAAAATATAATAAATGCATATAAAAAATATATCATAAATAAAAATGATGATGAATTAAGTAGTGAAATAAGAAAATGGATATTAAAAGTAATAGAAAAAAGAGATGAAGAGATAAGAGAAAATAATTATATATCAAGTTCATCTGATTTTGAAGAAGAAGAAGAAGAAGAAGAAGGAGAAGAAATTGAAGAAGAAGAAGAAGAGGAAGAAGAAGAAGAAGATGAATCATCATCAACAGAATTAGTAAATAATAATAGTAATAATAGTAATAATAGTAATAAAAATATAAATAATAATAATAAAAATATTAATTTTAATTATTTGAATAAAGATAGTAAAGAATTTATTATAACAAAAAAAACAAATCCTTCTCAATTACTAACTAATAATTATAAATTAAATGTTTTGAAAAAACAACAGACTAAAGATAATCCAAATGATGAAAAACAACAATTAACATTAGTTTCTCTTAAAAAAGCAGAAGAAATTGCAAATTCTAATTCTAAAAGATATAAAATGAATCTTTCAAGTACAGATAGGAAATTGAATGAATTTATAAAAGTGATTTATGGAATGTCATTTGGTAATAAAGAAAAAGATCAAATATCAGATTTAATATCAAACAAAAATCCAAATGTAATGAGAATTTTCCAAAAATATCAGAAAAATAAATTATCATTAACTAAAACAGTTCTTTTAAATTTAGTAAAAAATAATAAAAATAATATTAAAAATAATAATAATATATCAAATAATAATATAAATCAAAAAGAAAATATAACATTTAGTAAATTTTTATTGAAAATGGAAAATGACAATAAAATAAATAAAGATACATTTTCTTTTTTATTAAGTGAATATGATGATGGTAATAAAATGTTAAGATCATTTTGGGAAATATATAAAAATGGAAATGATGATGAAGATAGTTTAATTGAAAATATTGAAATTTTCCTGAAGAAATATGGTAAAACATTAAAAAAAGAAAAAAATATAAATATAAATGTTAATGAAAAGAAAAATACTATTAAGGATTTAAATGGAGGAAAAACTCCTATATCAATAAAGACATTTAAGAAAGATTTAATTAATTATTTAAAATTATCTGAAAAAAAAGATCTAAAATTAAAACAAAAAAAGATTATTGATTTATTGATTACAGAAAAATTTATAAATCCAGAATGTCAAGAATTCTTTTATGATAAAATAGCAAATGAAGATAAAACTTTTATTGCAGCATGTGAAGTTTTTAGTATAACTTTAAATCATTTAGATTTTTCTGAAACTTTAAATATTATATATGAACTTTCAAAAGATTTAAATAATAAAGATAATAATAATAATAATTCTAAAGATGAATATTTAAATTTATTAAATGGAATTTTAGATAAAGGAAATTTTTCAGATAATGATAAAAAAATTGCTATTGAAGAATATAATAAAAAAAATAATGTTTTAATGTCAATTTTAGAAGTATATGAAAAAGAACAAGATGATGAAAATGATACAATTGATTCTTTAAAAACATTAATTGCAAAGATAATTCATACAAAACTTTTATAAATATTTAAAATTAATTATTTAATTTTTTTAAAGTTATAAATTAGTAAAAAATGAAAGGAGAAAATTTTTTATATTTTCTTCATAAAAAATTGAACAATTTAAAATCATCTAATGTTCAAAAAGATTCTCAAACAATAATAATAAATGATAATCCTGATATTATAAAAAAAAATAATTTTGAATTTCAATATGTGATTGGAAAAGGAGGTTTTGGAAAAGTAAAATATATATTAATAAATAAATATAATATGTAATAGTTAGGTTTGGAAAGTAATATATAAAAAAACAGGTAAATGTTATGCAATGAAAGAAATGTCAAAAGCAAAAATAATAGATAAAAAAAGTGTAGAAAATATAATTGGAGAAAAGGAAATTTTATCAATTTTACATCATCCATTTATAGTAAATATGATTTATACATTCCAAGATAGAGAATATTTATATTTATTAATGGAATTATTAAATGGAGGAAATTTAAGATATCATTTAAATAAGAAAAGAAAATTCCAAGAGGATGAAACAAGTAACAATTTTATTAAATATAAAAATAGAATTTATCATAGGATGCATAATTACAGGTTTAAAATATATACATGAAAATAATATATTACATAGAGATATTAAACCAGAAAATTTAGTATTTGATTCAAAAGGTTATTTAAGAATAACAGATTTTGGAATTGCAAAAAAATATACTTTAAATAATAAAAAAGATACTAGTGGTACAGTTGGTTATTTAGCTCCTGAAATTTTATGTAATCAAAATCATGGTTTTTCAATTGATTATTATTCTATTGGTATTATTACTTATGAATGTATTTTTGGTCATAGACCTTATATTGGAAAAAATAAAAATGAAATTAAACAAATGATTATTACTAAACAAGCTAAAATTACTTATGAAGATTTACCTGAAAATTATTCTTATGATATTATAGATTTTGTTAATAGATTAATTCAAAGGAAACCTTCTCATAGATTAGGGAAAAATTCTATTAATGAATTAATTGAACATCCTTGGTTTAATAATTTTGACTGGGATAATTTATTGAAAAAAAGATTTGATGTTCCTTTTGTTATTCATGATATTGATAATTATGATAAAAAATATTGTTTAGCTAATGAAAAAATAGGAGAAGAAACATTAAATAGATATAAAATAATTTTAAACGATTTTTCAATAGAAGAAAAATTTAAATCATTTAATTCAAATGTAATACCAGATGAACTTAAAGTAATACAATTTAAAAAAATTGATACTAATACATTAAATAATAATACTTTATCAAAAAGTAGAAATAAAACTAATAATAATATAAATAATAATAAAAAAAAAACCAAATCAAATTTTAAAAATATTTCATATCAAGATAATGAAATTAATAAAATTTCTAATGTTTTATTTGATTCAAAAAGCTGTAAAAAATTAAAAAGAACTGTAAGTAATTTAAATGGAAATAATAATATTGTAAATGGTCAAAATATATTAAATATAGAAAAAAATTTATTTAATTCAAGATTTGCAAGAAATAAATTAATGAATCAAAATTTTTTTAATTTAACTAATAATGAAAAATTATATCCAAATAAAAGTAAAAGTAATTATAAAAGTAAAAATATGTCTATTATTAATTTAAATATTGATAAAAAATTACCATATATTCATTTATCAATACCTAAAAAGAGAAATGAAACTAGTTTTTTTTATAAAAAATTAAATCAACATATGAATGGAGATATTAAAAAAAGAATAAATCAAATATATAATAATTCAATTATTCATAAATCATTAAATTCATCAAGAAATTTTGTTTTTAATTTTATTGATAAAAAATCTCATTGATAATTATTATTTTTAATATAAATTGTTATGTAAAGTAAATTTTTAATAATTGTTTATTTAATAATAAATCTAAAAATTCCTATAAAATCAAATTTTAATTATAATTATGATTAATAGCAAAATATATTTTTATTAATTTTAAAAGATTTAAAAATATTAAAATAATTTAATAAATTTAATTTATATTTGGAATTCTTCAATGTCTTCAAATTCATTTGGAGGTAATTTTTTCTTAATTTCTTCTTCTTCTTCCTTCTTTTTCTTTTCTTCAAGTATATTTTTCATAGATTCTTTTTGTAAAATTTCCATTTTATTTTTTCTTTCTTTAATAACTTCATTAGTATCATCATCTTTTTCATTATCTTTTTTAATAATTTCAACATCTTTTTCATTATCATCAAATCCTTCTAAAAACTTAGGAACATCAGAATTTTCTTTATTAACAATAACATTTTTTTCTTCATTATTTTCTTCATCTTTATTTTCTTTTTCTTCATTTTCCATATATTCATTATTATCATCTTTTTCATTTTCTTCTTCATTACCTTCTATTTCATCTTTTTCTAAAAAAGGTTCATTTTCTTTAGTATTATTTAATAAACTTCTATTTTCATTTTCACCATTTAATCCAAAATTACTATTTTCAATCATAGGATTAATATTAGAAATATCATTTTTACTATTTTGTCTTTGTAAATCTTTAAATGGTTTTATAAAAGGTTTTTGTCCTTTTTTATTATTATTATCATCAATATTATTTTCATTTTGATTTATTATATTCATCATTTCTTCTTTTTGTTTTTGTACTTTTTCAATTTCTTTCATTATTGCTTCTCTTTCTTGTGGAGTTGCTTCTGGTAATGGAGTATTATTATTAGTTTTTTTCTTTGTTGTTTGATTATTTTTTCCTATTGGAATTGAAATATTTTCATATTGGGGATAATTGTCTTTTTCATTTTGAAGTCTTAGTTCTAAATTTTTTTTTGTTTCTTGTAATTCTAATATTGTCTTTTCATTTGTTGATATTTCTAATTCATATTTTTTTTGATTTGTGTTTTTTACTTTTTGTAATATTTCTATGTTTTTTATTAAAACATTTTTTTTATCTGATAATTTTTTTTCATTTTTTTCTTCTGTTTTTATATTTTCATATTCTGTTATATTATACATATCTTTTGCTATTGTTCTTAATTTTTCTACCCATTCATTTAATTGGTTAATTTTCTTTTCATTTTCTTCTTCTTGTAATTTATTTTTTTCTACTTTTTGTAAAAAATTATTATTTTGTCTTTTTATATTATCATAATCCATTTTTAATCTTTTTAATATTATAGCTGATTTATTTTCTCCTTTATTTTGTTTTGAAATTACAATATCATTTAATTTTTCTGTATTTTTTAATTTTTTATTTTTAATTTGTAAATCATAAATTTCTCTATCTAACTGTTCATTTTCATATTTTAAATTTGGTAAATAATCAGGATTACTTACAATATCTAATCTATTTTGTAAATTTGTAAGTTGTTTTTTATAAACTTCAATCAATTTTTCTGAGTTATCATTTAATTTTTGTTGTTCTTGATATAATAATTCTGGATCTTTTACTTGAGATGGACTTTTATTTCTTCCTGATTTTTGGTCTTTTATTTTTGTATTTGAAATTATTTGTGTTAGAACATCATTTAATTTTTCTAAATATGATATCATTTCTTGTGTATATTTTGCATTTTCATTTGTATCTAAATTATCTAAATTATTATTAAAAAATTTTTCTTCTATTTCTGCTTTTATTTGATAATATTTATTTTCTGCTATTTGTAATTTTGATAAAGGAACTGGATTCCTTACATGTAATTTAGAATCAAAATTTCTATTATTATTTATAGATGATATGTTATTATAATTTTGATTATTTATATTATTGCTATTCATATTATTATTAATCTCAGCCTCATTATTTACATTATTGTGTATATTATTTTCTTCATTTTCTTGAAATTTTAAAGTGGATTGATTACTTTCAATTTTATTTTTATTATTTTTATATATTTCTGATATGTTATCTTCATTATTATCTCCTTCTTTTTTTTCTGTTTCATCATATCTATTTTCTGTAATATTACTTTTTTTATCATCATTATTATCTTGATTTTTATTATCCATATTATTTAATGCATCATTTAAATCATCAATTTCTTCAATATCATTGTATTCTAATTCGTTTTTTTTATCATTCATTTTATATAATTTAAAATTTAATTATAGAATTCATACCAAAAAAAATAAATAATTAAAAAAAAAAAAATAAAAAAAACAATAAAATT
>Ga0256407_10011607_pt1 | contig 12147 bp, 10 predicted proteins | sample RumenRJG_04DNA_FD_193489 | JGI IMG/M metagenome (GOLD analysis project Ga0256407, IMG submission 193489) | Bovine rumen microbial communities from Lethbridge, Alberta, Canada - RJG_04 | ecosystem: Host-associated > Mammals > Digestive system > Stomach > Rumen | place: Canada: Alberta... | reverse complement strand
CTTAATATGAAAGAAATTCATCCGGTCAAAATGGACTTGGCTTTCCATTTTTATCCTTTTACTGAATTGGGTTGTTCGAAAAATATTTGATCGCTCAAACTTTCTCTCGACAATTCATGTCCTCTGAATTTCCTCATCATGATCCGTGAGGATCATGTTTTTGGCCTCTTGGGCCCGGCCTCTTAAGATAAGACCGTTGGTCATGAACAATGTAATTGTTCATTGATGACCTCAAATATAAAGGAATATATTCAGGGTTGCATTTCTGTCTGGTTCTCATATAAGGTTGGGAATGTGTTCCAAAGCCTGCAGGGCAGGTCTTCGGTTTGTGTCGTTGTCGTGTTTTTGTCTTGCGCGACAACTTCTTAACTCTATCACAGCTTCATCACCTTGTCAACAACTTTTTTAAAAAGTTTTTTCAAAGCTGCCGGATCAGAGTTTTTGGGGACAAAAAAATGAAACGAACCATTTCGCCTAGTCGTAATAGGTTCATTTCATCTTCTTGAACGGAGAAAGCGGGATTTGAACCCGCGCGCCGGTTTCCCGACCTACACCCTTAGCAGGGGCGCCTCTTCAGCCTCTTGAGTATTTCTCCAAGTGTATCTGAACTTCTAAATAACGATCTTTTGCTGTTTTGAATAGTTATAATATTGTGCTGCCCTGTGGCTCTCGTCAAAGGGCATAAACTAATATATCAACAGAGTTGTTGTTTGTCAACAAGTTTTTTTCGGTTTCAATCAGTTTTTTTCGGGCTCTCTTTTCGGTCTTCAATCAGTTTTTTTCCTGTCCTCAATCAGTTTTTTCGGGGCTGCTGTTCACACCCCTCGAGGGTGTGAACAGCAGCGAAAAACACTCTATCCGTACAGTTCCTTATCGGATATATTTACTTCGGTTTTTACTCGTATTTTTATGCATAGTAATCTTTGTCAGCTTCGTGCTTCCGATGTATTTTTTTAAGCTCTTATTGAATTGGGCTTTTGAGATTCTCTTACCACTGTCCCGCCTTTTAGTTGTTTTGTAGTATTTAGCCGAGCCGTCATCGTAGCTCGCTCTGATTTCCAGAAATTGGCGCAAAGTGCCGTTGGATTTTCTATAATAGCCTCTGGAATACATGCTGGAGCTGTCATACTCATAATCGACGAACAGACATTTTTTCCGGTAGTAACCAGTCGGCTCTGCCATGTCAGCACAGTATGTCAGGCAGATCATTTTGCCGTTCCTATATGTCCACACGCCATAGTGTGCATCGCCATTGGTTAGAACCAGGTCGGGAATGTTGTCGCTGTTGATGTATCCGAGCGAAAATTGGACTTCTGCTCTTTTTGTGCCCCTGTATTTCCTGGTGTAATATAGATTGTAACTTTCCTTAACTCCCTTTGGAATGACGTATACCGTTTTCTTTTCCAAGAGCTTTTTATAGCAGGACAGAGCCTTCGATCTTTGGGATGCAGCCTCACCCGGCACTGCCGGGATTAAGGCGATAACCATGGTCAGGATGAGAAGGCAATTCAGAAAAGATGTAATGTGTTTTTTGATACTTGTCTGCATGACTGCTCCTTTCTTTCGCTATGTGCTTTCACGCGTATCTGCTCTTAATGGTTGTAATACTCCGCCGCTTCCGTAAGGAAGATGTGCTTCCCGGTTCGTTCGCTGTAATGAATCCCTACGAGAAGGATGCGATCATGACCCTTGAAGCAGTGGATGTAATTCCAGCTCATGGATACATTCTATCATAATTATTATATCATTTTTTTATATCATTATTTTTCCTTACCGGTCACGCTTTCTCCTGGTTACAGCCCATGCTGAAAATAACAGACCTTTTGTGCATGGCTGTTTCGGTGGGACGGTCCCGCTCCGTGAAAAACGCAGCGGATAGTAAGCTTTTTGCCTGGCCAGGGCTTGCAAAAAGCAAGTACCGGCGTTTTTCAAGACCCAGCTCTACAGCAATGCACAAAAGGCGCCCCAAGAGTCAGGTGGGCCTGAACTGTAACTTCTCCGGCTTTTCACTTCAGCGGCTCTCTTCAGCTTTACTCAAGGTTCAATCAGCTTTTTACATATCCGGAATTCATTGATGTATGATCAGCTTTTGACAAAGGGATCCGGGCCGGTTCATTATTCACTATAAAGATTCATTTCAGATGGACTCGGAAACGAATTCGGAAGCCGGTTTCGCCGGCAGGATCCGTGTTCTTCATAAATCATTCCCAGCGGCTTCCATTCTTAAAAATTATTCCAAACATATTCTTCACAAATATTCCCTTGCATTCTTCCTTTGAATCCGCTATAAATATTATGAAGCGGAACTACTATATTTCGGCAATAATGTTACACTGATAATGTTGGGCATTTCCCGTATTCCTTTCCGTCTGAACCAAGGTTCATTTTTAAGGATAGATGGCCATTATGTTCAACAGATCAAAAAAGTTGTTAATTTTATTTTTGGAGGTTATGTTATGAAGAAAAGACTGGTTGCATATCTGATGGTCTCTGCGCTTGCAGTAACCGTTCTTGCAGGCTGCGGCAGCAAGGGCGACGCCGCCGGTGATGCTGCTGATGCTGCAACAGGCGAAGCTGCTGTTGAAGAAGACGCATTCGTAGAAGAAGATGATGCCAGTGCTGCACTCACCGCTGCAATTGAGGAAGCTGCTGCTGTCGCTGATACAGGCGATGCTGTTGCTACTGTCGCTGACACTGCTGCTGAAGCTGCTGAAGAATATGTGGATGATGAAGTGATTACCGATGCTGCAACTGCTGCCAAGGCTGCTGTTGAAGATGTTGCTGAGAAGGTTGAGGAATTCGTTGCCGAGCCCGGCACTTACTACACTGTTCAGTGGGGCGGAAATGTCTATGGTTCTCCCGATGAGAACACTCCCGTAATCGACTATGTATATCCCGATTATCAGCTGCTGATCAATGAGCGCCTGGAAGATCACTGGTATGCAATCTCCTACATCATTGAAGGTGTCAACCGCACAGGTTATATCAAGATTGAGCATTGATCAGGCAGGGTTCAGGCTGCAAGTCATTGACCGCCTGAAGTTAATTAAATACCGCTGACATCGATAAGGCTGCTGTCCGCTTTAAAGCGGAACAGCAGCCTTTTTTTGCTGTTTTCCTCTCAGCACCGGGAAGCGCTGCAGGTAAAATAAAGAATCTGGTATGTTTTTCCTGTCTCGCGCAGGAAGCGTATCGCCCCGTCCATCTTCTCGTCATCCAGTCCGGTGAAGGGATCATCCATGATTAAAGGAGGACGCTCTCTTCTTCCGGGCGGATACATTGCGTCCGCCAGGGCGACCCTGAGGCAGATGCCCGCCAAGTCTCTGTAACCTGCACTCAGGAGAAATGTCTCTCTCTGTTTTCCTCTCTCCTCAAGCGTCACCTTTGATTCTGCGTCTACGTGGATCCCGGCTGCCGAATAGCCCGTTATCATTTCCCAGTACCTGCGGAAATGAGAGGCAATCGGGTCTGCGTATCGGGCTGTCATCGCCTCCTTTGCCCGGCTGAGGCAGGCCGCCGCAGCGACGATCCTGCCATACCTGACCGATTCCGCCTCCTGCTGCGTCTTCATCGTTTTAAGGCACTGCATCGAGTATTCCCATTCCTCATATTCCTCGCGAAGTTCTTCCATTTCGCGCCCGCAGTCTGCTCTTTTTTCCCGGCACCTCATAAGAGCCGCATGAATCTCGTCCGCCTGACGGCGGTAGTTTAGCATCCGGGTCCCTGAATCCGTTGTCTCCTTCCCGTTTTTCTCCCGTCCTGCGCCGCTTCTACCGTGTCCTTTTCCCACATCCGAGGGCATTTTCTCTGAGCTGTTTTTTTCCACAGAGAGGCCGATGCCTTTGGCATTCATTTCGGATTCATAGAGGCGGACTTCGTTTTCTGCTTCTCTCAACAGTTTTCCCGCGTCTTCGCAGTCATCAGCCGCGTCGCGCAGTGTCTCCAGCTGTGCCCGGAGATCCTCCTGCGGAGTAAAGCCCAGTTCTTTCAAAAAATCGAGTATGGGTTTCCGCGCGCCGGACCATTCTCCGTACAATTCGTCAGTCCGTCTTTCTTTTTCCAGCAGGTTCAGGTACTCTCTCCCGGCTTCTCTTTGATTCTGAGTCTCTGCAAGCGCTGCGGGGCCGGAATAGTCATCCGTCTCCCCGTCACCTGACTGCCTTGCCGGCTTTTTTTCCGGATCCGATTCTATATTTGTACTCTTTATACTTATATTGTTTATATTAATGAAATAAAAATATAATCCGGCAGCCGTTGTCAGCGCACCCGCAGCGGAAACGACCGCAAACAGCGCTTCATGAATCAGGATCGCTCCGGTCAGACCGGCAGCGAAGAGAACCGCTCCGGCCAGGCAGCATACCAGATATAGAAGCCCCTGTCCCCGGGAAGCTTCCATTCTGCCGGATTCTCTCACCAGTCGTTCTCCCTTCATAAGGAGTTCTTCGTCCTGTGATTTTCCCCTCACGGCAGTTTCTTGCTCCGCTGATTCTTCCTTTACGGCCGGTTTTCTCTCAGGCCGTTCCTCCCCCGCAAGGAGTTCTTCGTCCGGAGCATCGCCCGTCCTGCGGAATTCTTCCTCCAGCTCACTGAGTCTGCGCTGTTCATCTTCATCGAGGGCAGAAGCCTGAATCCTGGCTTCTATGCGCTCCATGCCCCTGCAGGCAGACAAATACTGTTCGATCTCCGCAAGAGCCGGTACTCTTCCGGGAAAAAAAGAAGATGTCCTCTCAAATTCTGCTTTTCGATGATCCCTGGCAGCACAGAGCCGGCGGTACACCTCCCGGTTTCCTGCAGTAAGAGTTTCTCTTTCCAGGGCACGGCGCGCCCCTTCCTCTTCCTCGGCGGCCAGTCTGATCTGTGACTCCAGTCCCTGCAGCTTTGCAGTCAGCCTTTCCTCTTCCCGGGCAGCTTCCCGTTCCCTCTGCTCACAGGTCTTGATTTTCTCCGCGAACCCGGTTCCCGACGTTCTTTCGCGCTCCAGCCTTCTGATTTCCTCCGCGCGGCGGTAGAGCGACCCTGTGCGGCGTTTGGGAGTCAGGCGGTTGGCAGCTTCCGTCAGGCGCTTCATCGCGGCTTCATAGTCTCCCATATCTCCCGCGCGTCCGGTCAGGTCCGCGACAAGAGCATTTATATCATCTGTCGCAGCTGCCGGACAGTCCTGCTGCCCTGTATATACTGTACGGGAAAAAGACTCCCGGTCGATACAGAACAGTTCCTCCCCTGTCTTGGCGGAATAATCCTGGCACAGGAGATTTGTCTCCAGATCGCGCAGCTCAAATTCATCCTCCGACTCCCGTCTTCCGAAAACGCGGGTCATCTCATAAGTCTTTCCTCCCGCTTCAAAGATGAGCAGACCTCCGTAGATCCCGCCCTGCCAGGGTCTGTATCTCTCCCGCTCGTTTTCTTCCGCCTTTTTGCGCCGGCTCCCGGAAAATCCATAAAACATGGCCCTCAGAAAGGCTGAAAATGTACTCTTTCCCCAGCCGTTCTCCCGGCAGATGACATTCAGTCCTTCTTCAAACCTGTAATCGAAGTTTCTGAGGCGTCCGAAATTTTCAACGTGACAAAAAATCAGTTTCATACGTTCTTACCATAGGCTCTCTTCGGGAGACACCCGCAGAGCCTTACCGCAGGCTCTCTTCAGGAGACGCCCGCAGAGCCTTACCGCAGGCTCTCTTTAATTCTTATCTTCAATTCTTTTTTATATTCTTTTCTTTAGATCTGTTTTCTGAAGAGAGCGGAAGCAAATGCATCACTGCAGTTCCTCCCCGTCCATGGCCATAAAGCCCAGACGGATCACTTCGGTTTTTTCCTCTTCCGGGACAGACATGTCCCCCAGAACCTTCCTGACAAATTCCCCTCGAAGCGATTTATCATGAAGGTAAGCCTCCGTGTCGATCCGCAGTTTTGTCCTGTCCCGCAGTCTTGCGAAGAAGAACATTCCGGAGAGAACAGATGTGATATAGCCCGTGTCCTTCTCACATTCCACATCCAGTTCCCCCAGGAGGGTGATGTCCGCCATATCCTGAGCGGAACAGCCTTCTCTGCGGATTCTTTCTTTAATCTTCTCTGTCATCCCGGCAGTCGTGGCGCACTCGGACACATCAACCTCCAGGTCATAGAGTGTGCGTCTGGCAAACGGAATAAATCGATGGCTGCGCAGCCGGTTCCACTCGTCAATTTCCAGCAGCGCGAAGCCATGCTCGCCGCACTCATCAAATCCTCTGCCCTCCAGACAGCCCGGATAACAGTAAATCCCCCTACCGTCCAGCCTGTCTTTTTTCCGTCTGTGGATATGTCCCAGCGCCAGATAATCGATTTCCTTTCCGCGCAGGGCGCGCAGGCTGATGGTACCCGCATTTCCGGCATTGCCCGGGTCTCCCACGGATCCGCCTTTCTGCAGAAGTCCTCCGTCCGGCCTGTCCGGATCCCCGGACACGCCACCTCCCGCATAGAGCTGCCCGTGCATCATCACGATATTAAAGCATTCCGGATCCAGACGGAGAGAGGCATGCGCGGCGGCGCTGTTTTCTCTTGTGAGCTCAATTCCCGCAATCGCTATTCTCCCGTCTTTTCCTTCCGCATAGGTCTTCCATCGGGAACCGAAAAGAAAAAGGTTATCCGGAAAACCGGCTTTGCTGTCAGGACTCTGCCCGCCGGTCTGCCTCCCCAGACAATCGGCTTTATCATGGTTGCCCCTCAGGTAGTAGAATCTGATCCCGGGATGGGCGGCAATCACCGAGAGAACCATATTTCCCGTAAGCGCCGAGACTCTGTCTCTGTCAAACAAGTCTCCGGCAATCAGTACAATCTCCACTCCGTTTTCCGAAGCATAATCTGCCAGGCGTCCGAAATTGCTCAGCAGTTCGTCCCGGCGAATCCTTGCCTTCTCTCTGCTCAGATGAGTCTGCAGTCCTGAATCGAGATGCAGATCCGCACAATGGATAATTCTCATCTTTTCTCCGTTATTCTTAAGCTAAAACAATGCTCTTTATCCTTCATCGCGCACTGCCTGCGGTTTCATAAAAGCCGTGGGCTACATGCGCAAAAAGGGAAACTTTCTAAATCGCGCGTATCCCGCAATCTCAGTCCCGGGATACGCGCATCTGCAATCTGCCTTTTCCTTTAGCTGCCGATCTTCTCCCTGATCGCGGCATCCAGAATTTCCATCTCCTCTTCCGTAAGTTTCCAATCCAGGCATTTCAAATTGCCCTCGACACGTGATCTCTTCTGCGCCCCGACGATGCAGGTGTCAATAAATGGTTTCTGACGGGACCAGTTCAGGGCAACTTCCGCAATCTCCGCATTGTGCCTGTCCGCGATCGTCTGCATAACCTCCAGCAGCTGCATGACGCGCGAGAAGACAGGTTCCTGGAAAAAACGTCCGTAAAAACGGTTCCTGTTGTCCATGGTCTCATACTTCTCCACTGTGCGGTATCTGCCGGTCAAAAGTCCTCCGCTGAGAGACCCGTAAGCCATGACTCCGATTCCTTTTTCATGAGCCCAGCGGATCGTCTCCTCATTTTCCCTGGCCAGCATGGAAAATTGGGGCTGATATACTTCGAATTCCGTACACTGCTCCGCCTCTGCAATCTGCTCCTTTGTCAGATTTGATGCTCCGATATGGCCGATGATCCCCTGCTCCTTCAGGCGGTTCATGGCCCCGAAGGTCTCTTCGAGCGGCACCCCGGGATCCGGCCAGTGCAGAAGCAATATATCTATCCTGTCCGTCCGCAGATTCTTCAGCGACCGCTCGCACAGAGCAAAAATATTGTCTGCCTTTCCATTGCGCACATACTGCCCGTCAATATAGTCATTGCCCGTCTTGGTCACGATAACGACATCATCGCGTGCCCCGATCTCCTCCAGGGCTTTTCCGATATATTGTTCGGCTTTCCCCCCGTTGTAGGCCGGGGCTGTATCGATCAGATTGATGCCCGACTCGACTGCCGCCTTAATAGTATCCAGCCTGACATCGTCCGGATACTCATCCCATCCGGCACCCCCGATTCCCCATGTTCCCAGTGTAATCGGTGAGACCGCAATTCCTGTTTTTCCGAATATTACTTTTTCCATTTTTTCCCCTCAGGTACTTCCGTTCGAATACTCTGGTAGTTTTGTCCGTCCTAAAATTATCTTCCAAAATAAAAAATTTTGTTTTCCCGTGTTATAATTGGAGATGCAGATTGCAGGAAGGGTCCCGGCCTGCGCTTTCGTCTTTCAGAAATGGCTGGCCGTTCTTCTTAAATATTATTATTCAAAGTATAGCTTCTTACAAGAGCTTATACCCTGCTTTATTTTTTCTGTCGTCAGTGCTGCGCGCCACAGACGGAAACCGGTGTCAGATTATTCTGATGGCTCAGAAGAAAAGAGGTTTGAAACATGAAAAAAAAGATATCTCCTGTACTCATTGTTCTGGCACTGGCTGCCGTTTTTCTTGCCGGCCTTATTTTTATCCTTCTGGTAGGTCCTTCCAAGCCAAATGGATTCATCGAAGGCAGCGTCGTTGACGCACAGACCGGGGAAGCCGTCCCCGGGGTAGATGTCCTGGCTGTCGACAGCGCCGGAATCAGCTATGATAAGCGCGAAAACACGGACGCGACCCGTCAGGACGGTTCTTTCAGACTGGAGCTGCCCCCGGGCGATTACACGCTCCATCTGAACGCAGCCGGTTATGCTCCTTACCAATCCACAGACACCTATACCGTGACGCCGGAGGAAACCTTGGAGATCAGCAACTCGTTTCGCCTTGATTACGCAGTGGATGTAAATTCGGAAACCAGCACTCAGGAACCGCCGACCATCACTACAACGGAGCCGCCGACCACTACCACAACCCAGGCTCCGACCACTACCACTACGGAGCCGCCGACCACTACTACAACCCAGGCTCCGACCACTACCACTACAGAGCCGCCGACTACTACTACAACCCGGACAACGACCACTACCACTACGGAGCCGCCGACTACTACCACAACCCGGATGTCGCCTCTGGAGGTGAATCAGAACACAATCGAGAACTACGGGCGCAACCTGGATCCTGATCTCTACCTCTCCTATTATTCAGATGTAAGTGATTTTTATTTCAGCTATCCGCCCTCCCTCTACTGCGATGCCTACAGTGACTACGATGATTACAGAACCCCTCTGGGAAACAACATTGAGACACATTATCTGAGCGGAAGCAAGGGCTCCACTGTCACATACAGCCTGCTTGGAAGAACAGACAATCTGAACATTAATGCTGTCACAGACCGGATTTACGCGCAGGAAACCTCCGAGATCGCTGTGATCACTTTTGAGAATAAAAATCTTGTGGAACAGTATGAGAAAAAACAGGGCATTTCCAGGTTTGTTGTGACCGGCTTTAGCGAATATGGCGATATCATCTACAAACTTGTCAAGATAACGCCTTCCTATGTCATGGAAATGCGGATTGAATGCCCTGACTACGTCAGTGACAAAGACACGATGGAGAAGCGCTATGTACAGGAGTGCCTGTACCGTTATTGCGGTTTTGCCAGCGAGACAGCCGAAGCGCCCCGGTCTTACTCCGAATTTCTCAAAGAACAATAATAATCGAAGCCCTGATACCCGCCCTGTAAAGTGCAAGACTTGCAGGTAAGTCCTGCACTTTACAGCGATAGTCACGGATGTTTCGAACTTTTTTCAGGAAGGGATGTTGATATGCGTTTTTTCAGATTTGTAAGGCATCACCGTCTGCAGAGTGTTTTAGTCCTCTTAATATGTCTGGCTCTGCTGACCGCCGGATGCGGCTCCTCTTCCGGATCCGCTCCCGGCAACGGAAAAGCCGGCAGCCCCGATACGGGCACTGTTTCAGGGTCGGAAAGCAAAAATCCGTCCGATGCCGATGAGTCGACTGCAGGCAGCAAAGATGACGACAAGACTGCCGGCAGTAAAAGCGATGACAAGGCTGAAAGCAGTAAAAGCGATGACAAGGCTGAAAGCAGCTCCGACAGCAAAAACAGTGAAGATCTTGAAGCTGCACCCGCAGGCGACAGCAATTCTTCCGCGGGCAAAGATTCCGGTGCCCAGAGCAATGTTTCCGAAGAAAAGGCAGGAAAATCAGCAGATACGGGCCTGACATCAGGGCCTGCTGCCGGGGCGGCCGTCGGTTCAACGGACGCACAAACTGCCGAAGAACCCCGCAAGCTGAAATATATCGACGCCTGGAATGAATGGCACGTCATGGATGTCGATCCGACAGTTACTGAGAATATCTATGATCCCGGTAAGTGGACGGAAAACGATGGCCTGACAACTCTGGAAGACGACCGATACGAGGTCCTGCAGGGTGTTGACGTCTCGGAACATCAGGGCTACATCGATTGGAACAAAGTGGCTGAGGCAGGTTTTCGCTTCGCCTTTATCCGCGTCGGATACCGGGGGTACGGAGAAGCCGGAAACCTCTACGAGGATGCCACAGCCGTTGACAACCTCCGTGCCGCCAAGGCTGCGGGACTGCAAGTCGGAACTTATATCTTTTCGCAAGCCCTGAATAAAAAAGAAGCCCGCGAGGAGGGAGCTCTTGCCGTTCGCGTGATCACAGAAGCCGGCGTGGAGACAGACCTACCCGTGATGTATGACCCTGAGCTCATCAAAGACGACTGGGGACGGGCAAATGAGATCACCAGGGAACAGGTCAGCCTGAATACCGCCGCCTTCAAAGACCAGGTGGAGAACACCTCGGACCTGAAGGTCGATATCTACTCCAACCTCCCCTGGGAACACAATTATTTTGACGCCGCCACCATGAACCAGTATCAAATCTGGTACGCGGACTACGAAAAACTCCCTCAGACTCCCTATCATTTCGTCTGGTGGCAGTACACCAATGAGGGACATGTGCCCGGTATCGAGGGACGGGTCGATCTGAACCTCTGGGTCAGAGAAAAAAAGACCGCGGAATAAGTAATAAAAGGCTGCAGAACCAGAAAAAATCCGGCTTCGGCCGGATTTTTTCTGGTTTGGAAAGCAATTTTCAAAAAAAGGATTTTTTGAAAGTTTTTTTGATAGTTTTTTTTTGATAGTTTTTCTGAAAGATTCCCGACAGCCTCTTCTCACTTCTGTCCGGCCGCTGATTCTCTGTAGTGGAGATCCTGCGCAGTTTCATAGTCCTCCTCCGGTATTTCCCTAAAGAAGCGCACTACAAAGGGTACGCTGATCAGCAGGGTGAGAAAATCCGACCACATCTGAGCACTCTGGATTCCCAGAAGGCCTGTAAAACGGGGCAGAATCAGCAGAATAGGGATATAACACAGACCGCTCCTGAGCGTCGCGAGAAAAGATGCCACACGGCTTCTTCCGACTGCCTGAAACATCATGTTGGCAGTCACGGTAAAGGGCTGGAAGAGGACGGCAACGCACTGGAACCGGAGAGCTGTGGCTCCGATCTCTACGACCTTTGGATCATCCCGGAAGACATGCACCACAGGTCCAGGAGCAATCATTCCCAGAATACCCAGTATTCCCAGAAATACCATGCCCAGGCGGAAAGTAAAATAAAAGGCTCTGCGAAGGCGCGCATATTTTTCCCCGCCGTAATTATAGGCGGAAACCGGCTGGAATCCCTGTCCAATACCGATCATGGCGGAACCGATGAACATAGTGATACGTCCCACGATAGACATGGCCGCGATGGCGGCGTCCCCATAGGGCATGGCACAGTTGTTGAGGGTCATGGTCGATACGCTGTTGAGCATCTGGCGGATCAGGCTGGGAAAGCCCACTTTCAGAATGTTGATCAGTTCTCTGATATCTCTGGTGTAATTGCGGATGGAAATCTGTGTAATCGTCTTTTTGCTCAGAAACATGTAGAGCAGGATCCCAAAGCTGATGTACTGGGAAATCGCTGTCGACAGGCCTGCGCCGTCGATCCCCAGCCCCAGGCCGAACATAAGGATGGGGTCCCCGATCATATTGAGGACACCGCCTGAGACCAGACCGACCATAGCCAGGACCGCTTTGCCCTCATAGCGCATGACATTGTTCAGGACGCAGCTGCACATCAATGCCGGACCTGAGATCAGAATATACGTGGCATAGTTGCGGGAAAAAGGAAGTATGGTGTCGGTGCTGCCCATCAGGCGCATCAGGGGCGTCAGAAAGGCAAAACAGAACAAT
>Ga0256407_10011605_pt1 | contig 12151 bp, 7 predicted proteins | sample RumenRJG_04DNA_FD_193489 | JGI IMG/M metagenome (GOLD analysis project Ga0256407, IMG submission 193489) | Bovine rumen microbial communities from Lethbridge, Alberta, Canada - RJG_04 | ecosystem: Host-associated > Mammals > Digestive system > Stomach > Rumen | place: Canada: Alberta | collected... | reverse complement strand
ATATTAAAAATATTGTAGATGTACCTAAGAATTTAATTAAAAGAAAAACAAATAACAATGTAATATAATAAATATTTATTTTTTAAAATAAAATTTATTTTTTTAAAAAATATTTTTTTTTTTTTTTAAAAAAATATAAAATATAAAAAATAAAAATAAAATAAATTAACTAAAAAATATTATAATAAACCTAAAAATAAATAAAAAAAAAAAAAATAATTTTTAATTTAAAATTCTTTTAAATTAAAAATGAATAATTACGAAATATTATCAATAATAGGAAAAGGAAACTTTGGAACAATAACAAAAATCCTTCGAAAATCAGATAAAAAGATTTTAGTATGGAAAGAATTAGACTACAGTCAAATGTCAGAAAAAGAAAAGCAGCAATTAGTAAATGAAGTAAACATCCTTCGTGAATTAAAAAACCAAAATATAGTAAGATACTATGATAGAATAATAGATAAAAAAAACTCTAAAATTTATATAATAATGGAATATTGTGAAGGAGGAGATTTAAGTCAATTAATAAAAAGATTAAAAAAAAAAAAAGAATCAATTTCTGAAGATGTAATATGGAAAATATTTACACAAGTAATTTTAGCAATTCATTACATTCACAATTTTAAATCAGGTAAAATTTTACATAGAGATATAAAACCAAGTAATATTTTCTTAGATAAAGAAAATAATATTAAATTAGGTGATTTTGGTTTAAGTAGAGAATTATCAGAAAAATCAAATTTTGCTTATTCACATGTTGGAACACCATATTATATGTCACCAGAACAAATTGATGAATTAAAATATAATGAAAAAAGTGATATTTGGAGTCTTGGTTGTTTCCTTTATGAATTAGTTACTTTTCATCCTCCTTTTGAAGCTAAAAATCAAATTCAATTAGCTAATAAAATTAAAAGTGGAAAAGTTGATAGAATTAATTTTTGTTATAGTGAAGAATTATGGAGAGTTATTATTTGGATGCTTAATGTTAATTATAATTTAAGACCTTCAAGTGATGAATTAATCAATATTCCTCAAGTTTCTGTTAGGTTGAGGGAAAAAAGAATTAGAGATAATTTAAGTAGGATTAAATTTTTGGAAGATAATTTAAAAAATAAAGAAATTTTAATTAATGAAAGAGAAATTAAAGTCGCAGAAAGGGAAAAAATCGTTTTTGATAAAGAAATTGAATTGAAAAATAAAGAAATTGAATTAAATGAAAGAGAAAAAAATTTAAATGAAATTAATAAGAAAATTAAAAATGGAAGTTTTAGTACAAATTATTCAAATAATATGTGTGGAAGTGTGATAAGTGAAAATAATACTAATTTAAATCAAAATAATATTAATAATGAACATAATATTTCTATAACATATGGTAATTCAAATATTAATACTAGTCCAAATATTATTTCTTTAAATACTTTTTCAAAAAAAAATTTATTAGGAAAAAGTTTTGATTATGCATATTATACAAATACATACAAAGAAATTAATAATTATGAAGATTATAATCCAATTGAAACAAAAACAAATATTCAAAAATCAATTAATTTAAATTCTACAAAAATATCTTCAGATAATTATCCTGATTATTCAAGTAATTATAATAGTAATATTTCAAATAATAATATCTCAAGTAATTATAATAGTAATATTTCAAATAATAACATATCAAGTAATTATATTAGTAATATTTCAAATAATAATATATCAAGTAATTATATTAGTAATTATACTAATGATAATCATTCAAATAAAAATATTTCAAATAATTATAATACTATAACATCAAATAATAATTTAATATCAAATTATATAAATTATTCATCTAATTTGACTTCCCAATCAATAAAACCATTAACATCAATTACAACAAAACAAACAATTGAAAATGAATATTCAGGAATTAATGATTTAAATTCTAAATATAGAAAAAATTCATTTGATCATCAATCATTTGATTTAAAAGATAATATTTCAAGTAGAACAAATAACTTTAATAAAATCCCATATAATAATTCACATAACTCATTTAAATTTGACCCTTCCCTTTATAATGAAACAAATGAAAATTTAATAACTCCATTGATAACAAATACAAATAGATCATTTACAGAAAAAAGAAATTTAAAAAGAACAAATACAACAAAAATTAATTCAATATCAAATAGATATAATAATATAAATCAAAATAAAACTATATCAATTAATAATTCTAGTTCAATTATTAATAATAATGCAAGTGCAGTTTCATATTATTATTCTAAATATATTAAAAGAAATAATTCAGGGGTTTCTATTAATAAAATATTTGATAAAAATAGAAATTATTCAGTTGGAAAAAAAATAAATAATAAAAAATAAAAAAATAATAAATTTAATAAATTTTTTTATATTTTAACATTATTATTTAAATTTTGTTATATGATAAAATATTTATTTTTTTTACAATCAATTTATATTTTAAAAAAGTTCCTTTATTGATATAATATTTAAGTATTTACAGAGGTAAATTATATTTGATAATTAAAAAGAATTTTATACTGCATATATGATATTATCTTTAAATAATTGTATGAAATTTTAAAAAATACATGTATTTATGAAGTCATATTCATCAATAATCCATTTTTATATTCATTAAAAACTTTCAAACTAATATTTGTTTGAAAATCTAATAATATTAATAAATTATATTCAAGTTGATTTAATTCTTTTAAAGGTATACCAGATATTTCTGAATAATAATTATTTTTATAAAAACAATCTTCATTTACTTTAAGCGCAATTAATATACATGAGAATAATAGTTTATGTATAGTATATATATTTACAGGAATATTTTTAATACATAACCTATCAATATAAATTAAACTTGATACTAAGGTATTCTCTTCTATGTTTGTATAGAGAATTATTCTTTGTAAATATTTATATATTGAAATTTCTGGAATTTCATAATTATAAAATACTTCAAATAAAGAAAATTCTTTTGATTTTTTCATATTTATATTTTTTGATATATTAATATACTTTTCTAAAATATTTGAAATTGATCGCGCTATTTTATATATCGGTTTTTGAAATTCGCTTTCATTTATTTCTTCTATATCTACCTCTATACTAGAATTTGAATCTTCACTGTTGAATGATAAATCATTTTCTTTTTCATTAAAATGAGAATTTATTTCTAATTCCCTTATCATTGAAGAACGAGACATTTTTGATATTTTTTAAATTTATTATAATGTATATATATTATTAGATATATTTTCAAATATTGATATTTTTTAAATATTTATGAAGAAATAGATATTATTTTACGATTGTTTTTTTTAATCTTTTTTTAATATTTTAAATTATTAATCAAGTTCTATTTCTATTTTGAAAAAAATTTTAAAATTTTTTGAAAATAGAATAGAATAAAAAAAAACATTTTAAAATAATATAAAAAATGGGAAATGAATTGACATCAGACTTTCATCCAAATATAACAAAAATAACTAATTCAATTATAAATTTAAAAATAATGATTCCATCAAATTCATATTTAATAGGAAATATAATAGATGGAATAATATCAATAAATTTAAGAGAACCAATTAGATTAAAAAATATAACAATTTATTTAAATCAAAATCAAGGATGGGAAATAAATGAAAATAAAAAATCATCTTCAAATATTGAAATAGCATCATTAAATATAAATTTATTCAATATAGCAAAAAATAATGAAAATTTATATATAATGGAAAAAGGAAATTATCAATTTAAATTCTCATTAAAAATACCAAATAATATTTTACCTTCATTTTTATTTTTTAGAGGATTAAAAATTGGTTTTATTAAATATTCTCTTTTAGCAGAAATAAATACAGATTTAAAAAATGAATTTTTAGACGAAAAAATAATAGTTATTAATATGTCAAATGAATCAATAGTAGATAAACAATTTCCTTTTGAAGTATCTAAAAATATAAAAATGCTTTTTGTTGATTATGGTACAAATATTATTAAAATTAATATGAATAAAGGTATATATAATTATAATGATGGAATTAAATTTAAAATACAAATTAATAATAAAAATTGTACTGCGACAATTCGTTCAATTCATTTTGAAATTTATAGAAAAGTTATTTTCTTTTCTAAAAATTTTAGAGAAGAATCAAATGAAGAACAAAAATTAAATGAAGGGGATTTTATATATGAAATAAAACCAAATGAAATAAAAAATTTTGAAATTACTCTTTATACTCAAGGAAAAATAATTGAAGATTATTTATATTTTTATTCAAATAAAATTAAAAATTCTTTATTTAATGGAATATCTCATTTAATGAATTATATGCTTCCTTCAATAACAACAAGTGAATATATTAAATGTGAATATAAAATAAATTTAAGTTTAAAATATGTAGGAATTATTCCTGATGATCAAAATGATAGAGTTACTATTCCTTTAATTTTATCATCTTTTCATGAAGGAAATTTAAATTTAAATAATAATAATTTATATCAATTTCAATATTCTCAAATGAATTTGATTCAAGATTTTCCTGATGATTCAATAAATAAAAATATTAATAATATAAATAATTCAATGCCTGTTATTAATCCTAATGATATTTATAATAATTTCCCAAGAGAAAATAATAATTTATATAATAATTATTATAATAATAATATAATGAATATTAATTCTAATGAAAACAATGATAATAATATTCAAATTAATATGACACAACCAGCTCCTTTAATTAATAATAATAATATTGATTCATTTAATTTATTAAATGAAAATAATGGAAATAATTTTAATATAAATGAAGAATATAATCCAATTGATGATAATGCACCTCCTCCTACTATTTAATTAATTCATTATTTATATTATTATTAATATATTTTTTATAATTATGAATCTTAATTGTTTTCTCATATTTAAATGAATATAAATAATATTATGAATTAAATATATTTTATCATAATTAAAAGATTTATTCATTAAAATCTTTATAAAATATTTCATTTTTTTTAACATCATTTCCTATTCTTCTAACTTCATTTATAAATTAAAAAATAAATAACTTGATTAATTTTAAAAATTAAAATAAAAATATGAAAAAAATTATAATAATACTCCTAATAACATTAACATCTATATCAACATCAAAAAAAATCCAAAAAACTCCATTAGAAATCTTAACTTGTCTCTCAGAAGACAAAAACTTAATAAAACTATCAAAAAACTTTCTTTTAAACCTTGAATCAAAACAATATTTAAACCTTATAAAATCCTTCATATCAAACTTTTATAAAATAGCAAAATCCCTTAAAAAATGTTTCCAAAACAAAAAAGAAATAACCTTAAAAAATTATAACAATATTCAAAAAATAGATATGACAAACAAAGAATTCATAGAAATAATGAACACAGGAAAACAAGTAAAATCAGGAAGTAAAGTTCATTTAAAAATGATAGAATTAAGTAACGAAGCAATGAAAATAACATCAGAATTAAATTCCAATTACAAAACACCACAACAAATAAGAAAATTAATGTCAAAATTAATAGATCAAGAACTTGATGAAAATTTTGGTTTATTTCCTCCTTTTTATACAGATTGTGGTAAAAATATTCATATAGGAAAAGGAGTATTTATAAATTCAGGATGTAAATTTCAAGATCAAGGTGGAATTTATATTGGAGATAATAGTTTAATTGGACATAATACAGTTATTGCTACTTTAAATCATTCTTTAAATCCTAAAGAAAGAGGTGATACTATTCCTAAACCTGTTAGAATTGGAAAGAATGTTTGGATTGGTGCTGGAGTTATTATTTTATCTGGAGTTAATATTGGTGATAATGCTGTTATTGGTGCTGGAAGTATTGTTACTAAGGATGTTCCTAAGGATATGATTGCTGTTGGTAATCCTGCTAAAGTTATTAAGAGTATTTATGATTAATTTTTTTTTTAAAAATTTTTTTTTTGGGTTTTTTTTTAATTTTTTTTTTTTTAGGATTTTTTTATAAAAATGATTAATTATTATTATTTAAATATTATTAATTATTTATATTTTCTCATTAATTGAAAAAATATTATTATATTATATATTTTTTATCTATTTACTTCTTATTTATTAATTTTGATATTATCATTATAAATAAAACAAAAAGATATTATATAAATTTAAATTTATTAATTGGATTATTATTAGTATTTTTTGGTTTAGGTGAATTTACTGTGTTATATTTTTTTTTTTTTTCATTTTCAATAGTTTCTGTTAATTTTCCAAGTTCATTCATCAATCCATAAAAACTTTTCTTATTTTTTTTTTTATTTCTATAACTTAATCCTAAAGTCATTTCAGGAGAAGTAGAAAAAGATTTTTCTTTTTCTTTAATATCTTTTCCTCTTTCTTTTTGGATTTTTTTTTCTTCTTCTTCATATCTAATTTTTTTTAAAACAGAATAAAATTTTGTTTTATTATCCCATTTTATAAGAGCATTAACAAAATCATTTCCAATAGTATATAATTTATCAATACTTATAGCATTAACAATTATATTATTATTAATATTTAAATTAATATTATTATTATTTTCTTTGTTTTTATTATTTAAATTGTTATTATTATTATTATTTGAATTATTATTATTATTATTATTTAAATTATTATTATTATTATTTGAATTATTATTATTATTATTTAAATAATTATTATTATTATTTGAATTATTATTATTATTATTTAAATTATTATTATTATTCTCATCATTTTTATTATTTTTATTATTTAAATTATTGTTATTATTTTCATTATTATTATTATTTAAATAATTTTGATTAATATTATTATTATCATTAATAATATTTTTTTCAATAACATTCATAGTACTAGTTTCCAAAGTATAACTAAAAGAAATTTGAAATTCATTATAAGCAATAGCTCTAGCAGTTTTCATTTTAGATTTAGAAATAAAAAATTGTTCCCCAGAAGATTGATAATATTTAGTTTCTTCCATGAAAATTTTCATAAAAACCTTTTCTTCAAACCAATGATAAGTTTTATGTAATTCTTGAGCAATTAGTAAAATTTTCCCATTAACTTTTTTTTTCTTAGGTGAACAACCATACAAAGCACAATTAGGCATTTTTGAATGTCCATGAAAATCACAATAAAACAAAGTTTTATTAATAAAAACTAAATTTTTAGAATAAAAAATAGTAGGAGAAATATTAATAGAAGGTTCACTCCACATTCTATTTAAATCTTTACCTAATAAATTATTTCTATAACATCCATTAATAACACCATCTGGATTTAACATTGGAATAATTTTAAAAATATATTTTTTTAATAAATCTGAATTTTTCTCATTTAATAATGAATTAATTACTCCTTCTATTACATATGAACAAACTGTTTCTCCAGGATGAACTCTTGATGTAAATATTATTATTTGTTTATTTTCATATTCTTTATATGAAGAATTAAAATTTGTTATATATAAAATATCTAAAGGATTTCCACTTATTGATTGATTTAATTTTGAAAATTTTAATTTATTTTTATATTTTGGATTTATACTTAATGAATATAAATATTCTTGAAGTGTTGTATATGTATATGGATAACAATATGAAAAGTAAATTGGGATATTTATATTTTTTTTTGAAACATAATATGTAAATGTTAATGTATAGAATGATGATTGAGAATTTGAATTTGGAATTTGTTCATCATCTTCACTATTATTTATTATTGTATTGTAATTTAATATATTACTATTTAAATTTTGATTATTTGAATTTAGATTTATATTATTATTTGAATTTATATTATTATTATTATTATTATTATTATTATTATTAGTTGTGTTTATTTGTAATTGAGATGATATTGGTATTGAATTTGGATAATAGAAAACATTGAATGTGTTTCTTAACCATTTATCATTTTTATTATATGATAATACTTTTACATTTGTATTATTATCAAATGGTATTTTTTTCTTTATGAAATTTAATATATTAAATTTATAATTACCTTCTTTTTTACATTTAATTGAAAAGTAAAACCAAGAATAATTTTTTTCATTATTATAATCTTTTCTCATTAATAAATCATATTCATTTAAATCTTTATTTTCTATATTAATTGCTAATCTTAAATTACCTGATTCAAATAAAGAATCAAAAACAATATCATTATTATTTTCTATATCAATTTCATTATATTTTTCTATAAATTTTCCATTATTTCCATCTATAATATTTTCAATTGAAGTATTATCAATTTGAATAATATTTAAAAGAAAATCATAATTTATTGGATTATTAATTTTATTTTTTTCAATTTCTTCATTTGAATCAGTATAAATTAATTTATTTTGAGGATTTAATGATTTATATGAAAGTAAATTATTATTATTTAATTCAATACATTCTTGTAAAGTATATATAAATTTTTTTTCATTATCATTATTATTAATTATACCATCTAATTTTTCTATTTTTATATTTTTTAAATCTTTCTTAATTCCAATTTTTGGATTTTTTTTTATAAATTGATTCTTTATTGGTGATGTCAATAAATTATTTGAAACTTCTGGAAATAAATTTTCATTCCTTTCCATTAATAATCTTAAAATATTTTACAAATATTTTTAATAATTCTTTTTTTTTAAATTTTAATAATTTATATTAAAAATGTATCAAAGACCATTATCAGCTCAAGCAAAATCATATAGAATAAATGTATATAATCAAAATAAAAAATATGAAAATACATCTTATACTAATAATAAAGATTTATTGGCATATTGGGAAAAAAAGAAAAAAAAATCAAATGAAAAAATAGAAAAAATTAAACAAGAATTATATAATAAAGAATATGGTGAAATAAGAAATTCTCCAAATATTAGTCCAAATAGTAAAAAAATAGTAAATAAAATATTAAGAAATAAAGTGAATAATTATTTAAATAATAATAATAATCAAATTGCAATATCTATGAGAAATTTTTCAAATTATAATAAATTTTGCTATACTGATAATAATAATTGTTTTTTTAATAAAAATAATAATAATAAGATTAAACAAAAATATATTACTACAATAATAAAAAATGTTAATAAAAAAGTTAAAAAAAAACCTGTTACAAAAATTGAAAAAAAAAGAAATTCAATAGATTACCAAAGATATGAGCCTATAAAAATGAATAATGATAAAAATAAAGTAAATCATATTTTTAATTCTAAATCAAAAGAAAAAATTGATCAAGAACTTAATAATAATTATTATAATTTTACCAGAAATTTTCCTAATCCTTACGTTAACTCTTATTCAGAAAATAATACAAATAAAATATTTACATTATTTAATAATAATTCTGTTAATCAAAAAAATAATTCAAATCATAATATTAATAAAATGAAACAAAAAGAAATTAATTTTTTCAAAAATGAACAAAAAAATTTAAAAAGTGATATTAATAACTCAAATAGAAAAAACCAAAATATATCTCAATTAAAGGAAAATGAAAATAAAAAATTTATAAATCCCAATATTAAAAATAAAGCAATTGAAATAACAGAAATTTTAAACAAACTTAATTTTAACAAAAATTCAAATTACAAAAATCAAAAAATTTTTCCAAAAAGTAATTCATCAGTTACAATAAATAAAAGAAATGATGATTTAAATAAATTTATTTTATTTGCTAATAATTTATATGTCCCAAAAAATAAAAATAAAACAAAAACAATAAAAGAACAAATTTCAATTAGTGAAAATAAGAAAATCAATATGAATAAAAAAAATGAATTTGATAATTTTTTTCCAAAAGTAATTACAAAAGAAATGATTTTATCAAATGAATTTATTATTAATGATACAAATAATACTAATTTTTCAAATATAATAAATGAAAAATAAAAATTAAAATAAACTTAAATGTAATATCGATTATTTTATAAAAAAGTATTTTAATATTTAATATTACATTTTAAATATTATCATATAGAAAAATTAAATACAATTCAAAAAAATATAAACAATTCTATAAATATTAAATAAAAAAAATTATAAGGAAATAATTTTATTAACAAATCAAAATTAAAATTTATCGAAAATTTTCTCATATAATTAATCAATATTTTTTTAAAGAATAAATATAAAAGAATTTTTTGTCATTTTTTATTGATTTTAATATCTTATATAATTTTTTAAATACTTCTCATTAATATATTATTGATAATATGCTATATATATAAACTCAACTATTTTTAATTTTTAATGGATGTAAGATGTTTGATTTTTCATAATTAATTATGAAAATAGTATTATTTAATTATATTTTTATAATACATAAGAATTATAAATAATTAAATAAAATTTAATAGCTTTCCAAAGATAAATATATAATATTTATATCAACAATTCAATAAATATTTAATTATCATGATTTTTTTATTAAATATTTTCTTTATTTTTATTAAATATATTACTTATAATTTTCTTTTAAAGAGAAATCTAGAAATTTAAATACTCAAAAAATTTAATTTTATTTTAATAATATTTTTTATTTACAAAATATTTTTAAAATATAATATTATTAAAATTCAAATTATGTGTTTTTAATATTATATATTTTTCTTTTTTTACATTTGTGAAATTATTATATTCAAAGTCATTAATAACTATATAACAAATAATAATAATTTTTTAATCTTTATTATTTGAAAATATATATTTGAGTTTTAAAATATTCATTATTTATTATAATTATTTTTATTTATTTATTTTATTTTATTTTATAATATCAAATAATAATACATATACATTTAAAATTTTTTATAGACAATATTTAATTATTAATATGAGGAAATTTTATTCATTAATTTTATTTAATAATTTGAATAATTCTGAAACATATTATTTTAATAGTTGGACTAAATTTGAAGCAAAAATATAACATTTTGGTTTAATTTATCATTTGAAAATGTAATTAATTCTATTTTAAACAATTATTTAATTATTCTAATATATTATTTCTTTTTCATTTTTTATATTTTTATTTTCAAAAGAATTTGAATAGTATTATTTCTTATATAAAGTAATTTTGAATTTTCTTATTTTATTTTTATTCTAAATGATTCTTTTTTTTCATCATTTTAAATTTCTTTTTTATTTTTATTTATATATTTGGATTTGAATAAAAAATCATGTTAAATCAATTTCGAATATTATTTAATTATTCTTTTATTATTTTATTTTTTATGAGTTGAATTAAAAATAATATTTTCTTTCCTTTCAAAATTATCTTTTTTACTTTCAATATAATTTTTCAAATTAATTGATTAATTAATATTTTTTCATTAATATTATTCTCAATCATAAAATTCATTGACCATTTATTTACTTTAATTTGACTTTAATTATCCTCTTCATTATTATTTATAATAATTCCATTATTATCATATAAATTTTTCCAAGACTCACAAAAAAAATTTATTTTAAAAAATTTTTATATAAATTCATCTAATTCTTCATATTTTTTATATAATTTCCTCATATTTCTTATACCCTTTAACATTTAATATATTTTTTTAATATTTGTTCTATATATAATAAACATTTAATAATAGATTTAAAATATTTACAAACATTATTTAATGTATCCATTATTTTAAACCAATCAAACAGAAAAAATTTTATTTTATCAAAAATTTTTTTTATTAAATAAAATCTTCTTCTTTAGGATGAAAATAAATTATAGTAGAAAATTTACATCTAACTCTAAAAGAAATACTATTTCTAAAATAATTTTCTTCTTCTTTACAATTACTAAAAATATGATTTAAATAAACATGAGTAGGAATTTTTACAGCATTAAAAGTTTCTCTAATTAAATTATTTTTCAATTTATTATAAATATATTTTTTTTTTCCAATATCAGGATAACGATTTAAATTAAAAGGATTAATATATTGTTGAGGTAAATGAGGAGGATCAGAATTTAATTGTTCTTTCAAAGGAATTAAATTCCCATAATTTTTTTTCATTTGTTCACTTAAATTCATAGTAGCATTTTGATAATTTTTTTTTTTTTTTTTTTTTTTTTCATAATTATG
>Ga0256407_10011603_pt1 | contig 12152 bp, 2 predicted proteins | sample RumenRJG_04DNA_FD_193489 | JGI IMG/M metagenome (GOLD analysis project Ga0256407, IMG submission 193489) | Bovine rumen microbial communities from Lethbridge, Alberta, Canada - RJG_04 | ecosystem: Host-associated > Mammals > Digestive system > Stomach > Rumen | place: Canada: Alberta | collected... | reverse complement strand
GGGATTGGTGATTGGGCCCAATCCCCAATCCCCAATCCCCAATCCCCAATCCCCAATCCCCAAAGCATTTTTTTCTTTTTTGATTAAATAAAATTAAATTTAAAATAAATTAGTAATAAAAAAAGAGTTTGATATTTAATAAATCCACTATTTATTCATTGCATTCATTTTTTTAGCAGTAATGAGCCTTAGCATATCAAAAAAAGAATTTTCTATATTTTTAACTTTATTTTCATACAATTCTCTTAATTTACTTAACATATTTTGGTGCTGTGCTGTATATTTTTTTACAGGTAATTCTCCATCAATTAATCCAACAATTTCTAATCCACCACCTTCATTTATTTTTTTAATTTTATTTCTATAATAAGTTTCTATATAACTTTTGTATTGTTCCATCCCTTGTTCAAGTTCATCGATTTTTTCGCTATATAATTTTTTTATATTTTCAATATTATTCACATTTTCATCTTCTGATATTTCATATTCTAGATTTATATTACTAAAAATTTCTCCATTGTTTATTTTATTTATAATTTCATCTTCTTCATTTAAGTCTTCGATTGTATTTGAATCATTTAAATTAGGAAGGATTTTTGAATGATTTTGAGATATTTTTAAAAGATCTTCGGGTATTTTTGGTTTGATGTTTATTTCAGCTGAATTTAATAAACTATCATTTTTTGAATTTATGTTATTGTTGATATTGTTATCTTCTTTGTCTTTTAATGTTTCGGTGTTATTATTAAGATAATTAATATTTAAATTATTTATATTATCATCATTATTATTAATATTATTATTTAGATTATTATTAGGAAACATTGAATCATGCAAGAGCATTATTTTTTGTTTATAAGCTTCTTTCAAAGAAATTAAATCATCTTTATAATTTTGTGAAATTTTTAAAGTTTCATCTTTCCATTTATTGTAATTCATTGAATTAATAGTATTTTGTAAAATTTGATTTGATTCATCATTACTCTGTATTTGTGATATAATTTCATCCACAAAACTTTTTTCATTATTGTTTGTATTATTAAATTTTTCAATATCTTCTTGATTTCTAAAATTTTTTTTTGATTTTAGAGATTCATATTGTTCCTTATATATATTAGATTTTTGTTTTTCCTTTAAATATAGTTCTTTATAATTATTCAATTCACTATTCATTTTTTTATAAGAGTCCATCATTTCTTTTAAATCATCTTTAATATACCCTCCGTCTCCTCTAAAAATATTATTATGTCCATATCCTTCACTTCTGATAGAAATATCTTGATTATTTTTATTCTTTAATTCTTCTTTTAATCTTCTAATTTCATTTTTATAGAACTCAATTTTTTCTTTATCATCAACGTATTCATTACTAGTTATTTTTAACTTAACAGATTTTGCTCTCAAAGCAAACCTCAAAGTACTAAGTGTTTGATAATAATTCAAAGCAGCAGGAGACACAGTACAAATTATTGTAGTTAAAGAATTACCTCCTAAGGCTTGTGATAAAAGCCTCGTTAATTTAGAATCTCTATAAGGTATATGTATTTTTTTCCCCTGGTTATTTTCTGCTAATTTATTTATGACATGGGCTAAAACAAATAAGGATTTATTTATATATCCAGTTTCTCCTGTGGTGATATTTTTTGATTCATATTCATTGATTCTTTCACTTCCTGCTAAATCGACCAAATTTAAACAACTGTATTTCGTCGTTCCTATTTCACCTTGTTCTTTAATTTCGAAATTTTCTATAAAAATCTGGAAAATACAATGAGACCTTGATGAATATTCATTAAACAAAGTTTCCCTGTATTTTCTGTTTTCTTCCCCGAAATTTTTTATTTCAATACCAGTCTCAAAATTATCTATAATGACTTTCTTAGCTCCAGCAACAATTACTCCATATTTTTTATCATCGATTAATTTCAAATAATTAGAATCGGTCAATAAATCATGGATATTTTCATTATAGATTTCAATATAAGAACAATAAACTTTAAATTCGATATTTTCGTTATCTTTTTTTATTTTGTTTATTTTTAAAAAAATGTCTCTCAATACACAAGGTAATATCCCTGGATTATTAGGTGATCCCAGCATCGTAAAAGTTTTCCCACTCGTTGTTTGCCCATACATGAATATAGAACCATTATAACCTTCTAAAGCCTTAGAAACTACATCTTTGCACATTTCTTTATATATTAGTTGCGAATCACAATCGATTGAATAGACGCGATCGAAATTAAATTTCTGAGGAGCATATATTGAATCTATTAATAATTTTTTTACGTCTTTTTTGGTATAAGAAATACTTTTATTGCTTAAATTATTGGTTAAAGCGTATGATTCATTTATTATTTCGTTTTGATCACTATAATAATTATCTGTATAAATTACATTTTTTTCTTTATCAACTTGCCAGAATTCGACATCTTCATGGGATAATAATGGTCGAACTCGAATACATACACGAATGCAATTATTTATTTCTTTTGATTCATTTTCTTTATTTTGCATTTTTATTTATTTTTTAAATTTAATTTATATTTTATAAATTATAAATTGTATAATTATATAAATATAAATTATTTAAAATGGGGATTGGGGATTGGGGATTGGGGATTGGGGATTGGGGATTGGGGATTGGGCCCAATCCCCAATCCCCAATCCCCAATCCCCAATCCCCAATCCCCAATCCCCATAAATAAAATGTTCAATCGATATTAAATTAATAAATAAATTATTAAAAAAATAAATTAATAATTATTAAAATATTTTTCAAAAATAAAAATTTTCAAATCACAAAAATAAATAAATGTCAAGCATTTTAAATTTTGTATTCGATTCAGTTTTATCGAAATTTGTTGAAATCGATCAATCTAAAACTAATTTTTCTTTATTATCAGGGAAAATAGTCTTAGAAAACCTGAAAATAAAGGATGAAATTTTTCAAACTTTTAATTTACCCTTTGTGGAGGTTGCACATGGATATATTGGAAAAATTGATATTGATCTTCAAATGCCTTTTTTCTATGAACATGCTATAAAAGTCTTTGTTGATAAAATTTTTTTTCATGCAAGACTGAAGAATATAAATAAATTGAATAAACAAGACGAAATAAAAAATATGCAAAATTTAAAAGAACAAATGCTATTGACCGCCGAACAATCTTTTGCTCAAATAGAAGATATCAAAAAACAAAATAGTGCGAAAGAAAACAAAAAAAAACCAGAAGAAAAAAAAGCTCCGGGGCTTATTGAAAAAATTATTAATAATTTATCTGTTGAAGTTTGTGATATTGTTTTTAAATTAGATGATGAAATTTCATACCCTGAAATACCTTATTCCTTTGGAGTAATTTTGGATAACGTTAAAATAAGATCAACCAGAAATGATTATAAAATACCACCAAATCCCGATGAAGTTATTCCTTTTGAAGAAATTAATTATAAAGTAGTTGCAATAGATAATTTTTCTGTTTATATGGATTGCTTAGATGACAAAGAAGAGTTAGATTATGAAAAATTAATATCTCCTGCTGTTAGCAAAAAAATAAAGCCAGAACTTCGTAATTATTTAAGGGATCAATTAAGTTTCTATTCCTATTGTATGAGTGAAATATATATACATTCACGTAAATTTGAAGATCATCAATATCTTCTTCATCAGCTCGATTTATCAGTTCACGTTGCCATGAATACTAATGTGAATAATCGCAAGCCAAAAATAGGAGCAATAATTTCTTTCCCTCAAATTTTGTTAGGAATATCTTTTAAACAAATAAAAGCAGTATTAAAGCTATTAGCTTATTTAGATTTAAGTACTTTATATCAAAGTGGGATTGCAAAGGAATTATATGATAAGGAATTGACCCAAAATGAAAAAAGTCAGTATATAGATGCATACCTTGGATATTTTCAAAAGAAATATATAGACAAAGAAAGTGTGGAATTTCCAACTTCATTGACTAATATGCAGGAACATTTGAATTATAACACTATTTCCGAAATGAGGAAAATGTCTCTTCAGAAATTAAGCTATACTAAGAAAATAAATGAAATTACCAAAAAAATTAATAGTGAAGAAGGAAAACTCTTTGGAAAAAGAGAAGATGTTAAACAAAAACTTTATGAAGAAAGAGAAAGAGTATTAAAATTAGAAGAAAAATTTTTAAAAACAGGGAAAGCTGAACCAATAGAAGATACAACAGCAGAAGAATTAGATGAATTAAAAGATTTAGAAGATACTTATGCAAAAATTTATGCAAATATTGATATATTAGTTATTTCTTTTACTATATATGAAACTGTTATAAAAAAAGCAAATAATACTTGGGAATTAACAGATAAACTTTTGACTATTGGAATAAAAGATCTTGGAGTAGAAGCAAAAATACAAAAAGTAGGTTTAACGGCTTTTATTCATTTAGATAATATAATAGTTGCTCAAGAAAAAGTTAAAAATCCTAATTATAATAAAATATTTTTTGGAGATTTAACGGTTAAAGGATATTTATTATGCATTATTTTTGAAAAGAATCCAAAATTAAAAAAATCCAATATGAGAGTAAAAGTATGGTCCGAAAGACAAGTTTATATTATAGCAGATATATATTCTTTATTATATATTAAAGAACAAATTTTAGGCGTTTTATCCACTGGTATAGATGTAGAAGAAGCTGGCTCATATGCTAAAGATGGAATTTATAATTATATTAAGGATGGTTATCAAAATAGATTAGTTGAGGGGAAATCTGATGATAATGTCAAATTTACTCATACTAATTTATATTTAGATGTAAATTTAAAATCACCAACTGTAATATTACCCATAGATATTTTTGATTATAATAATTTTAATTGTATGCTATTATTTTTAGGAGAGCTTAAAGTTCAGAGTATTCTTCCTCCTAGAGTTGATAATAAAATAAATTATGCAAAAACAAATGATGAGAATATTTTATATGATATCTATAGAGTTGGTGTTTTGGGAATAAGAATGGCAACTGTTGAAAATTGCATAGAAAAAAATAATTATCTAGGTAAAGAAACTCTACTTTTAAAAAATTTTGATGTTTCAGTAGAAGCAAAATTATTAATTCAACCAAAGAATCCAAATTATAATAACATGATAATAAATATAATAATCCCAGAAATATTCTTTCAATTAAATGAATTTCAAATTTTATTATTAATTCAATATTTAGGAAATATGAATAGTGCCCAAACTAAATTAGAGTATGAAATGAAATATAAAAAAATAGAAGAAAGGCGTAATAAAAGGTTTTTGATGAAACAAGAACAAGTAAAAATTTTACAGAATTTGAGTGAAGAAGCAAAAAAAGCAAAAGAGAAAGAATTAGAAGAAAAATTTAAAAAGAAAAGGGAAGAATTAAAGAAAAAAAGAGAAGAAGAAAATATTAAAAGAGCCAAAGTTGTTTATGGGAAAGTAATAAAATCTTTTAGTATGTCAGACCGTAGTATTGCCAAATATGAAACTGAGAAAGCAAAGAGAGAAAAAAAAGCTATATTAGTAAATGTAGTAATAGTAACAACAAAATTTGCTATTAGAAAAATGTTTTCAGATTTAAGTATTGAAGATTATTTAGTATTTCAAATCGATACAATAAAAGTTGAAGTGGATATAATGCTAAGTGGAATAATGCTAATTTGTCTTTTAATTAAGCATATTTCTTTGAAAGATATTGATAAAGATGCAGGGAAGAGATTATTTTTAAATCCTGATTATGTGACTTTAATAGAATCTGCTAAAGAAGGACAAATGGGAAATTATAATTCAGGACAAGAATCAAAATTTTGTTTTATTGATATGAATATGTTAATGTTAGGTGAAGAAATGGACATGTTTATTAATATGAATGATCTTCATATAATTATATCATTAGATACATTACTTCGTCTTTATCAATTTGGTATGTATTATTTAGATATTTTCACTCAAGAAAATTTCCATTCTGAGACAGAAAAATTTTTAGCAGAAAAGGAATTTAAGAAAAAGTTAGTAGAATTTGGAGGAAAAAAAGTAAAAAAAGAAAAACATGAAGAAATAATAAAAGATGAATTAAATAGAGAGTATATGGCAAGACTAAAAAAATATGTGAGAAATATTTACACAGTGGATCAAGCAAGAGAATATATAGATAAAAGGCATAAAACGAAAACTTTAGAAAATTATTTAGATTATTTTGCTGATGTTGAATCTTCAAAAAGAGGAAGAAAAGTTTTGGTTATCCCAGAAAGAACTAGGAGTAAAATGAGAATAATATTTAACATGAATAATACTATGTTTAAACTACCTTTAGACCATTATAATACTAATGAACCTTTATTATCAATGTATTTTGATATGACTTTTTCAATGGATGCAACTAATGTATTTGACAATATTTTGGCTATTCCTTCTAGAAAATTATTGGCTCAAATATATGAAACTAAAACATCTTATATGCATGTATCATTATCTCAATTTGACTTTGATATGGTATATTTCAATCCAAAAACAAAGTTATTTACAAAGAATCCTCCTTCTGAGAGATTTCTTTCCAATTTCAGACTTAAAGTTTCAATTGAAAGTGGTATATCCCCTTATATAGAAGAATCTGTCATGAATATTAATGTACTTTTGGAGCCTCTTATTTTATCTTTTGGAATGAGACAAGTAAGGAAACTAATGGGATTTTCAACAAAAGCTACGGCAGTTTTACCTAAGTTACAAGAAAAATATTTCCCACATATAAAACCAGAATATGTCGTTGATGGAGTGATTCACTTACCTCAGAAGAAAAAATATAAAGCCAAACAAATTTTTAGAAAAATTTTGGTAAGAAATCAATTAAACAAAATATTAAAGCAAACTTTGAAAAACACAAAAACAAAAACTAAAAAGGAAGAATTATTTATAAATATTAATAGATTTAATAACCAAATGGGAATTCAAGTAAAAATTGATAAAATTAGTTTAGTTTTATTCGATAATACTGAAAGTTCTAAATTTGTTATGTTGCAAGTAAATCTTTCAAAATTATTGGTAAATATGAAAATGAATTCAAGACTAAGAAATAAAGAAAATATGAGTTTGGCTTTATATGAAATTATCACAGCTGATGTTTTACCAATGACGAATTTCAATTTGAATCAATTAGCAATGTATTTGGATGTAATATTTTCGGTTGATGCCAATTATCATAATATAATGATTAACGATTTTGAACCTCTTTTAGAAAGATTTAATATGGGTGTTACTATTCTTCAAGTTGCTCCATTTTGTAAAATGAAAGGTTATGTAACTACAAATGATGTAATTAATTTCAATTTATCAACTGATAGCGTAATCGCTTTGAATAAATTTTTGTTAACGTTTATGCAAGATGAAAAAATGTGGGAAAAAATTAATAATAATAGAAGAGCAACCATATTTGCACCAATGCAAAATTTAATTCAAGAAGCAAAAGAGGAAGTTATTCTTAAATTTATGAATTTAACCGGAGTAGATCTAGTTTTTTATTTTGATGACAATCCAAATTATAAAATTCCAATAAAACATGGAGCTAAAATCGATTATACAAGAAATAGTTTATATAAAGCAAGAGGACATGATAGGCATCGAAATCCTTATCAAAAAACAACTTTCAGCTTATCTATAGGAGATTGTCGACCAATAGAGAATATAAATTTCCAAAGAAATAATTATAGACAATATAAGACATACTTACAAAATAATATGGGAAAAAAGTATCCTGTTCATTTTGGAATAAAAGTCGAGTCAACTGGAATTACAAATAATGTAACATTTTGCCCATCTCTTTCTTTCTTTAATGATACTAAATGTGATAATATTTTCTTATTAATTAACAATCCTAATATAGTTGACAATACTATTATTATACCTAAAGAAAAAAAAGGATATGTTCCTTTAACTTGGCTTATGTGTGATTATCCTGAATCATCTGTATCTATTAAATTATCCCAAAATGGTCAATATAGTCAAATATGTAATAATATTTCTGAATTTATCATTCCTCCTATTATTGATGAGCATGTATTAAAAGAAAGAGAATCTGAGAAAAACAAAGTCAAGAAGGCTTTCCCTGATGCAAATAACCCAACTTTTATTAAAATGGTTGATATAAGAAAATCAGAATTAGATAATAGGAAAGATAGTAAATCTGTATTAATTAATGATAGTGGCATTAATAAATCAATTTGTCTAGATTATTTCATTTTACAATCCAAAGATATTAAAAAATTAAAGGAAAAAGCAATGAATAATTTAGAAAATCAAGTAAATGATGTAAATAATAATGCTCCCTTAGATACTAATACTTCCATGCTTGAATTAAATCCAATATATAATCAATATGCTGATTATGATTATGAATATGTAGTCCATGTAAGACCTTATATTACAATAGTTAATAAAATACCCTTCCCAATTAATATTGCATTCCCAAATGGTAATAAAATGTTAGAAACTTTAGAAAAAGAATGCTTTTATTATAATGATACAAGTAATATGACTTTCACCATGGAATATAATAATTATATATATACATCACAACCTTTTTCATTAAATGAAGAAAATATTTATGTTGATCTTATTTCAAATGCATCGGTTAATCCTCTTAAATGTCATATATTCAGAAATCCAATTCAAATAACAGTTCCATCACCTCAAAAGTTTTTCTGCGACATCAAAGATTATTCGATAACATCATATGAATATGTTTTCTTCTTCGATTATTTATTCACTAATAGATTAACAAAAAAAATATGGGTAAGACCTTGTGATACAAAAGGAATAACAAAATTAACTCCTGAGCAAGTTGTACAAAACGTTGTTGAATTACCACCATCAAGTCTGAGCTTATTATCCTTACCTAATTATGAAACTGATTGCGTTATAAAGGATGAAAATTCTCCTTGGAGTCAGCCTTTTAATATGAATACTATTGGAGTTCAAGGTGTTGTTAAATTAGATTCAACAAATTATCCTGTTGCTCCTGGAACTATTTCAACAAGTCAATATAATCAAAATTTGAGTTTTCAAGCTACAAATGAAATCGCTTGTTTATTAAGTGGAAGCGATGTTTATGATTTTTCTGTAATTATAGTTTTTGAGCCTAAATACATAATTATTAATAATTTAGGATTTGATGTTGTTTATAAACAAGAAGGTTGTACTAATATTTATCCCTTGAGATCAAAAGATTATCAAAGTATGATATATGAAAAAGGAGAAAAAAATTTCAGAATAGGGATTATGGATGATTTAAGTATGAATTATAATTTTAGTGGTATTTTCAATTTGGAAAATGTTATGGATGTTGATATAAAAATAAAAATTGATAAAAATTCACCAAGATATAATAAACAAGAAATGAAATTATTTTCTTACGATGGAAGAGAATATTATATTCTAATAAGAGTAATAAATCAAAGCTATGATCAAGGAACTGTATATATATTATTATCTCATCCTCATTTTCCTTATTTTGAAATTTCTAATTTAACTCAAGTTCCTTTAAGAGTTTATGAAGAAGGATCACAAGGAATAACAATTTGCAATTTAAGGGAATCTATAGTACCTTTTGTTTGGGAAAATACAAATAAACATGGAGATAAAATATATTTTGAAGTTTATGGAAAAAGAGCAAGCTTTAATTATAGTATTTTCAAAGAAGAACATTTAATAATAAGTGAAAGAGCAATAAATCTAATTTATTCAGTGTCTTCTAAAAATAAAACAATTACAAGGAGATTTGAAATCAAAGCCAAAGAAGATTTAACAGGTTTAGAACGTGATGCTCTTTCAATGTATTTCAAAAACAAAAAAAGACCTACTTCAATGTATTTTGATATATTCATTAGAGGATTTGGTATTAGTATTATAGATAATACTCCTCAAGAAGTATTTTATATATCCTTATATAATTTAAAAGTAAAATTTGTGCAAAATGTTTTAATAACGAATGGTGGTGCTCAAACAAATTCAACAATGAATGTGGTATTATATATAGACAATATGCAAATAGATTATTGCCTTAATGATTCTTTAAGAGTAGTTCTTTCTCCAAGAGATCAATTGGTCCCCTCTGTAGAAGCTGATATAAGAGAAATAGCTAAAAGAGAAGGAAGGGAAGTAGTTCCATTTATATCAGTTTTGTTAACTATGTCAACGAAGGAGAATAATTTTAGAGAAGAAAAAATATCTGCTTATGATCAAATCGATTTTACGATGCAAGAATTTGATATAAAAGTAGAACAATATGCTCTTATGAATGTATTAAAAATAGTTATGGAAATGGTAGGCGCATTTGATTTCGCTAATAAAATAAAAGTCAAAGAAGATAAAGAACCTTTATTAGATATTGAACAGCATATACCTATTAAAAAACTGATGAATGAAAATGAGAATTCAGTTATGCAGCTAATTTATTATTTATTTGTTGGAGCTTTAAAATTAAATTTGACTCTAAGATTAGATTTAAGTTCGATTCCTTTAGGCTTGCCCACAACAGCAAAAAGAATCATAGGCACAATTGGTAATACTTTAGGAAGAATAACTGATTGTCCTCTTAGATTTAATGAAAAAGTTGTTGAAAATGTTTATTTAAGTTGGGCTGATGTCGCTATGATAATAGTAAAAAGTTATATAGGTCAAGGTATTACTCAAATATACAAAGTATTAGGAAGTTTAGATATTATAGGAAACCCAGTTAAATTAGTTCGTAATGTTGGAGGTGGTTTCTATGATTTCGTTAATGAGCCAAGAAAAGGATTTAGAATGGGACCTAAAGAATTTGGAATTGGAGTTGCTAAAGGTTTTGGAAGTCTTATTTATGGTGTAGTAGGAGGTATATTTGATTTTATACAAAGAATATCAGGAACATTATATGCCGCAACTCAATCATTGACTGGGCATGATAGAGAAAGTATGTCTATTGAAGATGAGAATGAGCCTTCAAATATTCTAAGTGGATTTGCTCAAGGTTTTGCTGGATTTGGGAAGGAAATAGGAAAAGGATTTTATGGATTCTGTTATGAACCATGTCAAAAAACAAAAACAGGGGGAACTGTTGGTTTATGTAAAGGATTAGGAAGTGGTTTAATTAAATTAGTTATAAGTCCATTTGCTGGAATATTAAAATTAATAACTTGTATTTTTGCAGGATTTAAAAATACTTGCTTTGTTTTAACAGGTAAAAAGAAAGTTAAAACTTCGAGATTTAGACACCCAAGAGTTATTGTAGAAGGAGATAAAAAATTAATGCCTTATGAAGAAAATAAAGCAGAGGCAAGGGAAATTTTATATCAATTAGAAAATATTGATACGAATAATATTCTTTTCGCTGATGATTTTATATGCCCAGATTGTCCAAGAAGAATGAGTACTGCTATTTTAACTGATGATCATATGTATGTAGTTTATGACAATAGGAAAATTATATTTAAGTTAAATACAAGAAAAGCTCGTAATGTAAATGTGCATTATATAGATGATAAATTCTATTTGGCTTTTATAATGAAAGATAATACTAAAAGAGGATTTCCAATTAGATATGAATATTCAACTATTGCAACAGGATTACAAGATATTTTATATCATCAATATAATAAGAGCCAAATTATGTTTGCTCAAGATGGAAAATTAGGTCCTTCAATAATTTATAATGATTTAACTATGGATGATCTATTTGATAAATCTAGTTATGCTAATACTTTAATTGGAGAGCATTCTGTTTATAGTAATAAAACTTTATTTAGTAAATTAACTGTGAGAAATAGTAATAGCGTGAAAATGATTAATAAAAGAAATAATATAGATAATCAAATTAATGAAAATGAATCAGTGCAACAATTATATCCAAAAGCAAAAAATAGTGATTATGTTTCTCTAAATATCAAATAAATGACACATTAAAATCCGAATTTTATTAATAATTTTTAATAAAATCATAATTATTTAATTTTTTATAACAATAAAAAATTATATTAAAATTAGATTAATTTTCTTTATTTAATAAATAAAAAAATTATTTTAATTAAATTTAAATATTTAAATGGGGATTGGGGATTGGGGATTGGGGATTGGGGATTGGGGATTGGGCCCAATCCCCAATCCCCAATCCCCA
>Ga0256407_10011600_pt1 | contig 12154 bp, 13 predicted proteins | sample RumenRJG_04DNA_FD_193489 | JGI IMG/M metagenome (GOLD analysis project Ga0256407, IMG submission 193489) | Bovine rumen microbial communities from Lethbridge, Alberta, Canada - RJG_04 | ecosystem: Host-associated > Mammals > Digestive system > Stomach > Rumen | place: Canada: Alberta... | reverse complement strand
GCCCAAAAACAGATAGCGGGGTTACAGACTATTCTTAATGATAGTTCGTAACCCCGCATTGTTGCGCAATGGAAAAGGGCTGAACAAAATGCCAGTGTAAAAACTTCATTTTGTTACAGCCCCTTTTGTTTGCCCGTTCCATTCAGAACATATGCTTTTTCCACAGCCAGAAGCCGGCCAGCAGGCTGACCAGACAGGTTATGCCGAAGACGATAAAGAAGCCGGAGGCTACCTCGGCAAACGGAACCGGCACGTTCATGCCCCACAGGCCTGAAATCAGCGTGGGGATGGACAGGATGATGGTGACCGAAGCCAGAAACCGCATCACCAGGTTCAGGTTATTGCTGATGATGGAGGCGAACACTTCCATCATGCTTTGCAAAATGTGGCTGTACATCTCAACCATTTCAATGGCCTGCTTATATTCTACGATGACATCGTCCAGCAGGTCTTCGTCCTCTTCGTACAGCTTGATCAGCTGCTGTGTCTGGGCCGTGGTGCGCAACCGCAGCAGTTTTTCCGTCACCATGTAGTTGCTGCGCAGGGACGTAGTGAAATAGGTCAGGGATTTCTGTAAGTCCAGCATGCTGAACAGTTTGGAATTTTCCATGGCCTGACGCAGATGGGATTCCAAATCGTCCGTCCTGCGGATGATGTTGCGGATATATTTCAGATACAACGTAGCGGATTTATACAGGATCTGGAACAGGAACCGGGTCTTCTTATACGTACTGAACATTTTGTATGTTTGGGCGTTAAAGCCGGAGGTAACTGCGTTGCTTTCCAGACAGACGGTCACGATGACGTCTTTTGTGACAATGATGCCTAAGGGCATGGTATCGTAGTCTTTATTGCTGCGGAAAAAAGGAATGTCGATGACGACCAGAAGCTGTTCTTCGTCAATTTCCGTACGGGCTTTTTCTTCCCGGTCAAGGGCAGCCGTCAGGAAATCTCTGGAAATATGGGTGGCGTTGGCAATTTCATCAATCTCTTCCGTGGAAGGGGAGACGATATCGATCCAGCAGCCTTTTTCCATATCTTCGATGTCGAATTCATCAACGCCGGTGTTGGAGCTTTTTAATACTTTGTACATGGCCGGTTCCTCCTTTCCTGCGTGATTTCATGATTCGCCATTACACATTTTATTCTCCGCTCTCTTCCCACGGGACGCTTTCGCTCCGGAAGGCGCAGGAGGTTTAATAGCAAATCATAAAAACACTTTCCCTTATAACTAATTTATTATATACGATAACAAAAAAAATTACTACCCCCTATTGCGTTTATGCTATAATAATTTGAAAACAGCGGTAGTAAAAGCATGTTAAAGGAAACGACCCGGATTTTGCTGCTCGCCTGAATGCATCCTGTAAGTATCTGGCAGCGGTATTCAGCAGCGTAGCAGTGGGTGATTGCGGGAGGAAGGAACCCATGAATATTTTTGATATCGTTGGACCGGTCATGATCGGTCCCAGCAGTTCGCATACGGCGGGCGCCTGCAGGCTGGGGCTGTTGGCAGCCGGCATTTTGGGAGAGCGGCCGCGGCAAGCCGAAATCTTACTGCACGGTTCGTTTGCCCGCACCTATAAGGGACACGGAACGGACCGGGCTCTCGTGGCCGGCCTGATGGGCTGGCCACCGGATGATGTGCGTATTCCCAACGCATTGAAGCTGGCTGCGGAAGCGGGTGTGAAATTTACGTTTCATCCGGTGGATCTGGGCAGTATGGCGCATCCGAACTCCGTGCTGTTTCGCCTGACCGGAAAAAACGGGAATGCCTGTGAAGTCATCGGGGCGTCCGTGGGAGGCGGCCAGATCATGGTCACCAAAGTGGACGGTTTCCCGGTAGAACTGACCGGGGTGCTGCCGGCGCTGTTTGTGCCTCACCGGGATGAACCCGGCGTGATTGCGTTGGTGAGCACCATCCTGGCGCAAAAACAGATTAACATTGCCTCCATGCGGGTTTTCCGCGAAGGCAAAGGAGAAACGGCGGCCATGGTCATCGAGTGCGACCAGGCGGTCCCTCCGGCAGTGATTCGGCATCTGGAAGAACTGGGGCCGGTAAAACTGGTACGGTTCGTGGATAAGGTTTCGTAAAAAGAAAGGCAACGGTGTGTTTCACTCCGTTGCAGGCAGAAAAAATATGTAACAGGATTTACGGAAAGGGTTTCTATGAAGCAGGATAAATTGTCATGGGCCCGGCTGGTCAGCCAGTCGGAAGCAAAGCAGCTTCCGTTGCTGGACTATTTGCTGGAGAGAAGCGCGGCCCAGTTGGAAACCGATCAGGCTGCCATTCTGGCAAAGATGGATGCCATGCTGCAGGTCATGGAGGAAGCGGTCGCTTTCGGTATGACAGGCGTTACGTCCAACAGCGGGCTGACCGGCGGCTCCGCGAAAAAACTGAAAGAATACATGGAAACGATACAGGCGGGCGGGAACAGCCGGCCGGCTTTGTTAGGCCCGGTGGCCGGCTCGGCCGTGACGTATGCCCTGGCCGCGGCGGAAGCCAATGCAGCCATGGGGCGCATCGTGGCGGCGCCTACGGCAGGAGCCAGCGGCATACTGCCGGGTGTGCTGATGTCCCTGAAAGAACATTGCGGCGTACCCCGGACAAAACTGGTAGAAGGACTGGTTATTGCCGGTGTGATCGGCGAAGTAATCGCCAGCCGGGCTTCCATTGCCGGCGCTACCGGGGGCTGCCAGGCGGAATGCGGCAGCGGCGCAGCGATGGCTGCTGGCGCGGTCGTCTATATTTTTGGCGGCAACGGGAAACAGATTGGCGATGCGGTTTCCATTGTTTTCAAAAATATGCTGGGACTGGTCTGCGACCCGGTTGCCGGACTGGTGGAAGTCCCCTGTATCAAACGCAATGCCGGCAGCGTAGTGCAGTGCCTTTTGGCTGCGGAACTGGCGCTGGCCGGTGTGGGCAGTTTCATTCCGGCGGATGAAGCGATCGATGCCATGGACAAAGTGGGAAGAGCGCTTCCGTACGGGCTGCGGGAAACCGCGGAAGGCGGACTGGCCATGACGCCGACGGCAAAAGCCTGGACGGAAGAATATTTTAAAAAGATTCATAGTTGACAGTTTGAAAAGCCTGTGTTATAATAATTTCCGTCATTAAGCGGCGCTTACATGGTGGGTATGGTGAAGCGGTTAACACGGCGGATTGTGGCTCCGTTACGCGCAGGTTCAAATCCTGTTACCCACCCCAATTTTTCATTTTGGGGTGTAGCCAAGTCGGTAAGGCACAGGACTTTGACTCCTGTATGCGTAGGTTCGAGCCCTGCCACCCCAGCCAAATTTTAATGGTCCATTAGCTCAGTTGGCAGAGCACCTGACTTTTAATCAGGGTGTCCCGCGTTCGAGTCGCGGATGGATCACCAAAAAACAGCTCCCGTTCGAAAGAACGGGAGTTTTTTTGTTTCAATCTTCTTACTCAACCGGGTGTGACTCGCTTTTGATTTCCATACGGAAGTCCTCCCCGGATAAGAAATTATCAATTAATGGATCGACGACTGAAATAACGTGGTTCAGATTCTTTTCGCTGAGACTGTCCAGCTTTTTGATTAAATCTTCCAGTTGCGTCTTGCCCTGATGTTTTCATATAACTCCAACATTGGTAAAACCCCTTCGTGTTCCACCTGTGTGGAGATCAATAAGACCGTGCTGGTACGGGAGCTGCAGAACATCGGTTTCCATTTTGACGCTGTGAAAAAGCAGTGGGCGGAACAGGGGTATCTGCTGAAAAATGCAAGCGGCAGATATGCGAACTGTACAAAAGTTGACGGCGAAAAAGGCTACTATGTCTGCCTGAAATACGATCCGGCTGCCTGAAGCATGACCGGAATGTAAGATTGTAAGACAAATGTAAGACTTGGGAAACTGATAACCACGCGGTTTTGTTCCCAGAGTCTTACAGTCTTACATTTTTACAGAAAGAAGATAAATAATCCTTTGCTTACATGTGCGTCCGTTATATGAATTAGATTTCAATTTCACCACCTCTGTCTGCCGGAAATAATGTAAGACTGTAAGACTTTTTTGTGAAACCGGCGCTGGCACTGGGATTGCAGCGTCTTACATAATTAAAAAAAGGAGAAGCGCAAGTGATTTTTTATATGGAAAATGTAGATATTATCTTGATTTGCAAAAATGTCCACCAAGCGGAATGTGTGGCGTGGCTATTCAAATTGTATCAGGAACTGACAGAAAGCAATGTCAATATCTGTCGTTTCTGAGCGCGATAATAAAATCCTGATATTTTACTACCAGGATGTAATAGCAAATGTCGGTTAAAATGTAATCAAATGATTGCAAATAATTATATTTTGTATTATAATATAAATAGTAAGGAGGTGCAATCATGGCCAGCACATTAGTACAATTCAGGGTAGATGACAAAGAAAAAATGCAGGCGGTGCAGGTTTGTGAAAAATTAGGTTTAAATCTCCAGTCTTATCTTAAAATTTGTGTGGCCCGGCTTGTCCAGGAACAGGGAATTCCTTTCAGCATGAAAATAGAATACAAAGAAGAAAGCCGGGGAATACGCGCCATGAAACGTGCCAGTCGAATTGCTGAAGAGTATGGCATTTCAGATATGACACTGGAAGAGATTAATTCAGAAATTGCAGAAGCGAGAAAGAAGGGTCTCCAGTGAAATATTATGCCGTTATCGATACTAACGTTCTGGTATCGGCAATGTTAAAGTGGAACTCAGTCCCCGGGCACATCATTGAGCTTGTATTTGATGGTCTGATTGTTCCGGTCTTTAGTCGCGAGATTATTGAAGAATATAAAGAAGTTCTTTCCCGTTCCAAGTTTCACCTTTCGAATGATATTGTTGAAGACATCATAGGTAGCCTGACTGATTCAGGTATTTTTGTTGATGGGGAAACACAGAATATGGAGTTTATTGACGAAAAAGATCGTATGTTTTTTGAAGTGGTGATGGAAGAACGCAAAGAAGAAGATGCGTATCTGGTAACAGGAAACATCAGACATTTCCCGGTAGAGCCTTTTATTGTGACACCGAGGCAGATGCTTGACATTATAGTGAAAAGTATTGATGAATAGGATTTGAACGGCCTTAAAAACGGCCATTTAAATGCAATGTTGATAGAAATTCCAGTTTTGCTTACTAAGGCTTTGAATATGATATAATTAAAATATTCTGCAAGTGATGTTATGACGTTTTCAAATGCGTATTAGATAACCCCAACAGGGAAAGCATAGAAAGGGGAAAGAATTATGGCGATGAAATACTGTCCAAATTGCGGAAATCAAATTGAAAACAATACAAAGTTTTGTCCGAACTGCGGTACACAGTTTGAAGAAGTTACAACTATGGTTCCTCCCAATAATCATTACAATAATGCGGGAACTCAATTTGCTGCTGGTGGCGCTTCGTACGGAAAACCACCGATTGATGGGAGCGTTAAGAAAAGAGGTATTGTATCCTCCCTTATTTTTTCATTGATTACTTGTGGTCTGTATGTAATATACTGGATTATCAAAGTAACGAATGAAATGAATACTTTACTTAACAGGAAAAATGCCACAGGCGGTTTAATGACGATAATTTTCACAATTTTAACCTGCGGTCTTTACGGCTTTTATTGGGCATATAAACTTGGTGATAACGTTGATCTTCTCAAAGGAAATCGCAGTGGTAACACGGGAATCTTATTTTTAGTCGTGTACATTTTCGGCTTTGGCATTATTAATGTTGCGTTGGCACAGGATGCGATTAATGATAAACTTGACGGAATCTATTGAGAATCGTTGGGGAAAAAATAATACAATTCGGTCATTCCTGCCTTTTTCTCTGCGAAATGGATTAAAAAACAGTGATTTGGTAAAAAGGGCAGGAATCATTGTGTTATTGGGCCTGGCCTATGGATGTTTTGCCGACATAACCGGTATTTCTGTTCCGTGCCCTGTTAGATATTTGACCGGAGTTCTTTGCCCGGGGTGTGGTATCACTACATTATTTCTAAGCGTTGCACACGGTGATTTACATAGTGCGAAACAGGCTAATGCTTTTATATTCTATACGTTGCCTCTGCTTATCGTTTTTTGTTATTATGGCGTGATTGTATCACACAGCAGAGTCTCTTTTTTAGTCAACAGATTTTTGATGCCGTTGTATTTGGTTGCTTTGCTTGCGTTTGGCATTTATCGAAATATCTAATCCTGGTATTTTTTGGTGGGAAAATTTAGAAATAAAATATTACAGTGCCAATATCTGGCGCTGCTGTTTGCTATATTATAATTGTAGTAAGATGGCAACGCCATTACTTATTGAAAAGAAAGTGCCTGCAATTATTTTTGCAGGATAATAGCAGTTGCTGTAAAATAATATTAAAAAGATAGTTAACTGTTGAAACAAATCGTGATCGTTATTAGGTATACAATACAGCGAAATTGGAGTATAGTATAACTTTTGATGCCAAAGGGCGTGTTGCGGTAAGGTTTCCTAACCCGCAAGATATCTAGAGAAAAAGGTATATCAGAAAAAGGAAAAATCTATGGCTGAAAAAACAGGGTTTGTAAACATTGCGGCGCGCCAGTGCTGTCCGAGGTATGCCAGTATTGCGGCTGCCGCGTCGATGATGCAGACACGGCAGGTCTTCCAGCTGAGTACGAAACGATCGACTGCAGTAATGCAAGCCTGACTTTCTGGAACACGATATTTGCGGGCATCTTTTCCGTAATGTTCGGCATTGTCGGATGCATGCCGCTCTGGGTTGACAATCTACCCACGGGCAGCGAAGGTATGCCGCGTATCTTTTTCGTTCCCTTTGCGCTGGTGGGCGCCGGCGCAACCATTATTGTGATATATTCCCTTTACAAATATGTGCTTGTGTCCCTGAAAGGCAAGGAAATCACCGGCACCGTTTACGGATACATGGATGATGTCGTAAGCTATAACCGTCGGCCGGGACAGGTATGCAAGATTCTGGTCGATACTTTGAAAGGAAAACGGTTCATTTATTATTCGCTTCAGGGCACGAACAGGCCGTATCCTGTCAATGAGAAAGTCACGTTAAGAGTTTACAAAAACTATTTCATGATTGTCAGGAAGCCGAAGACGGAAGAGGATTTGTTTTGACGGCGAGATTTACAAGTGTACGATATGGCGGAAATGGAGTATCGTATAACTAAAAAGTAGAATTGTATATGAATAAGAAAACTGTTGAAGTAGAGCCAAAAGGATAGTATAATTAGTTAGCATAAATAAGAAACCGTCAATTTTTTGTTGGGGGGCATCTATATGAATATCAAAAAATCAGTAATGGCTGTTGTAACCGTGCTGGCAATTATGGCGACAGGTACTTGCTTTGCAGTCTCGAAAGAGGATTTTGTTATTGGAAATATCCGCTTGGGGCAACCCCTTACGGAAGTAATTGCAAAGTACGGACAGCCGGTGCAACAGGAGCAGTCGAACGAGTATTCCAGATATTATTTTGTTAAAGAAGGAAATGCGAAATGGTTTCTGGTAGATACGGCGCCGACTGATGACAAGTCGGTATTATGCGTAGCCCTTAACGGCGACATAAAGATGGCAACAAAAGCTGGCATCAAAGTCGGTTCTACCGGCGCAGCAGTGAAAAATGCGTATGGAGAACCCGATTCATGTCTGGATGTAAACAATAACCGTATAGCTGCGGATGATAAAAACTATCAGGGCCCTTGTATCGTTAGTTATGAAGCGGATGGATTGAGTTTACAATTTGTGTTGAGCGAGGGAAAAGACGCAAAAGAACGTAAGGTAATGAGCATCGCAATGAGAGTAAAAAGCTGACGACACATTAAAAAATGTTTTGCGGGCGTGGCGGAATTGGCAGACGCACCAGACTTAGGATCTGGCGGTTTATCCATGCAGGTTCAAGTCCTGTCGCCCGCACCAAATTATGAGAACTATATAGCCGGAACCGCAAGGAACCGGCTTTTTTACAAGACTGTGCTGCTGTTTTTTATAGCGCGCCGTTTTAACAGGAAGGGTGGACCATGCAGATTCACGGAATACCGGTCAATCTAAAATTGAATAGTACGGTTCTGATGATCGCGTCTTTTGTGATAAGTGTTGTCGCTGGTCTGATCTTTGGCTTTGCGGGCGTCGGGCGCGGTGTGTACGTGACGATGTATACGGTAGGCGTGGCGTATCTGAAGCTGTTGTTCCTGCTGGCACTTCCTCTCGTCTTTCTGAATCTTGTTTCCGGTGTGATGCAGCGGGTGCAGCTGCAGTCTGACCGTTCGTATCCTGCCAGGTTGTGTTTTTTCCACAGCATCGCGGTGGTTGGCGCTGCAATTCTTGGCCTGGCAGCGGGCGGGATTACCGGGTCTTCCATGATTCCGGCCACCTTTGCCGGGTTTGCCGATTTCGGTCTGCGCTGGCTCCGGCCTCTTGTTCCATGGCTGCTGTTGCTGTCGGTGCTGATTGGTGCTGCCGCAGCGAAAATCGGCCCGGAAGGGGAAGAGGCCCGCAGGATGATTAGCTCTCTGGCGGATGTGACTGCTTTTGCCGGAACGTTATGGCTGCGGATTTTGCCCGTGGGTCTGTTTTTCCTGCTTTGCCCCATGATTGGGGTCCGGGGTCTGGCTGTTCTGTGGCCCGGAGTGAAACTGGTTTTGGTGACGGCTTTTTGCTGTGTGGCCTACGGCGTTTTGGTTTACGGATACCAGCTGCGTCATTGCGGCAGAGACTGTCCGGCGCATTTTCTGCGTAACTTTAAATCGGTTCTGCTGCAGGCTTTTGCCGTCTGCTCTTCCGGTTCCGGGGAAGGAGATGCCCTGCGCAGTCTGTGGCGAATGGGAATTGCGGAAGAAACAGGCCGGACTGCCTGGCGTTGCGGAAAACTGCTGGGCAAAACGGGTACGGTGCTGTATCTGGGAATTGCCTGTATGCTGGCAGTGCGTTATGTGGGTATGCCGGTTTCCGTTCTTTCGGGCGTCGGCTTCTTTGTCTGGGTTATGTTGTTCTCAATGGCAGGGATGAAGTACCGGGGCAGCGGACTGTACTGTGTACTGGTTCTGCTTTTTATGCTGGGGCTGCCGATGCGGGCAGCGGTGCCGCTGCTGGTGTTCGAGTGGGTGCTGGACGGGTGTCGTTCGGCGCTGAATTCGGCTGCCGCAGGGACGGGGGCATACCTGGCGGACAAGCTGGGCTGGATGCTGCCGTTGCGTAAATGATACAATACATAAGGGAACGCTTTAACAGCTGTGGAATTTCTGCAGCTGTTTGTTATAGTAAAATAGAAAAGCAATATAAAAGAGTTTTATTTATCATACGAGGAGTTATTTAGATGAAAACAAAATCCGTTTTTATGTCTGTTGCACTGAGCGTGGTCTGTCTGGCTGCTTCCAATGCGGAAGCGTGTACCACGACCATTGTGACAAAGGGCGCCTCTGCGGACGGAAGCGCGTATGTCACCCATTCCAACGATTCATTCTCCAGTGACCCGAGCATTGTGTATGTGTCGGCGAAGGATCATCCGGCCGGCGCGATGCGCAAGGTTTATCCTTCTGCCATCGCCTGGGACGATCTGCCGGAGTACGAATGTTACTCGAATCCCCGCCTCGTGGCGCCGGAACGGGCGGAGGCCTATGCGTATCCGGGAAAGAAGCACACAAAACCGATGGGAGAGATTCCCGAAGTGGCTCACACCTATGCCTATATCGACAGCGATTACGCCGTGATGAACGAGCACGGTCTGATGCTGGGCGAATGCACGAATAATTCTCTCCACTTGGAATATCTGGAACCGAAGGAAGGCCGCGGCATTTTTTATGCCTCAGAGCTGGGGCGTGTTGCCCTGGAACGTTGCCGCACGGCGCGGGAGGCGGTTCAGCTCATGGGCGGCCTGATTGACAAATACGGTCTGTGGGGTACCGGCGAGACGCTGCTGGTGGCGGACCGGGAGGAAGGCTGGGTGCTGGAGATGCAGCCTACGCCCACGGGCAAGGGTGGTTTTTGGATTGCCCAGCGCGTGCCGGACGGGGAATTCTTCGTGGCAGCGAACCAGTTCCGCATTCATGCCATAAAATCGGGGAACCCGGACCAGATCTTTAATCCGCAACTGCCGGATATGCTGAAGAAAGCGGGCTGGGCTGCCTATGATAAAAAGGGTAATCTGGACTGGGTGCGTTCCATGAAAGCCGCGGAGGACTTCCATCCGTATTTTGCCCTGCGCCGGGTGTGGCGTGCTCTGTCTCTTGTGGCGTCTTCATCGAAGCTCCCGGCGAAGGTAAAGAACTGGGATACCGAAGCCTATCCTTTCTCCGTTCGTCCCGATCATCCGCTGACCCTGGCGGAGATCATGGACCTGCATCGCGACGCCTATGAAGGAACGGCCTTTGACAGGCACAAAGGAGAAAATGCCGGCCCCTTTGCCTTGCCTTACCGGTACGGCAAAACGAAATGGGAACGTTCCATCACCAGTTCAAACATTGCCTATACATGGATCGCCCAGGTAAAGGACAGTCTGCCCCGGCCGATTTTCTGGCTTGCCATGAGCGCTCCGGCGGAAAGCACCTATGTTCCGCTTGCGGTGGCGCCCCTGCCGGAAGCCTATGCGAAGAACGACCGCGCCAAATACGATCCGGCTAAAGCCTGGTGGATCTCCCAGCAGGTTACGACCCTGACCAAAGGCTATTACAGTGCCATGGCTCCCAAAGTGTTGGAGACGGCCCGCAAAGGGGAACAGCGTTCCATGGAACTGGTAGCGAATGCATCCGGCCAGTCGAAAGAAGAGTTTGCACAAACCCTGCGCGGTAACGCGGAACGTGTTCTTACGGACTGGCGTGGGCTGTACGGAAAACTTCTGGCGGAGCATGACGGCGGCAAAGGCCTGGAGTATGACAAGGCGTTCCGGCCCAAGGCGGACAAGGTATTGAAGTATTAACGGGAACCGCTGAAACGTGTAAGCACGGGCATACAAAACCGGATTTTTCTCATGGTCGTGGTACTTCCGCGGTTGTTTGGAATGTGATCGGCTCATAAAAATAAAAAACAAACGGCTTTTTCACGTAAAATTAAAAATGAAAGCAAAAAACGCGCCTTTGCGGACAGGGTTCTCCTGTTTACAGAGGCGCGTATTGTTTTGTTGTAATTGTATTCTTGCATCTTATCTGCCACGCATTGCGTACTTGAACCGAATCCGCAGAGAGTCAGGCAGACTGAATCAGATTTTTTCCAGCCGGTCCCCAATCTGCCGGTACTTGAAATTCTTCGAAGCGTTCCAGAAATGCACGTTGACCGTGCCGCCGTTCGCTAACAGGTCTTTCAGTTCGACGGGGTTCAGCAAATTGATGCGGATGGAAAGTTCAATGATGGAGTCAAGAGTCAGGTTTTCCGCATCGGCAGCTTTCGTGACGCGGTCCGATCTGCTTTCGGCGCCGCTGCGGTCTGTGCAGTCCAGGAAAACCGTTTTTCCTTCTGCATAATCGGCTACATCGGCCAGCAGACGTTTTGTGGAATCCTGCTGATAATAGCGGGGCGTTTTGTTCAGGGTCACTTTAAAATCTTCTGCCGGTCTGTACAGTACCTGCAACGGTTTTCCGCCGTAGGGGTTTGGGTAGGTCAGCAGTGTTTCCGCTTTGTTTTCGGTAATTTCCGCGTCTGCATGAAGCAGGCTTTTCAGCTGTTCATTCAGTAATGTTAGTAAGATATTCAAAGAGTTCACCTTCTTTCCTCAAGGAATCGCTGATTAAGGAGACGCTGATTATATGAGTTTGTGCGATGACCAAGGGCTTTTTGCGACTGACAAGGAAATGGCCCGAAGGCGCAGCCGTAGCTGCGTTGAGGGACATTGACGCAGTCAGTCACAAAAAGCACCGATCAGCGTGCAGACGAATTAATCAGTGTTTCCTTAATATTATATCATATTATTCGTAATTATAAAGCGCGGCTGTACTGTCCGGAAAATTAAGGAAACGGAGAATCAGGCGCTGGCGGAGCTTCAGGACAAAAGGAACGGGAAAGAATACAAAATTCAGCAAGTTTAACGTTGCGGAAGAGTCTTTGATACGATCCCATCTTTGACAGTTGCGAGGAGAAAAAAGTCTCACAAACGGCTTGGTTAAGCTGTTCGTGAGACTTTATTAACATATAAAGTTTGTGGTTATTTTTGCTTTTTCTTTGTCATGTTTAATATTT
>Ga0256407_10011599_pt1 | contig 12155 bp, 9 predicted proteins | sample RumenRJG_04DNA_FD_193489 | JGI IMG/M metagenome (GOLD analysis project Ga0256407, IMG submission 193489) | Bovine rumen microbial communities from Lethbridge, Alberta, Canada - RJG_04 | ecosystem: Host-associated > Mammals > Digestive system > Stomach > Rumen | place: Canada: Alberta | collected... | reverse complement strand
TACGTGGACCGCGGAATAAGACGCCGCGCCCTGATAGCGCTCGGCAAGGTCGATTACGGCGACCCTGATGATCTCCTTCCTCGTCTTGAAGGCATTGAGATTCTCGGAGCATCATCGGATCACACGATCCTGGACATTCAGGATCTCGTGGACGCAGGCGGCGATCTGAAGGTCGGCGATATAATTGAATTCGACCTCAAATACTCGACAATGGTATACCTCACCAACTCAGACAATATTGAGAAAGTTTACGTCTAGTAACATAACGTATAATAACAACGGCGCCCGCATGGGCGCCGCTTTTATTGCTTTTGCATCGTTATTCTTCAGCTTTGTTTGCTTCCACCATTCTCATCAGTTTGGAGGATGTATTGTGGATAAAGTCGGTCTTTCGGAGAATAACTTTCTTGATTCTCCTGTAGACCGGGGCTTCTTCATTGATCTTGTCGACCTCTTTCCAGATTTCACGCATGACGTCCTCGTCGGTGAAATCCGGACCCAGCAGTTCCGCCATCTCTTCCTGGTCGATTTTGACAGAAGCAACAATCTGCGTATCCACCCCGGCGGTTTCCGGATTTTCAAACACGAATGACTCCTCGACAAAATTGATCAGATTGAGCTGATACTCTATTTCTTCCGGGTAAACGTTCTTACCCTTTGTTGTGACGATAACATTCTTGGCCCTGCCGGTCAGGTACGCGTAGCCGTCTATGTCAACGTATCCCAGATCGCCTGTGTGGAACCACCCGTCCTCATCGAGAACCTTAGCGGTTTCTTCCGGATCTTCGTAATAGCCGAGCATGATGTTCGGACCTTTAATGCAGATCTCACCAATGCCTTCCTCGTCGACATCGATCGCCTTGATGTCCTGTCCCGGGAACGGCACGCCGATTGACCGTGAGTTTGGCGCGTCCTGAGGATTGAATGCTCCCATAGGTGCGGCTTCTGTCAGGCCATAGCCCTGAAGTGCGTTGAATCCGAATTCCCGCAATCCGTCGAGAATCTGCGGATCAATTTTGGCTCCTCCGCAAATGAGGGTTCTCATTCTGCCGCCGAATACATCGCGGATGTCCTTAAAGAATGTTGCTCCCAGATCGACATGGAATTTCTTAGTTACGTTGTTGATCTTGATGGCTCTTTGAAGGGTCTTTTCCTTGCCCTGCTTGCGCACGCCCTTCCAGATTCTCTGGTACAGTTTCTCATAGAGCGCCGGCACTCCCAGCATCATGGTAGGTCTGACTTCCTTCAGGTTTTTCGTTATATACGTCAGCCCCTGGCAGAACGCAACGGCTGAGCCTTTGTACAGCGCCATCAGGAAGCAGCACGTACACTCGTAAGTATGATGCAAAGGCAGGAAGGACAGATATATGTCATCCTGTCTGAGATCGAACGTCGTCGGCGCGATCATCAGCTCAGCGCAAACATTTCTCTGGCTGAGCATGACGCCCTTTGGCTTGCCCATGGTTCCGGAGGTGAAGATCAGGATACTCATGACTTCGTTATCCACTTCTGCGTTCACGTAGTCGAGATTGCCGGCTTCAACAAGCTTCTTGCCCTCTTCTTTCATCTGCTTCCAAGCGTAGACGCCGTCACTTTCTTCATCGGCATCGAAATTCACAAGCACTTCGAGATCCGTATCTCCGTCCGCCTTGATGCTTTTGAACACATCCTGATGCTTGCTGTCGAACACTACCGCTGACACCTTGGATCTCTGGATCTGGTTTTTCAGTTCTTCAGCGTTTAATTCCTTATCCAGCGGAACAATGCATCCTATGCCTCCTGTAACAGCCAGGTAAGTACTGCACCACTGGTAGCAGTTTGGTCCGATGACCGCAACTCTCTTTCCGGTCAGGCCCTTGTCCATCATCCATGTTCCAATGCCGTTTACATCAGCGAGAGTCTCCTTGTAGGTAATCGGCTCGTATTCTCCCCTTTTATCCCATTTCTGCAGATACGCGACATTGTCTCCATAAAGCTCTGTACTTGAAACTAGTAAATCCTTGATGTCTGTAATCGGTCTGGATTCCTTGCACTTTACTATTGGACGCGGGTCGTTGTCCACGTAGGAAACAACTTCTTCAGCCCAGGCAAGCGCTCTCTTTCTCTTATCACTTACATCAGCCATTACAATTTCCCTTCCATATATCTTTCAACTATATCGGTTGCATCTTCTACACAGCCGTCGCAGCTGCGGAGTACTTTTTTAGTTTCGACTCCTTTGATCACACTGCAAATCGTTGAGCCGTTCTTTTCTTCGAACGCTTTAAGCATGGCCTTTGCGGCCTTGTAGCTGGCTTTCTTTGAAGCAGGAGCCTGCAGATTTCCATCTGATTCCTTCATGCCCGCGATCGCGGCCATTGCCGAAACCGCTCCGCACTCATGCATCGCGCCCATGCCGAATCCGAAACCTTCCATCATTCTGAACACGGTCTCTTCATCCATTCCAAGATCCTCAGCAAAAGCGCACGCCACAGACTGAGCGCAGTTGTATTTGTTGTGATGGTTGGTGATGGCCTTCTGAACCTTTTCGCTCTTACCGACCAGTTCCTTCTTCCACGCGTCCGGATCAGGCTTTGCGGCCGCCGGCGCGGCACCTGCTGCCTGAGCAGTGTCACATAACTTCGTTACATCATCACTCATGGCGTTCCTTCCTCATTACTAATCAATCAATACTTCTCCGCCAGTATCCTCGCCACATGCACTCCGCTGGCTGAAGCCTGCGACAGTGAGTGCGTGACTCCGGAACCATCGCCGAGGGCGTACATGTTCGGTACTGACGTCTCAAGATTTCCATCCACCTTAACTACTGAATTGTAGAACTTGACCTCAACTCCGTAGAGCAGCGTGTCTTCGTTGGCCGTTCCCGGAGCGATCTTATCCAGCGCGTATATCATCTCGATGATATCGTCCAGCTGTCTCTTTGGAATTACCAGGGACAGATCTCCCGGCGTAGCCTGGAGTGTCGGCTGGGTGAAGCACTTGCGCATTCTGCGCTCGCTGGAACGGCGTCCCTTGACCAGATCGCCGAAGCGCTGAAGCAGCACTCCGCCTCCCAGCATGTTGGACAGTCTGGCGATGGATTCGCCGTATTCGTTGCTGTCGTCGAACGGCTCTGTGAAGTGGTTCGAAACGAGCAGCGCAAAGTTGGTGTTCTGGGTGTGCAGCGACGGGTCGTCGTAGCTGTGTCCGTTTACTGTGACTATTCCGTTTGTGTTTTCCGATACAACCTCGCCGTACGGGTTCATGCAGAATGTTCTGACCAGATCATTGTATTTATCCGTCTGATAGATGATCTTGCTCTCGTAAACATCATCTGTAATGTGCTTGAAAATTTCAGCAGGCAGCTCAACTCTTACGCCGATGTCCACGCGGTTCTTCTTCTGCTCTACGCCCATCTTGTCGCAGATCTGTGAAATCCACTTGGAACCTGAACGTCCTGTTGCCAGCACCAGATTGCGGCAGCTGTATGTTTCACCCTTCGCTGTCTTGACTATGAATGTTCCGTCGTCCTGACGTTCCACGTCTTCAATGACAGTGTGGAACTCCATGTCGATCTTGTCTTTGCAGTAGTCGTACATCTTGCCCAGAATTCTGACGTTCCTGTCAGTGCCCAGGTGACGCACTTTGGCCTCCAGCAGATGCAGGTCGTACTTCAGACACTCGGTCTTAAGCTGGGAATTGCCCGTGGAGTAGAGCTTGGCATCCGCGCCGCCCATGCTGCAGAGCACTTCATCCACGTACTCCATCAGATCCATGGCCTTATCGAGGCCCACGTAGTTGTGCAGGTCGCCGCCGAACTGTGTCGTAATGTTGTATTTTCCGTCGGAAAGAGTTCCCGCTCCGCCGTATCCGTTCATGATGTGGCACGGATTGCACTTTACGCAGGTCTTGGTTTTGCCCGCCTTGATAGGGCACACTCTGCCCTCCAGGTTGCTGCCTTTGTCCAGCACCAGCACGCTGGCGTTCACATTGAGTTTTGCCAGTTCATAACTCATGAATACGCCGCTCGCTCCGGCACCTGCTATGATAATGTCGTAATGTTTCATTTAAGTTCCTCCAATATCTCCTTTATGAGAACGCGTTCATCCATGTCGTATTTAACGCCGTTGATTTCCTGATAAGTCTCATGGCCTTTGCCTGCGCATATGATGATGTCTCCCGGTTCGCCGTGTTCGATGGCGTACTTCATGGCATCCTTGCGGTTTATTATCTCAATGTACTTGCCGTCGGTCTTGCTGATGCCCGTCTTGATATCATCGATGATGGCCTGCGGATCTTCGTTGCGAGGATTGTCACTCGTAATAATCGTCAGATCCGCCAGACGTCCGGACACTTCTCCCATTTCGAAGCGCCTGTCGCGGGCTCTGTTTCCTCCGCAGCCGAATACAGTCACAAGCCTGTGCGGGTTGTACTCGCGCAAAGTCTTCAGCAGGCTTTCAAGGGCCATGGCGTTGTGAGCGTAATCTATCATCAATGCAAAATCATCACTGACTTTGATGAGCTCAACCCTGCCCTTCACGTGGATGTCCTTCAGGGCCTCCGTGATCGCCGCCGGTTCCACGCCGAAGTGCCTGCAGATGGCGATGGCCGTAAGGGAGTTGTAGACGCTGAACTTGCCCGGTATGTCGATTTCAACCGGGAAGTCCATCATGCCCTTTACGTGGTATTTGATCCCCAGATATCCCGGATGGGAAACGAGTTCCATGTCCTCTGCTCTGAGGTCGCTCGCAGGATCGACCAGCTCAGCCGCATTGGCTGCGCTTCCCGGTTCGCTTCCCGGAGCGCCTATTCCGTATGTCTCGATCCGGCATCCGGCGCCTTCAAGAATCTGCTCAAGGTGCTCGTCGTCCCTGTTGACTATGCCGACGCGGCACTGATTCAGGAGCATCTTCTTGCATTCCAGATAGTGCTCAAAATCTCTATGTTCATTCGGACCGATGTGATCCGGCTCTATATTCGTAAAGATGCCGTAGTCAAAGGTGAATCCCGCCGTCCTATGGAGCATGAAGCCCTGTGAGGACGCTTCCATGACCACGCTGTCGCAGCCGTTCTCGACCATCTCTGCGAAGTACTTCTGAACCAGATAGGACTCCGGCGTTGTGTTGGCAGCCGGAATCGTCCGCGAACCTGTATCCGCTTCAATTGTTCCGATCAGGCCTACCCTGTGCCCGGTGTTTTCCAGAATCGCCTTGACCATGTAGGTCGTGGTCGTCTTGCCTTTGGTTCCGGTGATGCCGATGGTCTTGAGTTTTTCCGCCGGGTGACCGAACCACGCCGCGCTAACGCATGCCAGCGCGTACCGGCTGTCCGGCACCTGCACTACTACAGGAGCAGTACCTGCCGGCAGCTCTACAGCGTCTTCCACGATGATTACAGACGCTCCTGCCTTTGCAACATCCGGCGCGAATTTATGTCCGTCGACGACCGCGCCTTTGACGCAGGTGAACAGGCATCCGGACTCTGCTTTTCTTGAGTCCAGCACGATGTCCGATATTTCCGTATCCAGACCGGCCTTGCCTTCCTGCAGTATTTCGTATTTCAGATCTTCCAGTAATGTTTTCAGTTTCATGCTATGTTCATTTGCCTCCGTCGCAATATTAATCCATTATGATTATAACATAAAACCTCTCACGCTATAACAATCTTTAAGATTCTTTGCTCTTCTACATCTAGTGGTTTTGTTGTATAATAAAGACGAAATCAAGGGTTTCATGATTTTGTGTTACAGAAAAATGAAGGAGGTATTCATATGGCAAGCAGCTTTGATATAAAAGGCTCAATGGTAGCCCTGATCACACCTTTCAATGAGGACAAGAGCATCAACTTCGACAAGCTCGAAGAGCTCCTCGAGTTCCACATCGCGAACAAGACGGACTGCGTCCTGATTCTCGGCACGACGAGTGAGTCCCCTACATTCACATGGGAGGAGGACTACGAGATCGTCAAGCGCAGCGTCGAAGTCTGCAAAGGCAGGATGCCGCTCATGGCAAATGCCGGCTCCAATGATACGAGAACTTCATTTGAAAAGGCAAAGAGATTCGCGGACGCGGGAGTTGACGCACTGCTCTGCATCTCGCCATATTACAACAAGGCCAACAAGACCGGCCTCTACCACCACATCGCTGACGTGGCAGACTCTGTAGATATTCCGGTTGTCGTTTACAACATTCCGGGACGTACCGGCATCAACATTCCAATCGATGTCATGACGGAGCTCGCAAAGAAGCCGAACATCGCAGGTGTCAAGGAAGCGACAGGCGACATGAGCTACGTAGCTAAACTCGCAAAGGCAACAAGAGACATGGATTTCAACATCTGGAGCGGCAACGATGACATCACCATTCCGATGATGGCTCTCGGCGGCGCCGGCTGCATTTCCGTATGGGCAAATCTGCAGCCTGACAAGACAGTTGAAATGACTCACGCGTTCCTCGAAGGCAACACTCAGAAAGCCATCGACATGCAGCTCGAGTACATGACTCTGATCAACGACTTCTTCATTGAAGTAAACCCTATTCCTATCAAGGAAGCAATGAACATGGCCGGCATGGGAGTCGGCGGATTCAGAATGCCGCTGTGCCCGATGAGCGACGCCAACAGAGAAATACTCAGAGCTGAAATGCAGAAGCTGGGCATCATCTAAAGCCTCGGACGGCCATGACTGCAAAAGCAAGGAGAGATAGATAAGAATGAAAGTTTTGATTACCGGTTACGGCCGCATGGGACGGCTGATAGAAGATACGCTTGTTAAAGCGGGCGACGAAATCGCAGGATGGATCGATATCGAAAATGTAGCTGAACTGGATTCGTCTGAGAAGATTGCCGACATCATCATGGATTTCAGCAACCCTTCCCTGACCGATACTGTTGTGGCCTACGCCGCGCGCACAGGAACGCCGTTTCTGTCCGGCACGACGAACATGACGCCGGAGCAGCACGAGTCGCTGGCTCAGCTGGCGCAGAACATCCCCGTCATCTGGGCGTCAAACTATTCCCTGGGCATCAATCTTTTCATGCACATACTGCCTCAGGTGAAAGCCGCGCTTCCTGACTGGGATATCGAAATAACAGAGACTCACCACAATAAAAAAGTAGACGCTCCGAGCGGCACCGCCAAGTCTCTTGCTGACGCCATTGATCCTGACGGAGAATACGAACGCGTCTACGGAAGAAGCGGCAACTGCGGCGAGCGCACCAAGCGTGAAATAGGTCTGCACGCTCTTCGCGGAGGCACAGTCACAGGTGAACACAGAGTTGACTTCTTCGGTAATGACGAAGTCTTCGAAATCACCCACAAGGCTGACAGCCGTCAGATTCTGGTGGACGGCGCAATCGCGGCAGCCAGAAAGCTGGTCGATAAAGAGCCGGGGCTGTACACCATGGAAACCCTCCTTTTCGGATAAGAAACATCTGCGTCTAAGCGTATATAAATGAACACAAACAAAAAGGCTGGCCTGGGTGCCAGCCTTTTCTAATGATCTCTTTTGTGCTTATTACTCCGCGACCAGATCTGCATCGATGAGGCTCTCGAACTCCTTGACCGCCTTTTCGAACTCCGCGTCCGTCAGGTCGTCCATCAGCTCGAAGTCTTCCTCGTATTCCTTGTATCCGTAGATGTAGACCTCGCCTGTGCCCAGCGGATTCAGAGCGATGTAGTCTTTGCCGTCAACATCAAATACGCCTACGATTCCGCACTCCTCTTCTTCTCCGTTATCATACTCCAGAGTGATGATATCATCCTCTTCGTATCCGTATAATTCTTTATCTTCTGCCATGTTCGTTTCTCCTTTCGGCATAGTATCGATTTTGATAGGGTTACTATATCATCATTTGAAAAACTGCACAACGCTTTCCGCGGATTTCCTGTCCATTCCGTCGGCGCGCATCAGAATCTCAACAGGGTCGCTGCTTTCATTTCCGCTGCCTGCTTCTCCGCCTGCCGCGATTTTCTTTATTTCCTCTACGCTTCCAAAAGCTTCAAGCAGGGCCTTGCGCCGCTTCGGGCCTATGCCCTTGATGTCGTCTAGGACCGAATGCTCCAGATTCTTGCTGCGGAGCTTGTGATGATAAGTAATCGCGAACCGGTGGACTTCCTCCTGCATGGTGCCTATGTACTTATACAGCAGCGGCTTGTCCGCCAAGGTTATCTCCACCCAGCTGAAACCGTCGCCGTCTGCCGCGATCTCTTCCGCTTCTCCCGGCACGCGCACGATAAGCCCGCGCGTCCGGTGATGATCGTCCTTGACCATGCCGACTACCGGAATCTCAAATCCTGTCGCCTCAATGACCTCCAGGGCGGCAGTTACGTGGCCTTTGCCTCCGTCCATGAATATGATGTCAGGCAGCACCGCGAACTTGTCGTCGCCGCTGAACACGCGCATGAATCTTCTGGAAAGAACCTCGCGCATGGAGGCGTAGTCGTCCTGCCCTTCGACGGTCCTGACGCGGAACTTCCTGTAGCTCTGCTTGTCTGCCTTAAGTCCTTCGTAGACAACCATTGCGCCTACAGTATCCACGCCGTTGGTGTTTGATATGTCATAGGCCTCGGCCCTGAACTGGCGGCCGTCATAAGGACCCGATTCAGTCTGCATTTCGCAGAGCACATCCCAGATCTCTCTTCCTAGTTCTTCCCGCCTGGCTGCCGCTGCCTTTGCGCGTCTGTCCATTGAGTCGGCCAGTACAGCCGCGTCGCTCAGCGCAAGCTTCAGGAGCGCTCTCTTCTCGCCGCGTTCCGGTTTAACTATCTTCACGCTGTGGGCTGAAATCTCCGAGAGGTACTGTTCCAGAAGCGCCGCGTCCGACGGTTTCTCCGCCACGATGACCTCACGGGGAACGTCAGGCATCCTGCTGTAATGCTGGTTGATGAACGCCGCGAGAATGCTGGCGCTGCCCTCGTCTATTGACGAAGACATGTCCATGCTCATCGTCTCTCTGTCCACGAGCTTTCCGTCTCTCACAGAGAACACGGCAAAGGCGTCAGTGACCTTGTCCCCCTGCCCCACTCGCACGATAATGTCCGCTTCATTGGAATGGTGAAGGACCACGCGCTGCGTCTCGTTCAGTGACTCTGCGGCTTCTATGTAGTCGCGGTATTCCGCCGCCTTCTCATAGTCGAGGTTGTCCGAAGCCTCCTTCATGCGCTTCTTCATCGTGTTGACGAGAGGCGCCGAATGACCGCGCAGAAACTCCACGGCTCCCGCGACGGCTTCATCGTAATCGTCATGCGAGACTCCGCCGGTGCAGATTCCCCTGCACTGGTTTATGTGATAGTTGAGACACGGCCTGAATCCGGGTGCAAAGGCAACCGCGCTGCACCTTTTCAGCGCGAAGCTGGAATTCAGCAGATCGACGATCCTGTTTACCGCTCCCGCGTCGCTGTAAGGACCGAAGTAGCTGCCTCCGTCCTTGCGAACGACTCTCGTCTTTACGACTCTCGGCCATTCCTCCTTTGTTACCTTTATATACGGATATGTCTTGTCGTCCCGGAGAAGTATGTTGTACTTCGGCCGGTGCTTCTTGATCAGATTGCACTCCAGAATCAGCGCTTCCATCTCGCTGTCCACAGTGATGTACTCAAACTCACTGATCTGGCTGACCATGCTCCTGACCTTCGGCTCCATGTTCCGTGACGACTGGAAGTACTGGCGCACTCGATTGCGCAGACTAACAGCCTTGCCAACGTAGATTACGTTGCCAAGGCTGTCTTTGTGAATATAAACTCCGGGACTGTCCGGCAGTTGTTTCAGAGCATCTTTAATGTTCTCTGAAATCTCCATCTCTGTATCCCTTTTCCTGATTTTCCTTCTCTATTCTATGCCTGCGTTTACGCCTGTTCCTGCGGCTCCGTCTCTCTTTGCGCCGGCGCCTCTTCTCGGAAGTTTTCACTCTATAGATTATTATGAGAATCAGCAGGATGATTCCGAGAATCGTGAAGAACAGCGGCAGGTCTTCATCCGCTATGCCGATGTAGGACAGCGGTCCGCCCTTCTCCGCAGTCTCGAGGGCGATCAGGTTCTGTTTTGAAACGACCTTGCCGTCTTCATAGGCGACGAGCTGTCCCATTACAGTTCCTTTTTTAATCGGTGCCATCGGCTTCTCTTCTTTAAGTTCGACCTCAGTAGTCACCGTCTCGGACGGCTTGGTGCCTCTCAGCGCCGTGACCTTGAGATCATACGGCACTCCTATATCGACTCTTCTGAGCGATCCTCTCTTGACTCTGACAGAGTCCTGCACTTCGCCTGCTTTCGCGGCTGTATAGCTCTTGAAATTCGCAAAAGCATACTTCCACAGTTTTTTGGCGTCCTGGAACTTGTCCTTTGCGTGCGGAGCGTTCATGACGACAACGATGACGTCCATGTTGCCCTGCCTGGCGTAACCCGCGAAGCAGTCGCCCGCCGTGCTTGTATATCCGGTCTTGACGCCGATGCAAGGCTTGTACATCAGCTTGGCTCTTTCCTTAACTGAAGCCTGCACCATGTCAGGCAGCTCGGATTCGTCTTCAGGAAAGTAGTTGTAAGGATTGCTTTTGTACCTCTTGATGAATTTATCGAGAGCTTTCTTGTCGCCGTCAGCCGCCTTCTGAATCTCTTCGCTGTAAAGGCACGCGTTCGAATTCACGAGCTTCCTCTTCTTCGATTTGTTCGTGGCCTTTATTGTGTACTCACGGGTTCCGACTATCTCCCTGAAGCGCTCATCCTTCATGCCTTCCTTTGCCATGAGGGCAATGTCGTAGGCTGTCGTGACATTGTTGACCTTGTCAGGATTCAGGCCGTTCGGGTTCTTGTAATCTGTGTCCTTGGCGCCTATGGACTTTGCCTTTGCGTCCATCATGTCGCAGAACGCGTCGATGTCCCCGTCGCCTGCCAGATAGCCCATGTACTCGGCGGCGTCATTGGCTGACGCAAGCATCATTCCGTAGGCGATATCGCGAATTGTGAGCTTTTCTCCCTTCTGGAGATTCATGTCAGTGCCTTCGCCGGTCGTCGTTTTCTCGACAGTGACCTCCTGATCGAAATCCAGCTTGTCCAGGCACACCAGAAGATTGAGAATCTTGGTCATGCTCGCGGGATCCCTCTTCTTGTGAGCGTCCTTCTCATAAAGCACGGTTCCGCTTCCCGCATCCATCACGATAATGGATGTGCCCGTCGTCTTAGGCGCTTTTTCCGCGCCTTCGTAGGTGCTTTCATCAGCGTAAGACGGCACTGTCCCCATAAGAGCCAGTGCCGCCGCGATTACAAGTGTCGATATTGTTTTGATCAGTCTATTTGATTTATTACGCATTTTCCGCCTTAAATTTCTCCATGAACTCAATCAGCGCGTCGATACCTTCTGCCGGCATTGCATTGTAGATGGATGCTCTCATGCCGCCGATGGATCTGTGACCGCCCAGATTGTGCAGTCCTGCTGCCTTTGCTTCAGAAACGAACTTCTTCTCGACATCCTTGTCGCCGATTACGAATACGACGTTCATCAGGGATCTGTCTTCCTTTCTTACAGGGCACTTGTAGTAGCCGCTGCCGTCGATGTAATCGTAGAGCTTGGCTGCCTTTGCGACATTCTTCTCGTTCATGGCTGCCAGTCCGCCGTTTCTCTTCAGATACTTGAACACTTCACCGGCAACGTAGATTGAGAACGTATTCGGAGTGTTGTAAGCGGAATCGTTATCCGCGTGGATCTGGTAATCAAGGTATGTCGGGATGTCCGCCGCTGCCTTGCCGATCAGATCCTCTCTTACGATCACGATCGCAACGCCTGAAGGAGCGATGTTCTTCTGAACGCCTGCCCAAATCATTCCGAACTTGGTAACGTCGATCTCCTCTGAGAGGATGCATGATGACATGTCTGCTACGAGCGGAACGTCTCCCGTGTCAGGAATGTATGGATAGTGTGTTCCGTAGATCGTGTTGTTGTAGCAGATGTGAACGTAATCCGCGTCAGGTCTGAAGTCTTCCTTCTTGACCTCAGGGATGTAAGTGAATGTATCTTCCTCTGATGAAGCAACAACTTTGGCGTCGTATCCCATCTTAACGGCTTCCTTGTAAGCCTTCTTGGCCCAGTTGCCTGTCAGGATGAAATCGATCTTCCTTGTGTTTACAGCCAGATTCAGCGGCACCATGGCGAACTGGAGAGTTCCTCCGCCCTGTATGAACAGCACC
>Ga0256407_10011596_pt1 | contig 12158 bp, 11 predicted proteins | sample RumenRJG_04DNA_FD_193489 | JGI IMG/M metagenome (GOLD analysis project Ga0256407, IMG submission 193489) | Bovine rumen microbial communities from Lethbridge, Alberta, Canada - RJG_04 | ecosystem: Host-associated > Mammals > Digestive system > Stomach > Rumen | place: Canada: Alberta... | reverse complement strand
GGAGCGCCCTGATGATCACCCCTCGCAGTTCGTCGAGATGATCCCAGAACGTCATGGGCTGAGCATCACGCATCCTTTTTCTCTTCTTTCTTATCCTCGTCGAGATCCGTCACCTCGTTCATACCTTCCTTGAAACTTTTCACGCCCTTGCCCAGGCCACGCATCAGTTCAGGAATCTTCTTGCCACCGAAGAGCAGCAATACGATGAGTGCGATGATCAGTATCTCTTGCATTCCTAGTCCAAACAGTAATAATGATCCAAACATTTTATTATAGCTTTAGTTCAACGTGGCAAAGATAAACAAAAAAGCCGAAAGCACCAAACTTTCAGCCATTTTTCTACGCAACGCCTTAGAATTCCACATAGGGTTCGAGCTGTCGGATGACCTCTGGAGGGAAGTCTTTCGAAAGTCGCAGGTCGCTGAGGGACTGAATCGGACCGTGTAAACGGCGATAGTCGGTAATGGCCCGAGCGCGATAGTAATTAATGTAGGGATGGCGTTTCAACTCGTTGAGAGAGAGCACGTTCAGGTTCAATTTCCGGGGGTTGGCATCCCGTATCACCAGATATCGTTTCGCATCAAGGGGGAAGTCCTCGATCTCGTCGAGTTGATCCACGCTAACATAGCCGCCCAAACGAACTCCGTACTCAACAATCTTATGGGCGAAATAGGGTCCGATACCAGGAACGGTTTTCAGGGCGGTGGTGTCGGCGGTATTCAGAACGACATGCTCACCTTCACGTATCTTATGCGGATGGGGTGGAATCTGAGGAACATATCCATGATCGCCCTTAACAAGCGAATCACGTAACCTATTCTCTTGACTTCGCTTCCCACCGTAGTAACGATCACGGTAGACAACCTTTGTGCGGACAATGACTGTGTCGCGCTTGTAATAGGGTTTGCGAGAACGGAAAGTATCGCGCTGTAGTGTATCGGCAGACACGAGTTCACTTGAGGAATCATTCTCCCCACCTGTCAGAAAGATCACCCCTAAGGCAACGACGATGACACAAAGCAAGGCGATGATCACCTTACGGTCGGACTTCTGAAGATAGAAGAACTCTCGCATCATATCACACCAAACTGATGGAGGAAGACCATCAGGATACAGACGGGTACAATGTAGCGGATGGAGAACAAATAAGCCGTAAAGAAGGGCCCCTGTACGGTTCCGTGGTTCGTAAACTCATCCTTCACCATCTGACGATTAGCCAGCCAGCCCATAATGATACTCGTCAAGAAGGCACCTGTCGGCAACATCAACTTTGCCGTGAGGAAGTCGCAGGCATCCATCAGCGACAATCCGAAGACCTTCAGATCAGTATAGGCGCCCACAGAGAGGGAACAGAACACAGCGATGACAGAACAGACCACCGTAAGAATCCAAGTGGCACGCTGACGAGGTAACTTCAGTTCCTCATGGAAGAAGGCCGTACCAATCTCATGCATGGAGATCGTCGATGTCAAAGCCGCGAAAACCAGCAGGGCATAGAACAAGACGGAGATGATATAGCCATTCCAAGGGAAGTTGGCAAAGGCCTGCTGGAACACATTGGGCAGAGTGATAAAGATAAGAGAAGGACCACTGTCGGGCTGTACACCAACAGAAAAAGCTGCCGGAAAGATCATCAAACCTGCCAGAATGGCAATACCCGAGTCGAGCAAGGCAATCTCAACAGCGGATTTCAACAGGTTGGTATCGCTCTTGAAATAGGAAGCATAGGTACAGAGACAAGCGGTACCCAGACTCAGAGAGAAGAACGCCTGACCTAATGCCTCGAGGAATACATCGCCCGTCACCTTCGAGAAGTCGGGCTTCAACAGGAACTCTACACCTGCGACAGCACCAGGAAGCAGACATGAAGCAATGACCAATATCACCAAAAGTATCAGCAGCAGAGGCATCAGCAGTTTCGACACGCGTTCAATACCCTTGTTCACACCCGAGGCCACCACCAGATGGGTGATCAGCACAAAAGCCACCGCCCAGAGGCACGGTTTGAGGGGATCGCTCGAGGACGTTTTGAAATAGTCCAGGACATAAGCAGCATCACCGTTGAGCTGACCTGTGATGGACGCATACAGATATTGCAGGCACCAACCCGCCACCACCGCATAGAAGCCCAGGATAATCGTAGAGGTGAGGATTCCCAGATAGCCTACAAAGCGCCACTCCCTGCGGCCTAGACTGCCATAGGCTCGGGCAGCATTCGTCTGGGCACGACGGCCTATGATAAACTCGCTGATCATGCCGGGGATACCCAACATCAGCACACATACAAAATAGACGAGAATAAAAGCAGCACCACCATTCTGCCCCGTTGTGAACGGGAATCGCCAGATGTTGCCTAAACCTATCGCCGAGCCTGCCGTTGCCAGGATCACACCTATACGGCTACCGAAGTTTCCTCTCTTTTCCATTATTTACAACCAGCCAAACTGATGAAGGAAGATAAACAGAATACATAACGGACAGACATACTTCACCAGGAACAGGTAAACATGGAACAAGCGTCCGTTGCGTAAAGTGCCCCAGTTGGTAAACTCGTTACGCACAATCTTATGAGGTACGAACCAACCAATAAAGATACAGGTCAGGAAACCGACAAGAGGCAGGAATAACTGGCCTGTAACAAAGTCGAACAGGTCGAAGATTGTCTTTCCAAACAAGAGCATCTCCTTTCCCACGCCCAACGACAGGGAACAGATGACACCAACCACCATACAAGAGATGGTGACAATCAAGGCAGCCCGTTTGCGCGAGATTCTCATCTCTTCCTGAAGGAAAGCCGTACTGACCTCATGGAGTGACATCAACGAAGTAAGAGCCGCCATCGAGAGGAGGGCATAAAACAGGATTGAGACGACATATCCCAGTACGGGAGTACTGCCAAAGGCCTGTTGGAATACATTCGGAAGAGTAATGAATATCAGCGATGGACCGCTATCAGGACTAACGCCTACGGAAAAAGCAGCCGGGAAAATGACCAGTCCCGCCAACAAGGCCACCATAAAGTCAATGACACCTATCTGAACAGCAGAGGAAGTCAGGTTGGTATGACGGGAAAAATAGCTGGCATAGGTGCAGATACACCCCATGGCGATGCTAAGCGAATAGAACGACTGTCCCAAGGCTGCAAGGAACACATCGCCTGTAATTTTCGAGAAATCGGGTTTGAAGAGGAATTCAATCCCCTTGTCTGCTCCTGGCAACATGCAAGAGGCCGCCACGATGATGACCAACAACAGCAACAAAGTGGGCATCATGAGTTTCGAGGCGCGCTCTATACCATCGTGCACACCATTCTCGATAATCAGATAGGTGACCAGAAGGATAAGCATGGTCCAGAATACAGGTTTGACAGGATCCTGGGAGAACGTGGTGAAGTAGCTGGCAATCATCGTGGAATCGCCCTGTAGATGACCAATGAGTGAGGCCCAGAGATATTCCAGGCACCAACCAGAGACCACCGCATAATAGCCAGAGATTAAAAAGCCCGTGAGCACACCCATGTAGCCAATAAGCATCCATACAGTACCGCCTGACATTTTACGATAAGCACGCGCTGTATTGGACTGACCATGACGACCGATGATAAACTCACTGATCATACATGGGATACCAAGCAGCAAAACGCAGAACACATAGATCATGATAAACACAGCTCCACCGTTTTGACCTGTCATATAAGGAAAACGCCAGATGTTACCCAAGCCCACAGCAGAACCTGCCGTGGCTAGAATAACGCCCAGTTTACTACCGAAATTCGCCCGCTTTCCTGGGGTTCGACTGCTGATTGGTTGTGTTAGCAAATCCATATTTCTCAATTTTTCGTTGCAAAAATACAAATTATTTCTTAATTTTGCACCGAAATTGTAAGCAAATATGGATTTGTGCCGTCATTTTATCAAAAAATACCCCATTTCATGCATCTGTATCGTCCTGATATGGATACTCTCGCTTTTGCCATTCTTCCCTGAGACTCCTCTCGATGATGTGGATTTCATTGACAAATGGGTGCATGTCGTCATGTATGGTGGTTCATTCACCATCTTATGGATAGAGTACGTACGTCAGCACAGATTGGCCGACTATGAGAAGTTGTTTTTCTGGGCATGGTTAGCTCCCATCGCCATGAGCGGTGTACTGGAACTATTGCAGGAATACTGTACGGGTGGGCATCGCAACGGCGATTGGCTCGACTTCGCTGCCAATGCAACAGGTGTGACGTTGGCTGCGGTTATTGGTCTGTTGATTCTGCGTTTTCGCGCCAGAACTTAAATGGAATTTTAACGAGGTGGGCATTGTAATAACGACGATCGCCTGTTACTTCCTTACCAATGAAATCGGGCTTAACGAAAGGTTCGTCTTCTGAGTGCAATTCCACTTCTGCCATCACCAAGCCTTCATTGTCGCCATAAAATTCATCCACCTCAAAAGTGTGCGATCCGCTCTTCACCAGATAACGGGTCTTGTCAATGCTGCCTGGCTCACAGAGCTGCATCAAGTGCTCAGCCTCGTCGAGCGTAATTTCCTTTTCAAACTCATAACGGCTGAGACCATTCACATCTGAAGGTCCCTTGATGGTCAAGTAACCGCGGTTGTCACGGACACGCACCCTGACGGTACGCCCGTGACCACTGCAGATATAACCCTGACGGATACGACTGCTACTGAAAGCCTGACGTTTATAATCGTCATTGCGTATCAGGAACTTGCGCTCAATCTCCAGGCCGCTCATTAAGAAACGATGAAGATGGAGTAGATGACGAAGATAATGGCTAAAACGACCAGTACGCCGAAGATCCACTCCAGCACTTTCTTTCCACTGTCTTCCTGTTTCTTCTGATAAGCCTCTTTCTTCTGAGTGCTCTTTGATGCTTTTGCTATCTGTGCCATAAGTCTTAAATAATTATTTTGATTGTTACTATTCTTCATCATTCACGGGGAACTCCATCAGATAAGCCTTGATAAAATCATCAATCTTGCCGTCCATCACGCCATCAACATCCGTTGTCTGATAATTCGTGCGGTGATCCTTCACACGACGATCATCAAAGACATACGAACGAATCTGGCTGCCCCATTCGATTTTCTTCTTACCTGCCTCAATCTTTGCCTGAGCTTCCAAGCGCTTTTTCATTGCACGATCATAAAGCTGTGATTTGAGCAACGTCATCGCACGCTCCTTGTTCTTAGGCTGGTCACGGGTTTCCGTATTTTCAATCAGGATTTCCTCTTCTTCGCCTGTATCAGGATCGGTATACCAATAACGCAAACGCACGCCTGACTCTACTTTGTTCACATTCTGTCCACCAGCACCTGAGGAACGGAACGTATCCCATGATAACTTCGCAGGATCAACGTACACCTCGATGGTATCGTCTACCAGAGGCGACACAAAGACAGAAGCGAAAGAAGTCATACGCTTACCCTGTGCATTGAAAGGCGATACACGCACCAGACGGTGTACACCGTTCTCTGACTTCAGGTAGCCATAGGCATACTCACCACCCTCAATCTGCATGGTCACACTCTTGATGCCGGCATCATCACCCTCAAGCAGGTTTGAGATTGTCACCTTATGCCCGTGAGCCTCAGCCCAGCGCATATACATACGCATCAGCATCTGTGCCCAGTCTTGAGCCTCAGTACCACCAGCACCACTGTTGATTTTCAGTACGGCATCCATCGGATCCTCCTTCTGACGAAGCATGTTCATCAACTCCAGATCCTCAATGGCCTTGATGGCTTTGGCATAATCGGCATCAACCTCCTCCTCTGTCACCATATCTTCCTTATAGAAGTCGAAGGCCAACTGCAGTTCGTCGGCCATTGTGCGCACCTCGTTGTAGCCATCGAGCCACTTCTTGATGCCCTTCACCTTCTTCATCTGCTCCTCGGCCCGTTTACGGTCTTCCCAGAAGTCAGGTGCCTGGGTACGGAGATCTTCCTCCTCGTATTCTATCTTTTTCTTATCAATCTCAAGATACCGATACAACGCATCGGCTCTCTCCATCACATCCTTCAGTTGATCCTGTGTTATCATATCTCTTTATTCCGCGTACATCGCGTCAATTTCCTTTTTGTAGTTCTCGTTGAGCACGCGACGGCGAATTTTCAGCGTGTTTGTCAGTTCACCTTTCTCCATGGAGAAATGATGGGGCAACAGAGTAAAACGCTTGATTTGCTCATAGTGTGCCAACTGCTGCTGCAAGGTGTCTATACGATCCTTCATCATCTCGTAAATCTTCGGATCAGCACAGAGCTGTTCACGACTCTCAAACGGGATCTTATGCTCGCGGGCATATTCCTCCAACAAGGAATAAACGGGGATAATCAGGGCCGACACGAATTTACGCTGGTCGGCAATGATACATATCTGGTCGATGTACTTATCCACTAACAATTTCGACTCAATCATCTGCGGGGCGATATACTTACCGTTAGATGTCTTGTAGAGGTCTTTGATGCGCTCTTTCAGGAACAACTCTCCGTCCTTCAGATAGCCAGAGTCGCCCGTTTTGAAATAACCATCTTCCGTAAACGCCTGTTTCGTCAAGTCCTCACGGTTGTAATAACCCTTAGTAATCGTCGGACCCTTCAACAGAACTTCACCCTCATCGCTGATTTTGATGTCAATACCCTCAATGGGAATGCCGACACCACCTACGGTGTAAGGTTCGCCCAAATGGTTGCAAGAGACAGTGGCCAAACTTTCCGTCAGACCATAGCCCACCACCATATTGATGCCGATGGCATGAACGAATTCCTCCACCTTCGGATTCACCGTTGCACCAGCCGTGGGGAAGAAATGCGCATTCTCCAGTCCCAGTTCCTTTCTCACCAACGAGAATACGGTCCTATTCAGCATCTCATACTCTAAATGCAGAGCCAACGGCGGACGTTTACCTTTCGAAAGGTAGTCGATATTATGCCTCTTTCCCACACTCAGTGCGTGTTGGAAGAGTTTTCGTTTCGGCGCACCGGCCTTTTCAATCTGCTCCAGAACACCCATATACACCTTCTCCCAGAAACGAGGCACACTTGACATACACGTCGGATGCGTCTGACGCATCGACTGCTGCACCTCCTGTGGGTAAGTATTCACGATCAAACGAGCACCCTCTGTCAGACACAAGATCTTCCAGCCTTTCTCAAAAATATGAGTAAATGGCAGGAAATTAAGCACGCGATCCTCTTCGCCTACAGGAACACACTTGTCGTTGGCCACCATTGCGGCATGATACTGCCCACAGGTCAGAATCACGCCCTTCGAGTCACCCGTCGTACCACTGGTATAGAGGATATTCGCTATATCATCCATCGTGGCTGTTTCCTGTATATGATCCACCTCTGTCTGACGGGGATAATTTTCACCCAGTTTCAGGAAGTCGTCAAAGTACATCGCATTGGGGTCATGCGAAGAGATACGCACATTCTTGTCGAAAATAATGATACGCTCCAGGGTGCTACACATGGAGAACACACGACGCGCCTTATCGTACTGCTCCTGTTCACCAACGAACAGGAAACGCACCTTTGCGTCACTCACCATAAACTGAATCTGCTGTTCTGAACTCGTAGCATAGAAAGGAATGGTAGCCGCACGAATCCCCCAGGCGCCAAAGTCGCAAAAGAGATACTGTGCAGAGTTCTGAGAGAACACACCTACATTCTCCTGTACTTTCACACCCAGATTCAGCATGGCATTCGACACTTTCCTAACCATGTCCGAGAACTCGTTCCACGAACAAGATTTCCACTCAGAACTGCCGAAGTCCCTGTAAATCAACACCTCACGATCACCGTATTTCTTGGCCTGATCGTGGATAAGCCGCGATAAATGACTGTTTGTCTGCATGATCACTCTCGTAAATTCGGTGCAAAAATACGCAAAATGACGCAGATAGCCAAATTATAACAGCATTTTTTCCGCAATTTAAGGGCAATAAGCCTTAATACGCCTGCTCATGGACGCCTTTGACGGCACGACCCGACGGATCATTCATGCCTCTGAAAGCAGCATCCCATTCGAGGGCGACGGCTGTTGAACAGGCAACACTAGCCTCGCTGGGCACACTGAGAGCAGCAGAATCTGAGGGGAAATGCTCAGCAAAAATGCTGCGATAATAGTACTCCTCCTTATTCTTGGGTGGATTGATGGGGAAGCGCTCTGCGGCATGGGCCATCTGTTCGTCAGAAACGGCTTCTGAAGTGATCTGTTTCAGAGTATCAATCCAACTGTAGCCAACACCGTCGCTGAACTGTTCCTTCTGTCGCCAGGCCACTTCGTCAGGTAAAAGATCTGCAAAAGCCTCACGAACAATCTTTTTCTCAATCGTGTTACCAGGGCACATCTTCGCCTCTGGATTGGTGCGCATGGCCACATCGAGAAACTCTTTATCGAGGAAAGGCACACGTCCTTCAACGCCCCAAGCAGACAGACTCTTGTTGGCACGCAAGCAGTCATAGAGATAGAGTTTTCCTATCTTACGAACGGTTTCTTCGTGAAAAGCTTTGGCATCAGGGGCTTTATGGAAATAGAGGTAGCCGCCAAAGATCTCGTCAGCGCCCTCCCCCGAGAGCACCATCTTGATACCCATCGACTTGATGACACGCGCCAGGAGATACATTGGCGTAGAGGCACGAACCGTAGTGACATCATAAGTCTCGATGAAATAGATTACATCGCGAATCGCATCAAGTCCCTCCTGAATGGTGTAGTTGATTTCATGATGAACAGTCCCTATATGATCTGCCACGAGTTTAGCCTTTGCCAAATCGGGAGCTCCCTTCAGACCTACGGCAAAGGAATGCAGACGAGGCCAGTAGGCTTTAGTCTTACTGTCATCCTCAATACGCATCTCTGAATATTTCTCAGCAATCGCAGAGATGACAGACGAATCAAGACCACCAGAGAGCAGGACACCATAAGGTACGTCAGACATCAACTGACGTTTGACAGCAGCCTCCAACGCATCATGAATACTCGAGACGCTGGCCGCATTATTCTGTACAGCCTCATATTGCATCCAGTCGCGACGATAATACCACTTCATGCCTGGCGAAGCACTCCAGTAGTAATGGCCAGGCAAGAACGGCTCGTAATGTTCACATTGTCCTTCAAGAGCCTTCAACTCAGAGGCCACATAAACTGTACCATCGCTGTCGTAACCGATATAGAGGGGTATCACACCTATAGGATCACGGGCAATCAGGAACTCATTGCGTTCCTCGTCGTAGAGCACAAAAGCGAAGATGCCACTCAAGTCTTCGAGGAAATCAATGCCTTTCTTACGATAAAGTGCGAGAATCACCTCACAATCGCTACCCGTCTGGAACTCATACTGTCCTGCAAAACGGCGACGGATCTCCTGATGGTTATATATCTCACCATTCACTGCCAACACCTGCTTTCTGTCAGGCGAGAACAAAGGTTGTCCACCTGATTCAGGGTCAACGATACTCAGTCGCTCATGGGCGAGGATGGCCGAACCGCCACAATAGATGCCACTCCAGTCTGGACCACGGTGACGGATTTTCTGACTCATCTTCAATGCCTTTTCACGCAACTCATGCGTCTGTTCTTTTACGTTTAATATAGCTACGATTCCACACATAATCTTATCTTTTTATCCTTTATAATTGTAACTTCAAAACTTGCTCAATATAATTAACGAAAGCCTCATTGCAAAGACGGATTCCACCAGGAGTGGGATAATGACCAGTAAAATACCAGTCACCAGGATGATGGGGGCAGGCTTTGTGTAGACCCTCGATACTCTGGTACACCAGTTCGATAGGTGCTTGCATGCCCTCAGGGCGCAACATTTCCACAATCTTATGATTAATCTCGTCCACTGTGAAAGAGGCATAGATGGCTCTAACATGGTTAGCTGCCGTCGGCGCAGCTTTACAAGCGCGATAGGTTTCAGCTATCAAGTTCTGCATATTCCGTTCCTTGATGAGTGCTATCGCGGCCCGGAAAGCGCAGAGCTCTTCCAGATGTGACATATCTATGCCGTAATAGTCGGGGTAACGGATTTGCGGCGAACTCGACACCATCACAATCTTCTTGGGATGCAAACGATCGAGAATTTTGAAAATACTCTCTTTCAAAGTCGTACCGCGCACGATGCTGTCATCGATGATGACGAGATTATCCTCATAGGGCGACAACGAGCCATAGGTAATGTCATACACATGGGCTGCGAGGTCGTTACGTTCTGTTCCCTCTGTGATAAAGGTTCGCAGTTTTATGTCCTTCCAAACCACCTTCTCTATCCTCACTTCGTGATTGAGTCTGCGTACTCCATCGGTCATTCCGTAGAAAGCCACCTCTGCCGTGTTGGGGATATACGAAAAAACCGTATGCTTCACATCGTTTCCGATAGCCTGCATAATGGCTGGTGTCAACTGCTCACCCAGTTGTTTGCGTTCATTATAGATATTCCTGTCAGAGCCTCGACTGAAATAGATGCGCTCAAAGCTGCAGGCTGACGGTTCCTGCGCCGCCAATATCTGCTCCAGATGTGCATCACCACTCTTACGTACGATGAGGGATTGTCCTGGTTGCAGTTCCCGAATATCCTCTGCCTGAAGGTCAAATGTTGTCTGTATAACAGGACGCTCACTGGCCAACACTACGACTTCATCATCTTGATAGTAGAACGCAGGACGGATGCCCCAAGGGTCGCGCACAGCAAACATCTCGCCTGAGCCCGTCAGTCCACACATTACGTATCCTCCATCATAATGACGCATCGTTGTTTTTAGTACGTTAGCGACATCCACATGGCCATCGATATAATCTGTGATGTCCGTACCCTCCAAGCCTTGTTCTTTCGCAATGGCATATAACCGTTCCACTTCACGATCCAAACGGTGTCCCATCAGTTCGAGGGTGATATACGAATCGCCAAAGATACGGGGCGACTGTCCTTGTTCCGTCAGGAAATGGAACACCTCGTCGATGTTGGTCATATTGAAATTGCCACACAGACAGAGATTCTTTGCTCGCCAGTTGTTGCGTCTCAGGAAAGGATGCACATACTGCAATCCACTCTTGCCCGTAGTGGAATAGCGCAGATGGCCCATATAAAGCTGTCCTGCAAACGACTTATCCACATGTTTGAACACCTCGGTAATCGCATCCTTACCCTCTGCACGTTCACGAAACATATACTCCTCGCCAGCAGGAGCATCGAGATTTACACAGGCTACACCTGCGCCCTCCTGACCACGGTTATGTTGTTTCTCCATCATCAGGTAAAGCTTGTTCAGTCCGTATCGCCACGTACCGTATTTTCGTTCGTAATACGCCAATGGTTTCAGCAGACGAATCATCGCCACACCACACTCATGCTTTAGCTGTTCCATCGATACAAGCTTTTACAAACGACATAAACAACGGATGTGGATGCAGCACCGTTGACGAATATTCCGGATGGAACTGAGTGCCGATATACCACTTTCTCCCTGGAATCTCAACAATCTCCACCAGGTTTGCTGTCGGGTTAACGCCTACGCACTTCATTCCATTGTTCTCAAATTCTTCCTGATAGGCATTGTTGAACTCGTAGCGATGGCGATGCCTTTCTTTGATGGAGCTCTGCTCACCATAAGCCGACCACGTCTTACTGCCCTTGATAAGTTCACATTCATAGGCTCCCAGTCGCATAGTACCGCCCATCTCAGTGATACTTTTCTGCTCCTCCATCATATCTATCACGTTATGTGGTGTTTTTGCATCCATCTCGGCGCTATTCGCATCTTTGTAGCCTAAAACATTCCGTGCGAACTCAATTACCATCATCTGCATACCCAGACAGATGCCGAAAGTGGGAATATCATTGGTGCGACCGTATTCCGCTGCAACTATTTTTCCCTCGATGCCACGACTGCCGAAGCCCGGACAGACCACGATACCTGCCATCCCGTCGAGTTTCTCAGCTACATTCCCAGCAGTAATCTCCTCACTATTCACAAAATGGATCTTTGCCTTCACATCATTGTAGATACCTGCCAGATTCAGGCTCTCACGGATGCTCTTGTAGGCATCCTGCAGGTCGTATTTGCCCACGAGTCCGATATGTATCTCACGCTTTGCATTGCGCTGTTTCTCGAGAAAGTCGTGCCAGGGTTTCATT
>Ga0256407_10011595_pt1 | contig 12158 bp, 10 predicted proteins | sample RumenRJG_04DNA_FD_193489 | JGI IMG/M metagenome (GOLD analysis project Ga0256407, IMG submission 193489) | Bovine rumen microbial communities from Lethbridge, Alberta, Canada - RJG_04 | ecosystem: Host-associated > Mammals > Digestive system > Stomach > Rumen | place: Canada: Alberta... | reverse complement strand
CACGATAAGCAATATCCACTATGACACCGCAGATTTCCGCCTGATCCGGGAATCGCTGGAAAAACCGGTCTACAAGGAAAAGCTGAGACTCAGGCTGTACGGAGACGCGGACGAAAACGGAAAGGTCTTCGCAGAGATCAAGAAGAAATACAAAGGGATCGTCTACAAACGCCGCATCGGCATGAAGCTCCGGGACGCGAGAAGGTGGCTGAATTACGGCATCGCCCCGGCGGAGAAAGGCCTTGACGGAGTCGCCCCGGCGGAGGGGAAAAAGGCATCCTTTACGGAACGGCAGATCTTCCGCGAGATCTCCTATATGAAAGACCGTTACAGCCTGAGACCCGCGGTATTTATCGCCTATGACCGCACGGCGCTGGCCGGGACGGAGGATCCGGAGCTGAGGGTGACTTTCGACACGAACATCCGCTGCAGGACGGAGGAACCGGATCTCGCGGCGGGAATGCAGGGAATGCAGCTCCTTCCGCCGGATACGGTGCTGATGGAGGTCAAGATCCCGGGGGCCATGCCGCTGTGGATGGCGGAACTGTTTGAGAGGATCACACCGTACCAGCAGTCCTTTTCAAAGTACGGTGCCTATTATGAATATCTGATGAAAGAGAAGAACAAAGGGGGAAGAAAAAATGCTGCTTAACAGTGTACTGACCGGTGTGTACGCCGGTATGGATGTGAGGACGTTTCTGATGTGTCTTGCGGCGAGCGCACTCTGCGGAGTGCTGCTGGCGGGGATCCACGCCTACAGGAATCATTCCACTTTGAATTTCCTGATGACGCTGATCCTGCTGCCCATGCTGGTGCAGGCGGTGATCATGCTGGTGAACGGCAATGTGGGCACCGGCGTCGCTGTGGCCGGCGCGTTCTCACTGGTCCGGTTCCGGTCCATGCCGGGCAACTCCAGGGAGATCACCAGCGTATTCGCCGCCATGGCGGCAGGGCTCGCAAACGGCATGGGATATCTGACACTGAGTCTTCTCATGGTCCTCTGCTTCGGCGCCGTGACAGTCATCCTGACGAATATATTCGCTTCGGCGGAACATGCCCGGAAAAAGGACCTGAGGATCACGATCCCCGAGAGCCTGGATTACTACAATGTGTTCGGGGATATCTTTGAAGAATACCTGACCGCCGCCGAGCTGGTCAGCGTGAAGACGGCCAACATGGGAAGTCTCTATGAACTGCGCTATGCCATCACGGAAAAGGATGAACGGCAGGAGAAGGAAATGATCGATATGATCCGCGTCCGCAACGGAAACCTGAAGATCGTCTGCGGACAGGCGGAGACAGCGGAGATGGCGCTGTGACCGGGCGTTGGCACTGGCTACAACGGGGGACCTTCCGGGAAGGAGAAAAAACAATGAAGAACAGAACGGCATTATTTGCAGTCTTATTATCAGTCAGCATGCTTTCGTCCGCCTGCGGGACCGCTGCGGCGGCGCAGAGGACCGCTGCGGACAGCGCGGCAGTGCAGACTGCGGCGGAAAGTCCTGCGGCGGCGGAAAGTCCTGCTGCAGCGGATGCGACGACGGTCATCTTTAACGGGACAGAAGCGAAGATCAACGGCAGCGGCGCGGAGTTTTCCGACGGGGTACTGAAGATCGTTTCCGGAGGAAGCTACACCTTAAGCGGCATTCTGGAGGGACAGGTACTGGTCGAGACGGGAAAAGAGGATGAAGTCCGTCTTTTCCTGAACGGCGTGCAGATCACTTCCGGCGGGGCTTATGCTATTGCTTCCGTGAAGGGAGCACTTCTCACAGTCACTATGATGCCCGGGACCACGAACACGCTGACCGTGACCGGGGCGGAGACTGAGGCACAGGACGGGCAGGAACTGACGGAGGAACAGGAAGCGGATGCGGCGGTCTATGTGAAGAACGACCTTGTTCTGAATGGAGAAGGAACACTGGAGATCGATTCCTCCCTGAAGGGAGTCCACGCCAAAGATACGCTGACCGTGGAAAAGGGAGAATACGTGATCCATTCCGCGGACGATGCTTTCAACGGGAAGGATGCGGTGACGGTGAACGGCGGCAGCTTCAGCATCGTGATCGCGGACACTTCAGAAGGAAAGGGCATCACTTCCAAAGGAGATGTCCTGCTGAACGACGGGTCGATGGTGATCGAAGCCTGCAGCGAGGGTATTGAGGGTCTGACCGTGGCGGTAAACGGCGGAAGCTGGAGTATCACTTCGGAGGATGACGGCATCAACGCGAGAGAAAAATACGAGGGCGATGACGAGCGGGAAAAAGAGATGCTCTCCCAGCAGAACAACGAAAAGATCAGGATGATCTTCAACGGCGGCACTGTGACCGTAAACTCCAAGGGCGACGGACTGGACTCCAACGGCAGTATAGAGATGAACGGCGGCGCGGTGTACGTCAGCGGTTCCGCGGACAATGGAAACGCCGCGGTGGATATGAACGGAGAAGCTCTGGTGAACGGAGGGATCCTTCTCGCGGCGGGAGCCCAGGGAATGACAGAACCGCTCTCCGACAGCTCTGCGCAGAATATCATCACTGTATACTATGAAGCGCAGCTTCCCGCAGGGACCGCGGTCACCGTGACGAATGCCGGCGGAGAGGAGCTCGTCTCCTGGACGGTGCCCAAGGCGTTCAATATGCTCCAGATCTCCGCGGAAGGGATCCAGGACGGAGATACGGTCACTGTGAAAACCGGAGGCGAGGAAAAGAAGATCACCGTCACCGGGATCAACACCTATGAAGGGACCCGCAGCGGAGGCTTTGGCGGACACGGAGGCATGGGCGGCTTCGGCGGGCAGCGGCCGGAGGGCTTCGATGGCCAGCGGCCGGAAGGCTTCGGCGGGCGCGGCATGCGCGGTGAAAGACCGGAAGGCTTCGAAGGCATGGACGGACAGCGCCCGGAGGGAATGACGCCTTAAAGCGGCAGGAAGCCTTCTCCGCGGCGATTATATACCGCGGAAAGAGGCGGGATCTCCACTGCACCGAAGCCCGGCAGATCCAGCGTGACAGGAGCATCATCCGCGTTGACAGCGATGGCAGTGCTGAAGCCGTCCAGTTCCCGGAGAAATGCGTAGGCACGGTTCGTGAGGCGAAGATCCTTCAGAGTCCCTTGCTGAAGCTCCGGCGTACGGTTCCGGAGAGCGATGAGAGCGGTGATCCGGGCAGTCAGGGCATTCGGCAGCGGTTTTTTATATGCAGGGCGGAGCGAGGCATCGCTCCCCCTTTCTTTTTTGCCTTCAGCGCCCCATTCGCTGCCGTAGTAGACGCAGGGAATGCCCGGAAGGGTGAAGAGCAGGGCGTAGACCAGCGGGAGCTTCTCCGGGTCCGTGAGCTTCGAGGCGATCCGCTCCACGTCGTGATTGTCCGCGAAGGAAAACAGCTGCAGTCCGCGGTACATCTCCCCGTAGGTCCGCTTGATGGTGTGGGCCAGCTCAAAGAAATTTAAAGAGTTCATGGAGGACCAGAGGGCTTTGTAAAGGGGATAGTCCGTGATGGCGTCCACATGGCCCTGGTCGTAGAAACGGCGCGCGTTGTCCCCCAGGACTTCGCCGAGAAGGAAGGCGTCCGGCTTCAGGGAGCGGATGCGCTGCTTCACTTTGTCGATGAACCACAGGGGCAGGAGGTAGGCGACGTCGAGGCGGATGCCGTCGATATCGAATTCCCGGAACCAGAGGTCGATGCTTTCAAGGAGATAGTTCTGCACCGACGGGTTATCAAGGTTCAGCTTCACCAGCTCATAGTGACCCTCCCAGCCTTCATACCAGAAGCCGTCGCCGAAGTGGGAATCACCCGCGAAATTTACTTTGAACCAGTCCTTGTAAGGGCTTGCTTCCCGGTTCTTTTTCAGGTCCCGGAAAGCGAAAAAGCCGCGGCCCACATGGTTGAACACGCCGTCGAACACCACGCGGATGCCGGCGTCATGCAGTTCCCCGCAGAGTGTCCTGAGGTCTTCGTTGGTGCCGAGGCGGCTGTCGGTCAGACGATAGTCCCGGGTGTCATAGCCGTGGGAGTCGCTCTCGAAGACAGGGTTCAGGTAGACTGCGCCGACACCCAGCTTTTTAAGGTGCGGGATGAATTTCCGGATCTCCAGGACCCGGTGCTTTCCTGCCTGCTTATGAAGCAGGGCTGTGTTTTCCGGATCTTCATTCCGCTCCGGAGCGCCGGTAAGAGTCAGGGGATAGATCTGATAGAATACCGTGTTTTCAAACCACATAAAAAAACCTCGTTTCTGGCAGTCCTAACGATACAGCCGTTCTTTGTCTGATGCACCGGTTCAAACCCGTGCTATAATAGACCTAAGGATTATACCATAAACAGAGAGATTCTGTTTAAATAACGGCCTGGAGGGATAGACATGAAGATCACAAGAGTTTGTGCTGTTTACTGGAGCGCTACAGGAAATACGGAAAAGATCGTGAGAGCGATGGGAAACGCGGCTGCGAAAGCGCTCAGATGTCCGCTGGGAGAGCTTGATTTCACGATTCCGGCGGCAAGAGAGGCTGTGATGGAGTTCAAAGCGGGCGATCTGGTCATTGTAGGTTCTCCGACCTATGCCGGCAAGCTGCCGAACAAGATCCTTCCGGACTTCCAGTCGAAGCTGAAGGGGAATGGCGCGCGGGCAGTGGCAGTGGTCACCTATGGAAACAGAAGCTTCGACAATTCTCTGGCGGAGCTTGTGTCTGTCCTGACAGCAAATGGCTTCATCCTGGCAGGAGGCGCTGCTTTTGCATGCCGGCACGCTTTTTCGGATCTTCTTGCCCCGGGCCGTCCGGACGAGGCGGATCTGAAAGCCGCGGAGGCCTTCGTCCTCAAGGCGGCAGCCCGCGCGGAAGAACTCGCAGAGACAGGAGAATCGCTGCAGGTCCCGGGCGATGCAGCCGCTCCCTATTACGTCCCGAAGGGAACGGACGGCCAGCCCGCGAAGTTCCTGAAGGCGAAGCCTCTTACGGACATGAAGAAGTGCACGAAGTGCGGTTACTGCGTCAAGCTCTGTCCTGTGGGTTCCATTGATCCGGAGGATGTGACGAATGTGCCGGGCGTCTGCATCAAATGTCAGGCCTGCGTCCGGGGATGCGCTCTGGGCGCGAAATATTTTGACGATCCCGCGTTCCTTTCCCACGTGAAGTTTCTGGAGCAGAATTACACGGAGAGGAAGGAGAACAGCTTTTACCTGTAACAAAGAACGGCACCCTCATGGATGCCGTTTTTATCTCTGTATGCTTGCTTAAAGCGAGTATTTCACGCCGTTCACAGTGAAGGAGCTGTGGCCTTCCTGGGTGATGAACACCATGGTCTTTCCGGGATTCAGGCGGATCTCTTCGCCGTTGTCGTCGAAGAAACGGGTCGCTTCGTAGTCCGCGTTCTTCATCCAGGTGCAGTGGATCATCTTTCCGCCGGTGATGAAATAGCCTTCATGCATGGAGTCCAGGACATGGAAGAAAAGATAAAGACTTCCGCCTCTGCGGCCCCAGACGCAGTTCTCGATCAGGACGTTGGAAAAAGCGAGCTGCTCACCGGTCCTGCCGTCCTTCTGTGGGCTTCCGTAGATGCTCCGGTAGTACAGGCCGTCTTTGTAAGTCAGGGTACTCTTTGTCACGGGGTAGGAGCCCTTCATGTCGATCTCGGTGGCATCCACCGCGTCAGGATGATCCTCCAGGCGGTACAGCTGCTTGTCGGAAGCGAACTTCCAGTGGTCCGGCTGCCAGTACTCCTCCCGGTGGTTCCGGGACCAGCCGGCCTTTTCAATGGCCTTCAGGAGATGAGCGCCGTCCGTGTAGGCGGTATGCTCGGATTTTGAGCCCTTCGGGATGCGGTAATAGGCGCCGTAGTCGCTTCCCATGACGCCGCCCACGCCGTTCACGTTCTCCACGTCCTTCCGGGTGAGGATCGGCTTCACAAAGAGCTCCGGTCCGCCGAAGTGGACGATGATGGAGTCCCACTCCAGAGCTTCGTAGACAAAGTAGTCACGGATGCTGCGCACATTTCCGATCCGCTCCAGATCCTCCCAGTCCTGGATCACACCCATCTGGCGGCTCATATCGCCTTCTTCCATGATCTCATAGAAGATGTCCACCTTGTTCAGTCCGTACTGGGGCTGCGCCTTTTTGTCGATGGGGTACATCACGGCGATGGGACGCTTCTCCGCCAGCTCAGCGGGGATCCAGAGATGCGTGAGAGCGCTTCTGACCATCCCTTCCTCCGGAGGAATATCTTCTTCCGGTTCCGTCTCCTCGATGATCTCGGATTCCACCACGATGACTTTTTCTGTTTCTTCCGCGGCGGGGGATGTCTCCGGAGGGGCAGGAGCCTCCGTGGTCACGGGTGCGGTGGCCGTCTGTGAGGAATCACAGCCTGTGAAGAGTGCCATTGAAAGAAGAAGTGCGAGCGAAAACTGCTTAAACATAAGTTTCTCCGTTCTGCGGCATCCGCCGCATTTTTATCTGCAAGTCCCTCTGGCGGGACTTGGATCTGAGAAAGATCATCCGGTCTTCAGTGCGCGGCAGAGAGCGTCTGTGATCCGTGCCGTGAGGCCCCAGATGACTGGATCCGTGTCAGGATAGACAGGGACGATGTGTGTTATCTTTTTCCAGGGATAGTTCTTTCCTCCGGGGATCAGCTCATAGGGAAAGTCCTCCCCCGGGATCACGGTGCGGACCGTCTCGTAGCGGTCCGGCTCATGATCCAGGAACCAGGTCAGAGGAATGGTAAAGACCTTTTCGACCTCGTCCTTTGAAAAGGTGCCCTGATACCCCTCCAGCCGGCATACAAAGGCGGAAATATTCTGGTCCGTGGAACTGTAGAAAGCGTTCAGAGGGGCCAGGATCCGGACCTGTTCCGGCGTGACCAGGAGCTCCTCGCAGATCTCCCGGAGCGCGGCTTCCTCCGGCGTTTCATCCCCCTCCACTCTTCCTCCGGGGAAACAGACTTCTCCCGGCTGATGCTCCAGGAGGAAGGAGCGCTGCTCAAACAGGAGCTCCGGTTCCTCTCCGCGATAAAGAAGCGGGACAAGGACAGCGGATCTCCGGACAGGCTTCGGCGGATGGCTTTCCGCGTACAGATGCAGTTTTTTCTGAAGTTCTTCGATTGACATAATCACAGTATAGCATAAAAATGCAGAATCGACAGCAGGAAAGAAAAGCAGGGAAGAAACGAGGGGAAGAACTCCGGCCGGATCGGCGCTCAGCCTTGACACAGGCTGCGCCTTCGGATACATTTAGCTTTGACAGGTATCAGGAAAGGAAGGATATTTTGTCATTGATGCAGAAGAGTACAGGGTACAGTTTTGAGATCATCAGATATCACGGCGAAGAGTCCGCCGAGATCACCGGATATGAAGGAACGGCAGCGTTCCTCAGGATCCCCGGAGAGCTCGGCGGTTTTCCTGTGCGGAGCATCGGCCGCAGAGCATTCGCAGACGGAAAGGAGACAGAGGAGCTGGTGCTTCCGGAAAAGGTGCGCCGCATCGGAGATTTTGCCTTCTACGGCTGTCCGAAGCTGAAGACTCTGGTCCTGTCGGATGGGGTGGAGGAGATCGGAGACGGCGTCATCCGCTCCTGCGGGAGCCTCAGGGAGATCAGCATCCGGATGGAGCAGGACCGGTTCCGGGCTGCGAAGGATCTGCTGGCGGACTGTGATGCCGCCGTCAGGATCCGGTTCCGGATGCCGGACGGAGAGGCCCTGCTGTTCTTCCCGGCGTACCTGAATGACTTTGACGAAGATACCATGGCCCGGGCTATCCACCCCAGGATCGAAGGGTGCGGTTACGCGTTCCGGGAGGCGGTCACAAGAAAGGGCATCGATTTCCATCATTACGACAGGCAGCTCCCCAGAACGGAAGGGGATGGGTGGAAGGTCACAGGGGAAGTGGCATCCGCCAGGCTCCTCCGGCCTTACCGGCTTTCAGAGGAAGCGAGGCAGAGCTATGAAGCAGCCCTTCTCAGGATCTCGGAAGACTTCCTTCTGTTTCTTGTGAAGGAAGGCAGGAAAGAGGAGATATCCTGTATGGCTGCGCGCCGCCTGTTAAAACAGGAAGCGGTCCCCGCGGCGCTGCAGGAAGCTTCCGCGAGGAAGGATACGGAACTCTGCGGGATCCTGATGGAGTACTCCAGGGGAAGCAGCAGGGCGGCAGGCGGATCCGCGTTCGTCCTGTGAGGAAAAAGTATGAAACAGAGAGAAGAACTGGAAAACGCAGGGAAAAGGATCCTGGTGTACGCAAAGATGGAACTGACACTCTCCATGCGCTTTCTCAGCGCGGCGCTGGACAGGCTGCCGTACCGGATGGATCTCAGGACCCGGAGCATCGGCACAGACGGGGCGGAGATCCTGTTTCATCCGAACTGGCTGCTCACCACCTTCGTGGAGCATCCCATCCGGCTGAACCGGGCGTATCTTCATATGCTGATGCACTGCCTGTTCCGGCACATGTACGGCGCCGCAGCCCATAAAAACGAAGAACTGTGGGACCTGTCCTGCGATATCGCTGCGGAATCCGTGCTGGATTCCATGAAAGGGAAAGCAGTGCAGCAGGTGCTGAGCGACTTCCGGGAAGAGACGTACAGAGTCCTTACGGAGAAACTGGGCGTTCTCACGGCGGAGAAACTGTACCGGTATTTCTCGGAGAGAGTTTCCGGCCGGGGACCGGAAGGAGAGCCTGTGGAAGACCCGGCGGCGTTCCGGGATCTTGCAGAACGGCTCACGAAGGAATTCCATGTCTGCGACCACAGCTTCTGGGACAGAGAAGAAAGAAAGGACCCCGAACAGCCGCCGGCAATGGAACTGCCGCGGATCCTCCGGGAAAAGGAGTGGGAGAAGACCGCGAAGCGCGTCCGGACCGAGATGGAGACCTTCGGAAAGGAAGCGGGCAGAGACGGGGAACTGCTGGAAAGAGTCCTGCGGTTTTCCTGCCGGGAGCGGCCGCTGTACCGGGAGTTCCTGGAACATCTGGCGGTGCTCAGGGAAACTTCGGAGACAGATCCGGATTCCTTTGATTACGGCTATTATTACTATGGCCTCGAAAGATACGGCAACATGCCGCTCATCGAAGAAAACGAGCTCCGGGAAGCAAGAAAGGTGGAAGAGCTGGTGATCGCCATCGACACATCGGCATCCTGCCAGACAGTCCTGGTGCAGAACTTCCTGAATGAGACGGCATCAGTTCTGTCGGAAAAGAGCAGCTTTTTTAAAAGGGTGAGGATCCATCTGATCGAGTGCGATGACAAGGTACAGAAGGACACCCTTCTGGAGAGCCCTGAGGCACTGATGAAAATGGCGGATGGTTTCATAGTGCACGGCGGAGGCGGGACAGATTTCCGCCCGGTGTTCCGACATGTGCAGATGCTCCGGGAACAGGGAGAGCTGCGGGATCTGCGGGGGCTCATCTATTTTACGGACGGATACGGGGTGTTTCCGGAGAGGGCGACCGACTATGAGACGGCCTTCGTGTTCCGGGAGGACCAGGACTACGAAGACGCGAAAGTACCGGACTGGGCGCTGAAGCTGTACCTTCAGCAGGAGGACTCATGAATATCAGTGAAGCAAAGGAAGAATTGATCCGCATCGTCAGGACGTATCTTGCGAAGGACGAAGAGGGAAGATACCTGATCCCCAGGGAGCGGCAGCGGCCGGTGCTCCTGATGGGCGGCCCCGGCATCGGGAAGACTGCGGTCATGCGGCAGATCGCCGAGGAGATGGGCATCAGCCTCGTGTCCTATACGATCACGCACCATACCAGGCAGAGCGCCATCGGTCTTCCCTCAATCTCGAAAAAGACCTACGGCGGGGAAGAGCACCTGGTGACAGAGTACACCATGAGTGAGATCGTAGCCGCCGTGTATGACCAGATCGCGCGGTCAGGGATCAGTGAGGGGATCCTTTTCCTGGATGAGATCAACTGTGTGTCTGAGACGCTGGCTCCTACCATGCTCCAGTTCCTGCAGTACAAGACCTTCGGAAACCACAGAGTGCCGGACGGATACGTGATCGTGACGGCGGGCAATCCCCCGGAGTACAACAGGTCTGTCAGGGAATTCGATATTGTGACCCTGGACCGGGTGCGCCTGATGGAGGTGAAGGAGGATTTCCCGGCGTGGAAATCCTACGCGCTGAAGCAGGGGATCCACGGCGCGGTGACAAGCTACCTGGAGATCAAAAAGGATCATTTTTATTCCGTCAAGGCGGATCTCCGGGGGAAGCGGTTCGCGACCCCCAGAGGATGGGAGGATCTTTCAGATTCGCTGAAAGTATATGAAGCTCTTTCGCTTCCGGTGGAGGAAAGCTTTACTTATTCTTTCCTCCAGGACAAGGAGATCGCGGAGAGCTTTACCGCTTATTACGAGCTTTACAGAAAATACAGGGAATTCTACCGGGTGGAGGACATTCTGGCAGGGAACGCGCCGGGCAGCGCCGCTGAAAAGCTGAAAGAGGCCCCCTTCGATGAGAAGCTGAGCCTGATCGGCCTGCTTTCTGATGCGCTGGGGCAGGAGTTCCGCAGCTGGGCGGACCGGCTCTCCGCGCAGCAGGAGATCTTCTTCTGCCTGAAGGAGCTGAAGGAAAAGACGGAGAACGGAGAAGTTCTTTCCGCGGCAGAGTGGCTCGCAAAGACCATCCGGGAGAAAAAGCGGCTTCTGGAGAGAGATGCCGCCGCGGGACTCGCAGGCCGCGAGGCGGAAAAGCGCCGGCGGCTCGCCATCACAGGCCTGGAGAAGCTGCCGGGTGATGATTTCACGCAGATCAGGAAAGCCTTTGCCGCCTCGGAGGAAGAAAGACTCCGGAAGGCCGCAGAAGCGGGAGAACATCTTACGAACGCCTTCCGTTTTCTGGCGGAAGCCTTCGGGGAAGGGCAGGAGATGGTGCTGTTCCTGTCGGAGCTTTCCGCGGGTTACTACAGCCTGAAGTTCGTGCAGGAAAACGGGAACGAAGCGTTCTATAAATACAACCGCCTCCTGCTCCTGAATGACCAGCGTGAGCAGCTGAGGGCAGAGGCCATGCGGCTTCTTTAAAACTGCGGCAGCGGTCCATGAGCAAAGCGCGAAGCAGACTGCGAATGTCCGCTTTTACGCAGGACCGGGCAGACAGGGAGGAAAGAAAGATGAGATTTGTGATACAGAGAGTGCAGCACGCGGAGTGCGTGGTGGACGGAAAGACTACCGGAGCCATCGGAAAAGGATTTCTGGTCCTGATCGGCATATCGGATACGGATACAGAGGAGATCGCGGACAGGATGCTGAAGAAGATGACCGGGCTCCGCATCTTCGAGGACCAGGAAGGGAAGACGAATCTTTCCCTGGAGGATGTGGGAGGAGAGTTGCTTCTTATCTCCCAGTTCACGCTCTACGCGGACTGCCGGAAGGGAAACCGCCCGTCCTTTATCCGCGCCGGCAAGCCGGAGCACGCGGACCCGCTGTACGAGTATATGCTGAAAAGCTGCGCCGCCATGCTTCCTGGCGTGAAAGTAGAGCGCGGCATCTTCGGCGCCGACATGAAAATAACTCTCCTGAACGACGGACCTTTTACAGTGATCCTCGATTCGGAAGAACTGCTGAAACCCAGACATTGATGAGCAGGAGACAGGGGACGGTTCTCTGTCTCCTTTCTGCTGTTATGAGGGAAGCCCCTTTGCTGCATCGTCGGTACGCTTGCGCTAACGAAAGAGCCGCCGCGTTTCTAAACTCGCACTGCGCTGAAAGCTTGTGCTCATTAAGAAACGGCGTCTTTCGATTGCCTCCTTATGCAGCCAAAGGGGCTTCCCTCGTCGGCGCTGTACGGGAGACAGAGAACCACATCCCCTGTCTCTTCTGAATTACACCGTGAGGACTGAAAGAGATGTACCGGAAAGAGCGATAGCCGCCGGCTGTGAGTTCAGGACATTCCCTGCCGACTGAGCGCGCTGTCTTATTTCTGCGAATTCCAGCATCACATGGATGCACATACGGCTAGGGAAAATGCTGCCAGTGGGCGCGCGAAGGAGCGCAAATGGAATGTCCTGAACGAACATGAAGGCGGCGTGATTCTTTCCGGTACATCTCTTTACAGTTCGAAGGTACAAAAAAGGAGACAGGGCCGCACCCTGTCTCCTTTCGACCGTATTTAGTTAAGCAGCTTTCTTCTTTGTGTTGCTGATGGTCTGGATGCCTTCATGAGCAAGCACCAGAGCCAGGATCACAA
>Ga0256407_10011590_pt1 | contig 12163 bp, 11 predicted proteins | sample RumenRJG_04DNA_FD_193489 | JGI IMG/M metagenome (GOLD analysis project Ga0256407, IMG submission 193489) | Bovine rumen microbial communities from Lethbridge, Alberta, Canada - RJG_04 | ecosystem: Host-associated > Mammals > Digestive system > Stomach > Rumen | place: Canada: Alberta... | reverse complement strand
CTAATATGTAGTGCTCCGCCTATCGGCTCCGTCCTACTCAAAGGACATCGTTGCCGTAATAGGCAGATGCATCTGCAAAGATACGAATAAGTGAGGACAATACAAAACAAAAATGACATTTTTTTGTTTATATTGTTGAACGAGAGTATCTTCGGCAAAGCCAAGATTACAAAATAGTTTTGAAACGAGCAAAAAAAAATTTTGGCCAGAATTCAAAAAATAATGGCCAAAATTCTAAAAATTCTGGCCAAAATTTTTATTGAAGCTTTGTCGTTTGGAGTTTAATACTCCATCTCTTCCTCCTCGTTCTCTATCTCGTCTTCCCAGACATCGCGCCTTCTGCGTGAACTCGGGTCCTTCGTTCCTTCTTCATCCACGCCTCCGTAGTCAATGCCCTTGTCGGACGTGATATCCTTTGAACCGCAAATCATCATCGCCGGTCTGGTTTCTACCATCACGACAGCCGGCTGCATATATACCTTTTTCATCTTACTACCTCCTTTCTGCCATTCTTGATGTAAAGACCCTTTTTAAGTGAAGAGTGATGAGTGAAGAGTGAAGAATTCATACGGCGGCCCTGCAGGTCGTAGACCTCATTATGCATTAAGCATTGAGCATTATGCATTGAAGAGATGCCTGTGGTTTCACTGTTACCAACAACGTAACTGATACGTGAGTTCGCCCCCTCAACCGATGCTAATACATCCTTAATGTCAAAATAAGCACGGAAAGCCTTCATCTTCGTCAATCCTTTTGAATACCAAAACTGATTATCACTTAGGAAAAGGGTATTGGCAGGAACAGTGGTCTGCGCATGATAGGTACCCTTGAATGTTCCGTAGACTTCCTTACGTGAGCCTGACTTGCCATTTGTAAATTCTGCAAAGGCATTTCCCTCGTCAGGATCAATGGTCACACCATCTACGGTGAATTCCGTAATATCCTTTGAAGTCTTGATAATATATGGGTAGTTGGCAATTAATCCATCCTTTGACAAATAGGCATCATCGAAAATAATGTTAAGGGCTGTTCGATCTGCATTCATCTCATGCTCAATATATTCTGCGAGTTGCACATCATCGCCAAAGGCTGCCTTCACCTGAGTCTCGGTCATGTCAAACGGCAGGCAGATGGTGCTCCACTCGTTGGCCATGATGGTACGTTTCACGCGCACGTCAACACCCGTTGCGGCTTCTGGAACCGTGGTTGATGTTTCGTCAAGGATAGTACGAAGATCTGTAGGGGTTCCGATTGTGACAGCAAACGTACTGGCAGAAAGGCTTTGCTTTGTGCCTTCTACAGGAACTATGATAATGTCAGTGATATTACCCGTATAAGTCTGTCCAATAACCAAATTTTGCGATGTTGGACGTACCGTAAACTGTAATAATGTACCGGATGTGCCGCTTAGCGGCTTGGAACTTAACGATAATCCTGCCACCTTCACCTTGCCTTCACTCAGATTGGCCGTTACGCTGTGCGTCGCATCATGGCAGGCTCCCTTAATGTAGGCAACATCTGTTCCCTCGTCCATCACAAGCTCCAAATCACTTGGCAACTCTAAGCTGAATGAATACCCCGTATAACTATCAGCCACATCGAAATGGAAACTGACAGTCAAAGTGGTTTCAGAATTCTGTGGTAGTGTCACATCAGCAACACTCAGTGAATTCTGTGCTATGGCCGTAACCGCTGTAGCAAGCATGGCCATAAAAGTCAACAATGCTTTTTTCATCTTTTTTTACTCATATTTTTTAATTGAATTAGAATACATATTTATCAGGAGATCACTGCGGTTCTCTCATGTCTAAGACTTGCTGTCTGCTTAGGGCTACAATTTTTCCTACGACTAGGTTCACTATGCGCACGGCATCGGCAATGTCTGCCTCGCCATCACCATTCACATCTGCTGCAGCATCAACAAAGGCTGGTGTTTCCTTACCAACTACACGGTTTACGATGCATACGGCATCGGCAATATCAATATCACCGTCACCGTTCACGTCTCCTTTTTTATAGTCTTCAATTGTGAGCTTTGTAGTTGTGTTAGCCATTGATACCTTTGCGGCACCAGAGGTTAGCGAATATTTAGCATTTTGTACCTTTAGGACATACTCACCTGAAGACACATCGTCAGCAACATTCAGCTTCAGTGTCCAGATGGCTCCTTCACTGCCCTTTACCTCTTTAGATTGTAATGACAGTACTGCAAAGCTGTACACCCCCGTCTCATTATTATAGTTCACCGAAGCAGAGTGTCCATTATGTCTTTCGCTTAGAGAATACTGATATTCGCCACTCTCATCTGTACCCAGAGTCACCCCTTCCGGCAGAATCAGGTCAAAGCTATATGCATTGGTAGCCTGCGAATTCTTCAGACAGATGGTCAACATTCCCTCACTGCCCTTCAGGGCTGTGGTGGCTTCAGCATAGATGGCATCGGAAAGGGAAGAGACATCGGTTGAGATGATGTAGCTGCTATGATTACCACCATCCGGAGTCTCTGGGTGGGAAGATATAAAATCTGCCGCATTGCGAAGATAGGGGTAACCGTTGCCTTCTTCTATAGTCCACACTTTACTCATGTCAAAGTTGTGAGCGGTGTATGTCGTACCCATCTTAAGCATTGCACGTCCAAGGCCTACGCCATTATATCCACCCTCTTCCATCTTGTCGGGCTTCGTCTTGTTCTCACTGATGATAATCATTGTAGACAGCGCAAGTGACTCATCAGATGTTCCCTCTCTTAAAGATAATTTTTCTGTGCGACTGATGCGGTAAGGGCCTCCACCATCAGCCATTGTGTCATCATATTGCAAGGTGTCAACAACGGCTATGCACGAATAAATGTCTGCAGAACGGAAACTTATTCCTGCAACATACCTTTTTCCCTTTATTGAAGGAGATATGACAATGCACCTCCTGACATCTCCCCCGTTATAACAGTTTCCAATAATGCCACCAACATAACCATATTCGTAATCCGTGTTTATTTTACCATTAAAATAGCAGTCGTTCACATACAGGGATTTTTCCGTATAACCAACAATACCACCTGTTGCGCCACCCCCAAGGACTTCGCCCATAAAGCTGCAATTCTCTATATAGGTATAGGTGTCATTCACATTGCCAACAATTCCGCCTACGCCTACTTTGGATAAAGCTCCACCTCCCGATATCTTCCCTGAGACAATACAATCAGTGATATGCCCTGCACCAGCAAATCCAGCAATACCACCCACAGTTGATGATGCATTGACTGTTCCGCGGAAAGTGCAATTAGTTATTGTAGAAGAATAGGCTCTTCCAATTATTCCTCCACCGCTTTTACAAGATATTTCTCCAACAACATTCAGATTCTTTATAACAGCTCCTGAAGTATAAGAGAACAACCCTACTTGTTCACTTTTAGGAGTATTAACGTAATACTTGACTGTATGGCCGTCACCATCAAAAGTTCCGTTGAATGCGCCGAATGGTGTCCACCCAGAATTAGGGCTGTTTTCCTCAAGCCACTCTGTCAAGTCAATATCATTCATCAACTTGTAGGCCGCAGTCAGATTACTTCTTACCTGGTATAATTCTACGGCATTGGTGATCTCGTATGGATCATCCTTTGTTCCTTCGCCATTGCCACTAAACTGAGCCGCTGCAAGCAATGGGCTAAGCAAACACACTATAGACAGCACTATATTCTTCATCTTTCTGTTTTGTTTAATATTACTTATTGTTTCAGATTCATTCTTCCTACATCATAATTTCTGCTAAACGCATCAATCTTTCCCACAACGAAGTTTACTATTCGTACCGCATCGGCAATGTCTATATCACCGTCGTTATTCACATCTGCAGCAGCCTCGAAAAATGAGGGAGTAACTTTGCCTACAACATGATTCACAATGACAACAGCATCAGCTATATCCACATCACCGTCACCATTAACGTCTCCTTTCAGTACGATGCCTACAGAAAGGGACAACGGCTCGCTGGGCGTACCCTCTACCGCTTGTGACACGAAAGCGATATTGACATTTGTATGGAATTCCGTGCTGCTGGCTTTCTCGTAGACACGAAGCAAAATGGTCTCGCCACTGGCCTCGTTGCTGCGTATGCGTAACTGGAACAACTGTGTCCCGTCACTTGCAGTGAGCAGTTTTCCTACGCCCCTGCACTCCTCGCCACAGAAGGCCGCCACCTCAAAGCCGTCCTGCTGGAGCGGATTGCCTGCTGTAGAAACTACCTTCACGTATGCCGTCATGTCGTATTGGAAGCCATGCGGGTTCACCGTCCAGTGACTCTCGTCGGCATATGCGCCCGCTGCACTGAGCAGCAGGCACACTATCAGTAAAATGCACTTTCTCATTTCTTCACCACCTTTTGAGTCTTGCTTCTCTGGCTGTCGGTCACTATATAGAGTCCCTTCTGCGCATTGATGTCGTTCACGGCTCTTCCCTGCAGGTCGTAATAGCGGCTGTCAGAGATGCTGCCTGCATTGTTGCCGGCAATTCCCGTGGCATCACCGATATGCATCTGATACGGACTGTTCATCGTACCCACCACATCTGCGCGGAACGTCTCCTGTTCTGCAGCGTAGAGCACTTCACCCGTCTCGTAGTTCATGGCGCGGAACACGATCATCTCACCGCCCTGACCGTAGACGTTCATCATCAGTGTGCCGTCAACGACCTTTGCTATACCGCGGCATTCATCGCCGCAGAACGCTCCAAGCAGCCATTCGTCGCTGTTGGCCATGTTGTCTTCATGCCAAAGCTGCGCTATCACACCCATGACGTTGGGATATTTCCGCTTATTAACAGTCCAACCCTCGGGCATCTCTGAACTATGAACTGTGGACTGTGAACTTTGAACTCTTCTGCTGCTTGCCTGTGCCGTTGCATTATAGAAGAGGTTCTTGTCCGATCCAGAGCGGTACATATAGCCCAGTCCAGGCACCATCTCCGTGAGCGTTCCCGTCCACTGTCCTTCGCTGTAGGTAGCCATACCGTCCTGTCCGATGAGGAAATCACCATCCTCGGCATCAAGTTTCGACAGGGCCTCAGCCGGAGTCATCGTGTTAGCCACAGGATATCCCAGCCAGTTCCAGCCCTCGTAGAGAGGAACGGCACGGAAGCCGGCATTGAAGAGCCGACCTGACAGTTGCACTGTCTTCACCTCATCAGTCTGAATCTTGTACATCTGCGTGGGCAGCAATTCCTCCAGGTCGCCCATCCAACCGAACCGGCTGTCGTTGATGGTCTCCTCCGTCTGTCCCAGCATACGTGCCGAAGCAGGCTTCAGGGCCTCTACGGAAAGCGGTTCCTGCTGGTTGTGCGATATCCAGTTCCAGCCCTGTGCCAGTTCTATCTGCGTATTGGTGTCTACCTGTGAGCCAAACACCTCGAAGGTAAACTCTCGTGCGGCCGCCTTCTGCTCCACGTTGCCCGCAGAGTCGGTCACTACCACGTAGAAGCCGTAGGAAACACCTTCTTTAACTGCTATCTGGGCAATAGAGTCAACGGGAACATTAGCAGCCCCATGTTTCCATGCGCCATCCGTATCCTCCTGTATATAGAGGTCGTATCTCCAGGGCTTGGAAAGTTCATCAGTTGCAGCAATCCTCACGCAAACCGTAGAGTCGGTGGCCATGGCCACGTCTGCAATCCGGCTTTCCGGCAGGGTTGCATCCACCGTGTTCGTCCATGTGGGAGTCATGATAACTCCCTCCCTGTCGAACACGATGGCGGCACGGTTGCTTACCAAATCGCCTTCCGCCATGCCTGGCTTCAGGCTGATGTCGAACGACAGCTCGCCCTGTCCGTTTCCGTTGGAGTTGACAGGCAGCACACCCTGCATGGCATCCTCCGTCGGTTCCATCGTCATGGGGTCGAGCGATTCAATCGTCCAAGTGGCGATGCCCTTCCGTTCGTCAAGCGACAGGCTCACCTGCGCAATCACGTAGTTCTCCGGGCGCAGGTCGATAGTCATCCTGTCAATGGACTTCACTCCGCCGAGCTGCACGGCATCCTTATTGCCCAGCTTGATGCTGGTAGCGGCAAAGGTCGAGAGGTCGAACCGCTGCGTGTCGAGTGTGTCCCTCACTACAATGGTATGCGCCGCTGCCGTGGCTATCTTCGGGTCGTTCTCAAACTCAATGGTATAGTAGACTCCAGTTGTACCCTCTTTCATGTACTTGCTGCCCGACTCAGAGGTATAGCCGAAGATGTCGTTCGGGTCGCCGGCATTCAGGATTTCCACCGGATGGGGTGTCGGCGGCGTGTCGCTGCACTCGGAGCGCATTTGCTGCCATTCCCAGTAGGCCGACAGTCCGCCCATGATGGGATGGCCGGCATCGTTAAGGATGTCACTGGGCAGTTCCAGCTGTACCGAGTTACGCAATGTCTCGCGCATCTCGTCGTCCACACCGGCAGCATCGGCTACGGCCATGTAATGGTTCAGTCTCACGCCGTTGACAATGTTTGCTATTACACGTCCGATGCCCACGGCATTGTTCACGATGTCTCTTGCCTGCTGCATCCTTTCAACCATACGGCCGGCCAATCCGGGAAGATCAAGGTCGCCCAGGTTGTCAAGGAGGTCGTCGCTGGGTTCAAAGTCCGTGTGCTCGGCCAAGTACTCCCACAGAGAGGGTGTCGTTGTACAGTCACGGGTGTCCGCTCCGTGGCCTCCACCTTCAGGCTCCGCTGTGCCGCCGCTTCCCTCCTGGCCTTCACTGCCCTGCCCCTCACTTCCTTGGGTTTTGTCGGGAAGCGATTCCTTGTCGTTGGCGGACTTTCCCGGCTGGGCATAAACGTTCAGCTTTGCATGGCTCGGGGCATTGAGGGACATGGTCAGATCCTTGGTCTCGCCCGGTGCCAGTGTCTGGATGAAGAGATATGCCGCCTCGGCCCGTGTCCCCCTGCCTGCAAAGTTGTCTGTCTGCACCACGGGATTGTAGTCCTCGGACTGCGCCGTTTGGCCCATTGCCACGAAGAAGTTCTCGAAGTTCACGCTATTGACCACTTCGGAATGGTCGAAGGCGATGGTCAGCGGAGTGTAGAGCCGTGCCACGTTGCCCGTGTTCCTCACCTTGATATGCACGGGATAGGGCGTGGCCAGTGTGCGTGCCGTCGTCACGTCGACAACCACCTCGCCCCAGACGGGCTTCGCCAGATGGATACGCTTGGGAATACGCAGGCTCACCGTTCCCTCTTCCTCGTCGTCAAACTCCAGGGTCAGGTCGTAGGCTCCCAGCTTTTCACCGCCCAGAAGCGTAAACATGGCAATAGTTGTGGCCTTGTCAAGCACGTCTTGGCAGTCCGACTGAATGGTGTCACCCTCCAGACTGAGGCATACACGCCTCAGACGGTCGAACCCGTTGCCGTGGATGGTCATCGGCACAATGCTTGGGGCAAGGCCAATCTCGTCAATGTCAATCTCCAGCACGGCGTACTTATCAATATGGTTGTAGTCGATGCTGATGGTGTTGCCCTGTGTGGCTGTCACGTCGTGCAGAGCTACATAGAACGTTCCGCTTTCCGCTGCATGCAGGCCGCTCCATTTTACGGATTCTGATCCGGAAACGGAAAGCACTTCTTTTCCCGATGGGGCAAACAGTTGGACGGTTGCTGCACGGTCGAGCTTGAACTGGAGGCTGTCACCCCGTTCCGCCTCCACGCAATACCACTTAATAATGTTGGCCGCAGGCTTCTCTGTCGTGGAGCGTATGCCCGATTCCAACCATTCTATATCCTTTACCTCCTGTTTCACACTGTAGTCAATGAAGTCCCTGCTGTCATCAACGAAATAGCCTATGGCATCGTGGAAACGGACATGGAGTTCGTTCTTGGCATAGACCATAGGCACACCGTCAGTTACCTCGAAATGGAACGACGAAGAGCGGATAGGCTCCTTTTGCATGGGTAGCAGGGCTATCAGCTTGTAAGGATTGTCAGCACTGGCCAGTTCCACGGTCTGCATGGCAGTACTATTCGTATTCTGCCAATACTGGTACTTGGTGATGCGGTTCCCGCCATCGGCCAGCACCATGTCAAAGTTCTTTATGAAGACACCAGAAACGGGAGAAGTGACCTGTCCGCTGTTATCCACAAGCTGATAGTGCAAGGTGTGTAAGCCAGACAGGAGGTTGCTAACATCAATGCTCTGTGTGCCGCCAGACACGCTCGTGGTCTTCACGTCTGATTCGTCGTCAAACCAGTAGCGCAGGCTTTGAGCTGTAGTTGATTGAATCTCGATATTCATTTTCAGGAAGATGGACGAATAGGCAGACGTGATGCTGCCATCGCTGCAAACCACCATATAGTGTATTGTGTGAAGGCCATCAAGAAGACCTGATGCATCCAAAGTCATAATGCCAGACAGCATGTCTGTGGTGGTTGTCGTTTCCTCGTCGTCGAACCAATATACAAGTTTGTTGACAGTCACTTCCTCGGCTTCTGCCATTGTTCCTATCTTTAGGAATATACTGGAATAAGGCGTAGCTACTTTATCCTCACTGTCGATAATCTGGAAGTGAATGGTGTGAAGTCCATCAAGAAGCGATGACACATCCACCAAATGTTGACCATTCAGGATATTAGTGGTTTGCATACTGCCCATGTCGTCATCAATCCAATAGCGCAGAGCCTTAGCCTGTGTGGGTTGGGGAAGCCACGACAGGTCAAGATCGTTGGGTATAGTCTGCCCCCGTGCTGCAATATGCAAGCAGAGGGCTAATAACAAAAATATATGTTTTCGCATCATTATGAATTGTCAATTATGAATTGTCGATCACTCTGCTGCACTCACCTCAATCTCCACGCTCAACTTGCCGTCTGCTGTCGTCTTGTTGGCAACATTCATCTTGGTAATCTGCGGATAGGTGGGCATAGAATTGTAGGGCATCACACCGCCATATATTCCCACCTCAGTACCGTCGTTACCTAGATACTTAGTTTTGGCTTCATCTGTCAATTCAAACTTCTCATTTTCCGAATATGTACGATTGAATGTTTTAAAAACTATGGGAAATTTATTGTATGCGGCATACATATTATTTATGTTAGCTGCATTAGTAGACCAAGTGTCAGAATTATAACCTATAAATAGACAATTGGTGGCTATAGTGTTGGTTGGAAGCAGAGAACTGCCACCGTTCCACCAATCTGTATAAGTGTAAAAAATTTGATAAATGATACAGTTAACAAGCTGGGAATTACGTATAGAATAAGGCGAAAGGCCACTGCTTGGTGGTAATATGATACAATTGACAAACGATGCAGGGGACTCGTTGTTGTTATTGAAACCACCAACATAGCTGTTGACGAATGACATAGAGTTGTTTCCTAACAGATGAAAAGAATTTGTAACCCTACAATTTACGAACATTGCATTCTTAATGGAAGATTCATTACCAAAGTTGAAGCCATAGAACTGATTCTTCAAAAAATATGGGCTATTAAAAAAAACTTGCATATAAATAGTTCCAGTACACCGAATGCCTTCCATAGATAGGCGGTGTATATCGTCTGCAGCTATATTAATTGTAAAGTCGCCATTTATATAGGTGGGAAGGGTAACGTCAATACCTGTACCACGTAGGATGACACTTTTTGTAATATTTACGGATTGAAAGGAACCTCCAGAGAGATTTATTACGTCGCCACTTTCAGCAGCATTCATGGCATCGCATAGGGCATAGGTACCATAATACATAAAGATGTCCTCACCGTGGCTCAAAGTGGCCACTAAGTTGTTTTGTGCAAAACTTACGGTTGCCACCATCAGGGCAACCATCGAAAGGAATAACTTTTTCATAATCTTCATTTTTATTTGGTTAGTACTAAGTTTCCTTATATGTGGCAGAGAAGCACTAACCGCTGAGCACAGAGAAAGCGCAGACCCCAGCCACGTCTCTCGCAGGCTTAGCCCAAGCCCCTACTACACTATGGAGAAGTCTGCGCTATGCGCAAACCTCACTTGTAGTAGGTTGAAGGGTACAGCTATTGCTGGCATCCTTCATGTTGCTCGTTTTCTACTTTCGAGGGGCTAATTCGCGAGAGAAATGAGCAAATAAAAATGTATGTGCCAAATCCCGTAGAGGGAAAGCACGGGAGCAATGACAGTGCAAGCCGAACGCAGAAGAACGTATTCTTATGCTGAGGCGAAGCCTGTTATCGCGGAAGCAAAAGTAAACAAAAAAATCCGAACCGCCAAGCGATTCGGAGATTATTTTTGAAAAACATCAATGATTGAGAGATCTTTGACGAAAAGTTCTTGGGGAATCAAATAAGCCACCTCGGAAGAGATGACTTATATAATCATTACAAACAGAATGCCATAAGGAATCGCTATCCAACCTCCATCATATCGAAAAACATCAAGCGGGTATGCTCGTCCTCGTCTTTCTTGGTTAGGTGAACAAAACCGTTCTTCTCGTAGAAGGGCACGGCAGAGATATAGGCATCGACCGTGATAAAGCGGAAGGCAGAGCGACCGTGCTCTGTATGCAACATGGCCTTGATGGAGTCCATCAGGTCGGTTCCAATGTTTCTGCCTCGATAGTCAAGTGACACGGCGAAACGACCAATCTTGATGGTAGGATAACTGCGGAACTGCTTGCTCAGCGGGAAGTTGGCGCGAATCTTCTTCCAGCGACTACCAATCACCTCGTCTTTGCTCACCTTGTCGTTAAGCAGACAGAAATAAGCAGCAACACGTCCGTCATCAACCAGGATGTACGTATTGGCTACACGTAAAGAAAGCGACGGCTTAGCGTCTTCGAACAGGAAATTGTTCAGTTGCTCGTCGCCACAGTCAAAGTTGCTGAGGTTATAGTCTGGAGTCAGCTCTATCAGATCCATGTCTTACCAATGGAAGTTAATGTAAGACTTGGCACGTGCGTAGCCTTCTTCTACCTTTTTGAGGTTCTCGGCCCTCTGCTCCTTGCTCATGTGTTCCACCTCCAGCCTTCGCATCTCGAAGTTGAAGGCATCCTCGCCCTTCAGCACGGGGGTCTCTCTAATCGGTCTTGCCATAGTCGTAAGCTTTATCTCTTTGATTGATAATTGAGCAAATAAAAATGTATGTACAAAATCCCTTTTAGGGAAAGCACGGAGCAATGACAGTGCAAGCCGAACGCAGAAGAGTGTACTCTTATGCTGAGGCGAAGCCTGTTATCGCGGGAGCAAAGTTAAAAAGAAAAATCCGAACCGCCAAGCGATTCAGAGAATATTTTCAAAAAATAAAGAGATACTTGGAAAAGTACTTGGTAAAGTATTATGGATTGGGATAATCCACATTGATTCCCCTTGGCAGGAAATAGCCTTTGTGCAGTTCGGATTGCAAACACAAATCTGTATATGGTGCTTCTCTGCAAATCCTGCATTAGGATAAAGCGGCTTGCCTTCCCAAAACACGCCACGCACGGAATCAAACGCCCGCTTGTTAGCATCTTGGTTAATAAGGTGAACTGTTTGAATAACACCAGTCATAATCATTTGTACTTGGTATAAGATCCTCTTCACCATTTACAACCTTTTTAACCACAGACTCATCGCATCCATGGAAGCCGATAATAAGATTTGACCGTCTGGAGTATCATGATTCCATTATCTGAGATGTGGCGCAAATTCACCAGAAGGTTCCAAGATACCTGCCCTAATAAGAAACTCTATAGCACTCTCCTTAGACGCAACAGCAGCATCCCTCACTGCCTGCATCCTTTCTTCTCTGTTGTGTTCGTACTCTGGCATATTCACCTCGCTTTCATTTCTTGTTCATAATATCAAATAGCCCTTTCATGCCTTTTCAAAATGGTGATTTGGCGATTGAGCAAATAAAAATGTATGTGCCAAATCCCTTTGAGGGAAAGCACGGGGCAATGACAGTGCAAGCCGAACGCAGAAGATTGTACTCTTATGCTGAGGCGAAGCCTGTTATCGCGGAAGCAAAGGTAAAAAGAAAAATCCGAACCGCCAAGCGATTCGGAGAATAATTTTGGGAAAAGTAGAAGTTGACTTCGAATTGTAATAAGAGCCCTGTGTTTAGAACACGCAGGCCCATCCGAATTTTTTCACGATGACATTCAGCAGATTACGTTCTTTAACGGGAATAGTAATGGTTACGTTCTCCCGTTCTCTTTCGGAAGCAGCGAACGAAATCTGTT
>Ga0256407_10011589_pt1 | contig 12164 bp, 21 predicted proteins | sample RumenRJG_04DNA_FD_193489 | JGI IMG/M metagenome (GOLD analysis project Ga0256407, IMG submission 193489) | Bovine rumen microbial communities from Lethbridge, Alberta, Canada - RJG_04 | ecosystem: Host-associated > Mammals > Digestive system > Stomach > Rumen | place: Canada: Alberta... | reverse complement strand
TAAGAAAGAGGTAGTTACCATTCTTAGAGCTGTTCATAAGTACAAAGATTCCAGAGAGCAGTTTGAGCAGAGAACCCACAAGAGATTAATTGACATCATCACACCTACTCAGAAGACGGTTGATGCTTTATCAAGACTTGAGATGCCGGCTGGCGTGTACATCGACATCAAGATGAAACAGAAATAATACTATCATATGTCCTATGGCTAGTATGATTGCGCGGGACGAAATAGTCCGGCCTTCGGACGGACGGCGGACCTCCCTTATAAACTGTGTGTGAGGAGGCTGTCGATCAGCGAAAACCGTAAAGAAGGAGCGTAATCCGCTGTAGACTAGAATGATCACTCGTATTGTCTAGGCGATGTGATCCGCTGTAGAAATCCAGGGAGGAAGAAAAATGAAGAAGGCTATTTTAGCAACAAAAATCGGTATGACCCAGATCTTCGCAGAAGGCGGAGAATTAATTCCGGTTACTGTACTGCAGGCAGGTCCCTGTGTAGTGACACAGGTTAAGACTGTTGAGAACGATGGTTACAGTGCAGTCCAGGTAGGATTCATGGATAAGAGAGAGAAATTATCCACAAAGCCGATGAAGGGTCATTTTGAAAAGGCAGGAACATCCGTAAAGAGATTCGTCAGAGAATTTAAGCTTGACAACGCTGAAGACTTTGAGCTCGGTCAGGAAATCAAGGCTGACGTGTTCGCAGCAGGGGATAAAGTGGATGCAACCGCTATATCCAAGGGTAAAGGATATCAGGGCGCCATCAAGAGACATGGCCAGCATACCGGTCCCAAGACACATGGTTCCAAATACCATCGTCATGCAGGTTCCAACGGTATGGCTTCCGATCCCGCCAAGGTTATGAAGGGAAAGAAGATGCCTGGTCATATGGGTTCTGTACAGGTTACAGTTCAGAATCTTGAGGTGGTTAGAATAGATACAGAGAACAATGTTATTCTGGTGAAGGGCTCCGTTCCCGGACCGAAGAAATCCTTAGTAACATTGAAATCCGCAGTTAAAGCGTAGGCGCTTGAAGGAAGGAGGACTTACAGATGGCATCAGTATCTGTTTATAATATGGAAGGTGCTCAGGTTGGTACGATCGAGTTAAGCGATTCTATCTTTGCAGTGCCGGTAAATGAACATTTAGTACATCAGGCAGTGGTTGCCCAGCTTGCAAACAAGCGTCAGGGCACACAGAAGGCCAAGACCCGCGGTGAGGTTCGCGGAGGTGGAAGAAAACCGTGGAGACAGAAGGGTACAGGACATGCAAGACAGGGCTCCATCCGCGCTCCCCAGTGGACAGGCGGCGGCGTTGTATTTGCCCCCACACCCAGAGATTACTCCGTGAAGGTGAACAAGAAAGAAAAGGTTGCAGCTCTTAAGTCCGCTCTGACATCCAGAGTACAGGACAGCAAGTTCATCGTTGTGGACAAGATTGAGCTTGATCAGATCAAGACAAAGACCATCGTGAAGATGCTCGACGCTTTAAAGGTTGGCAAGGCCCTCATCGTGACAGAGGAGAGCTCCGCAGCAGACCTCAATAAAGTAAAGCTTTCCGCAGCCAACATCCAGGATGTTAAGACAGCTGAGACCAACACGATCAACGTATACGATATCTTAAAGTACGATACCGTTGTTATCACTGAAGCAGCAGTGAAGAAGCTTGAGGAGGTATACGCATAATGGCAGATTTAAAGTATTATGACGTCATCTTAAGACCGGTCGTAACTGAGAAGTCTATGACCGCTATGGGCGAGAAGAAATATACATTCTACGTACATCCGGAAGCAACCAAGAGCCAGATTAAGGAAGCTGTTGAGAGGATGTTCGAGGGAACAAAGGTTGATTCTGTTAATACCATGAACCTCAAAGGCAAGAAGAAGAGAAGAGGTATGGTATACGGAAGAACATCAGCGAAGAAGAAAGCCATCGTTACTCTTACAGAGGAGAGCGAGGATATCCAGATTTTTGAGGGTCTGTAAAAGATCTTCGGGAAAAACGGACTTGAAATTATACGCATAAAAGCGTGATACTAAATATTCGGAAACGAAAGGAGTGAAAGGCATGGGAATCAAAACTTATAACCCATATACACCTTCCAGAAGACACATGACCGGTTCTGATTTCTCCGAGATCACAAAGAAGACCCCTGAGAAATCCTTAACATATAACCTGAAGAAAAACTCCGGCCGCAACAACCAGGGCAAGATCACTGTAAGACATCGGGGCGGCGGAGCCAAGAAGAAATACAGACTTGTTGATTTCAAGAGAAACAAAGACGGAATCCCGGCAAAAGTTATCGGTATCGAGTACGATCCCAACAGAACAGCCAACATCGCGCTGATCTGCTACGCTGACGGCCAGAAGTCCTATATCCTCGCTCCCTATAAGCTCGAGGTCGGACAGACTGTTATGAACGGACCGGAAGCTGAGATCCACATCGGAAACTGCCTGCCGCTGGCAAATATCCCGATCGGTACAGAAATTCACAATATTGAGCTTCATCCCGGAAAGGGCGGCCAGATGGTTCGGTCCGCCGGAAACTCTGCCCAGCTTATGGCAAGAGAAGGCAAGTACGCCACATTAAGACTTCCATCCGGAGAGATGAGAATGGTACCTCTGAACTGCCGTGCTACAATCGGACAGGTTGGAAACATCGAGCATGACCTTATCAATATCGGTAAGGCAGGACGTAAGCGCCACATGGGCATCCGCCCGACAGTGCGTGGTTCTGTTATGAACCCGAATGACCACCCGCATGGTGGTGGAGAAGGTAAGGCCGGCATCGGTCGTCCGGGCCCGAGCACACCTTGGGGCAAGCCTGCACTCGGCTTGAAGACGAGAAAGAAGAACAAGCAGTCTAACAAGCTGATCGTCAGAAGAAGAGACGGCAAGAACGTTAAATAATTAAGGAGGTAGAGGAATGTCTCGTTCACTGAAAAAAGGACCATTTGCTGATGCAAGTTTATTAAAGAAAGTTGATGCGATGAATCAGTCCGGCGACAAGAGTGTTATTAAGACCTGGTCTCGCCGTTCCACGATCTTCCCGTCCTTCGTTGGCCATACATTTGCTGTACATGACGGAAGAAGACATGTGCCGGTATACGTAACAGAGGACATGGTAGGTCACAAGCTTGGCGAGTTCGTTGCCACCAGAACCTACAGAGGTCACGGCAAAGACGAGAAGAAATCCAGAGTCAGATAATACATACGCCTGAAAGGAGGGTTCATCCATGGCAAAAGGACATAGATCCCAAATTAAAAGAGAAAGAAATGCAAATAAAGATAACAGACCATCTGCAAAGCTTTCTTATGCCAGAGTGTCTGTGACAAAGGCCTGTTTCGTACTCGACGCAATCCGCGGCAAGGACGTGAACACAGCCCTTGCGATTTTAGAATATAACCCAAGATATGCTTCCGAACTCATCGGAAAACTCTTAAAGTCTGCAGTGGCAAATGCAGAGAACAACAATGGCTTGAGCAGAGATAACCTTTACGTGGCAGAGTGCTACGCAAACAAGGGACCGACAATGAAGAGAATCCGTGCAAGAGCACAGGGTCGTGCTTACAGAATCGAGAAGAGACAGAGCCATATCACAGTTATTCTGGATGAGAGATAAGGAGGTTTACAATGGGACAGAAAGTTAATCCTCATGGTTTAAGAGTCGGAATCATTAAGGATTGGGATTCCAGATGGTACGCAGAGAAAGAATTTGCAGACTATCTTGTTGAAGATAACAAAATCAGAACTTATATTAAAAAGCGTTTATTCAGTGCCGGCATCTCCAGGACTGAGATCGAGCGTGCTTCTGACCGTATGAAGATCATCATCCACACTGCAAAGCCGGGTATCGTAATCGGCCGTGGCGGTTCTGCGATCGAGGAGCTGAAGAAAGAGCTTCAGAAGCTTACAGATAAGAAGCTGATCATTGAGATTAAAGAAGTAAAGAGATTTGACGTGGATAAGGACGCCCAGCTTGTGGCTGAGAATATTGCCCAGCAGCTGGAGAACCGTATCTCCTTCCGTCGTGCCATGAAGTCCTGTATGCAGAGAACCATGAGAAATGGCGCTCTTGGAATCAAGGCTATGTGTGCCGGCCGTCTTGGTGGTGCTGATATGGCTCGTACAGAGTTCTACAGCGAGGGAACAATTCCGCTGCAGACACTGAGAGCAGATATTGACTATGGATTCGCAGAGGCCAATACTACTTATGGCAAGGTTGGCGTTAAAGTGTGGATCTATCACGGTGAAGTACTTCCTGCAAAGGATACCAAGGAAGGGAGCGATAAATAATGTTAATGCCTAAGAGAGTAAAACGTCGTAAACAGTTCCGTGGTTCCATGGCCGGCAAGGCAGGAAGAGGTACCACGATCACATATGGTGAGTACGGTCTTGTGGCGGCAGATCCCGCCTGGATCAAATCCAATCAGATTGAGGCAGCCCGTGTTGCCATGACCCGTTATATGAAGCGTGGCGGTAAGGTATGGATCAAGATCTTCCCGGATAAGCCCGTTACAGCAAAACCCGCTGAGACCCGTATGGGTTCCGGTAAAGGAACATTGGAGTACTGGGTTGCAGTTGTTAAGCCGGGCCGCGTGATGTTCGAGGTTGCAGGTGTACCTGAGGAGACAGCAAAAGAGGCCCTGAGACTGGCTATGCATAAGCTTCCTGTCAAGTGCAAGATTGTTTCCAAAGCAGATTTAGAAGGCGGTGATAACAGTGAAAATAACTAAGTATGTAGAAGATTTAAGAACAAAATCCGTCGCAGAACTTAATGATGAATTAGTAGCTGCTAAAAAGGAATTATTCAATCTGAGATTCCAGAATGCCACAAATCAGTTGGATAACACCAGCCGCATCAAGGAAGTCAGAAGAAACATCGCAAGAATTCAGAGTATCATCGTCGAGAAGAACGCTGATTAATCGGGAAGGAGGAATTTACTGTGGAAAGAAATCTGAGAAAAACCCGTGTAGGTCTCGTAACAAGCGATAAGATGGATAAGACGATCGTTGTCAGCGTTACAGATAACGTAAAGCATCCTTTATATAATAAAATTATTAAAAGAACTTACAAGTTAAAGGCTCACGATGAGAACAATGAGTGCGGTGTGGGCGACAGAGTGAAAGTTATGGAGACAAGACCTTTATCCAAGGATAAGAGGTGGAGACTTGTCGAGATTATTGAGAAGGCTAAATAAATAACACGGAAGGAGAATAAGACTATGATCCAGCAGGAATCGAGACTTAGAGTTGCTGACAATACAGGAGCAAAAGAACTTCTTTGTATTCGTGTTATGGGCGGCTCAACAAGAAGATATGCAAATATCGGTGATATCATCACTGCTACGGTTAAAGATGCAACACCAGGCGGTGTTGTAAAGAAGGGTGACGTGGTTAAGGCCGTTGTTGTCCGTACTGTCAAAGGTGCCCGCCGCAAAGACGGCTCCTACATCAGATTTGACGAAAATGCTGCAGTTATCATCAAGGAGGATAATACTCCCAGAGGAACACGTATTTTTGGACCGGTTGCCAGAGAACTTCGTGAGAAGAAATTCATGAAGATCGTTTCCTTAGCACCGGAAGTATTATAAGGAGGTATTTTCGTGGCTCATAAAATCAAGAAAGACGATATGGTAAAAGTAATTGCCGGTAAAGATATCGATAAAGAAGGCAAGGTTCTCTCTGTTGACGTTAAGAAGCACAGAGTTATCGTTGAAGGTGTCAATATGCTCACAAAGCATACCAAGCCCAGCATGCAGAATCAGCAGGGCGGCATTATTCAGCAGGAGGGACCGATCGACGTTTCTAACGTAATGCTGCTCCACAAGGGTCAGCCCACAAGAGTCGGTTTCAAGTTCGTAGATGGCAAAAAGGTTCGTTTCGCAAAGACCACCGGCGAAGTGATCGACTAATTTGAGAGAGGAGGCTGACTTACAATGAGTAGACTGAAAGAACAGTATGACAGCGAAATCAAAGCTGCCATGATGAAAAAATTCGGCTATAAAAATGAGATGCAGATTCCAAAGCTCGCAAAGATCGTTGTGAACATGGGCGTTGGTGATGCGAAGGATAATAGTAAGATTCTTGATGCTGCTGTTAAGGATATGGAGATCATCACCGGCCAGAAAGCAGTAATCACAAAGGCTAAAAAGTCTGTAGCTAACTTCAAGTTAAGAGAAGGTATGGCTATCGGTTGTAAGACCACACTCCGCGGCGAGAAAATGTATGAGTTTGCTGATCGTCTGATCAACCTGGCTCTTCCGCGAGTACGTGACTTCCGCGGCGTAAATCCCAACGCTTTTGACGGAAGAGGAAACTATGCTCTGGGATTAAAAGAGCAGCTGATCTTCCCCGAGATCGAGTACGATAAGGTGGAGAAGGTTAGAGGAATGGACGTAATCTTTGTTACAACTGCCAAGACAGATGAAGAGGCACGTGAATTACTGAGGCTGTTCGGTATGCCTTACGCTAAATAATCAGGAGGATTTCCCATGGCTAAAAAAGCAATGAAAATTAAACAGCAGCGCAAGCAGAAATTCTCTACAAGAGAATATACCCGCTGCAAGATCTGTGGTCGTCCACACGCTTATTTAAGAAAATACGGAATCTGCAGAATCTGTTTCCGTGAACTGGCTTACAAGGGCCAGATTCCTGGTGTCAGAAAAGCAAGCTGGTAAGATAGATTAGGAAGGAGGCAAACGACTATGACAATGAGTGATCCTATTGCAGATATGCTTACAAGAATCCGTAATGCCAACACTGCAAAACATGATACAGTTGATGTTCCGGCATCAAAAATTAAGGAAGCGATCGCGCAGATCCTTTTAAAGGAAGGATACATCAAGAGTTACGATATCGTGGAAGATGGCAGATTTAAGACCATCAAGATCACCTTAAAATATGGTGCAGATAAGAATGAGAAGATTATCTCCGGTCTGAAGAGAATCTCCAAGCCTGGTCTTCGTGTGTACGCTGACGTAGAGAATATGCCCAAGGTTCTGGGCGGCCTCGGTGTTGCGATTATCTCAACCAACAAAGGCGTTGTGACAGATAAAGAGGCCCGCGCCATGAACGTTGGCGGCGAAGTACTTGCATTCGTCTGGTAATTTTATAGAAAGATTATTATTCATACTACTGAAAACAGAAAAGAATCAGATTCTTTTCCGACAATTTAAGGAGGTGCAATATGTCACGAATTGGTAGATTACCAGTTGAGATTCCTGCAGGCGTTGAGGTAACGATCGCAGAGAATAATGTTGTGACTGTAAAGGGTCCTTTAGGAACACTTTCCGAAAGTCTTCCTGTTGAGATGGACATTAAAGTAGAAAATAATCAGGTTGTTGTCACAAGACCTAATGATTTAAAGAAGATGAAATCCTATCATGGTCTGACAAGAACTCTGATTGCAAATATGGTAACAGGAGTTACGAAGGGATATCAGAAAGTTCTCGAGATCAATGGTGTTGGTTACAGAGCACAGAAGCAGGGAAAGAAACTCGTTCTTTCTCTGGGATATTCACATCCGGTAGAGATGATCGATCCGGAAGGTCTTGAGACTGTATTGGAAGGACAGAACAAGATTACGATCAAGGGTATTAGCAAGCAGAAGGTCGGCCAGTACGCAGCTGAAATCAGAGACAAGAGAAGACCTGAGCCGTACAAGGGCAAGGGAATCAAGTATGCTGATGAAGTAATCAGACGTAAAGTCGGCAAGACAGGTAAGTAATAATTAGGAGGTCGTAAGAATGATTAGTAAGAGATCAAGAAGTGAACTTCGTGCTAAAAAACATAGAAGAATCCGTAATCGTGTAAACGGCACAGCTTCTACTCCACGTTTAGCAGTTTTCAGAAGTAACAATCATATGTACGCCCAGATTATTGATGATACCGAAGGCAAGACTCTTGTATCAGCTTCCACCGTGCAGAAAGAGGTTAAGGCAGAGCTTGAGAAGACCAATGATGTTGCTGCAGCAGCATATCTTGGAACAGTAATCGGTAAGAGAGCCGTTGAGGCAGGTATTACATCAGTAGTCTTTGACAGAGGCGGATTCATTTATCAGGGCAAGATCAAGGCTCTGGCAGATGCAGCCCGTGAAGCTGGTCTGAATTTCTAAGCAAGGAGGATAAAACATGAGGCGTGAATTAATTGATGCCAGTCAGTTAGAATTAGAAGAGAATGTTGTGGCGATCAAGCGTGTAACCAAGGTTGTTAAGGGTGGACGTAACATGCGCTTTGCTGCACTGGTAGTCGTTGGTGATAAAAACGGTCATGTAGGTGCCGGTTTAGGAAAAGCGATCGAAATCCCGGAAGCGATCCGCAAGGGCAAAGAAGACGCTATGAAGAAACTGGTCAAGGTTCCGATCAACGAGTCCGGATCCATCCCTCATGACTTTATTGGAAAGTTCGGAAGTGCAGAGGTTCTTCTGAAAGCATCGAAAGAAGGTACCGGTATCATCGCCGGCGGACCTTCCCGTGCGGTACTGGAGCTTGCAGGATATAAGAATATCCGTTCCAAGGCTTTAGGTTCCAATAATAAGCAGAACGTAGTCCTGGCTACCATCGAGGGTCTTAAGAATATCAAGACACCCGAGGAAGTTGCAAGACTCCGTGGCAAATCCGTGGACGAACTGTAAAGGAGGACAAAAAAATGGCAGATAAATTAAAAATCACATTAGTAAAGTCCCCGATCGGTGCTGTTCCGAAGCAGAGAAAAACGGTTGAAGCATTGGGACTTCGCAAGGTTAATAAGACAGTGGAAATGCCTGATAATGATGCAATTCGTGGAATGATCTGGCATGTAAGACATCTCGTAAAAGTTGAAGAGATATAATTGCAGATAAGGAGGTACACAATGGATTTATCAAATTTACATCCTGCTGCAGGTTCTAAGCACAGCGACGCTTTCCGTGTAGGCCGCGGACATGGTTCAGGCAACGGAAAGACTGCAGGCAGAGGACAGAAGGGTCAGAAATCCCGTTCAGGCGGACGTACAAGGATCGGCTTTGAAGGTGGCCAGATGCCTTTATACAGAAGACTTCCCAAGAGAGGCTTCAAGTGCATCAATGCGAAAAAGATTGTCAATGTCGATGTATCTCGTCTTGAGGTATTCGAGGCAGGTTCTGTAGTTACTGTTGACGCTTTAAGAGAAAAAGGACTGGTAAAGAACAGCTTTGACGGCGTTAAGATTCTTGGTAATGGCGAGATCAGCAAGGCACTTACCGTGCAGGTCAATAAGTTTTCCAAGACTGCAGCTGCCAAAATTGAGGCTGCCGGTGGAAAAGCTGAGGTGATTTAATGTTCGAAACTCTCAGAAATGCTCTGAAAGTGAAGGATATTAGAATAAGGCTGCGTTTTACATTATTTATTATCGTGATTACGCGGCTGGGCTGTCAGCTTCCGGTTCCCGGGATTGACAGTGCCCAGATCAGTAAGTATTTAGATACTTTACTGGGTGATTCTTTCAATCTGCTGAATTCATTTACCGGCGGATCCTTTGAATCCATGTCACTCTTTGCCCTTAATGTTACTCCATACATTACATCATCCATCATCATTCAGCTTCTGACCATCGCCATTCCTTCACTGGAAGAGATGTACAGAGACGGTGAGGATGGACGTAAGAAGGTAGAGAATATCACCAGGTTACTGACTCTGGGGTTGTCTCTTCTGGAGAGTACAGGACTGGCCATCGGATTTGGACGTCAGGGATTGATTACAAACAACACTGCGCTGACAACGATTGAGATGATTGTATGTCTGACGGCAGGTTCCATCTTTGTTATGTGGCTTGGCGAACAGATTACGGACAAGGGAATCGGCAACGGTATCTCTATTATCCTTTTGGTTAATATTGTATCCCGTATGCCGGGAGACCTCTACAATCTTGCACAGAAGTTTATTTTCGGTCAGCAGATTGGAACAATTGTAATTGCCACAGCGATTATTCTTTTTGTCATTATCGGAACCATCACGCTCACCATCCTGTTAAACGATGCAGAGCGCAGGATTCCGGTACAGTATTCCAGAAAGATTCAGGGCAGACAGCAGTTCAGTGGGGCCCAGGCTTCCATACTGCCCATTAAAGTCAATACTGCAAACGTCATTCCGGTGATCTTTGCTTCATCTTTACTTCAGTTTCCGCTGGTGATCAAGAATCTTCTCGGAGCAAACCCTGGAGGAGCTGCAGGATTTTTCTTTAATGCGATCAATCAGTCGAACTGGTGTAATCCGGAGAAATGGTCCTACTCAATTGGTTTGGTGATTTACCTGATTCTTATTGTCCTGTTTGCTTATTTCTATACTTCGATTACTTTTAATCCGCTGGAGATATCAAACAATATGAAGAAGCAGGGAGGGTTTATTCCCGGCATCCGTCCTGGAAAGCCCACCACAGACTATCTGACCTCCATTCTCGGTTACATCATCTTTATTGGAGCCGTCGGTCTCTGCATCATCGCAGTGATTCCGATTTTCTTCAATGGATTTTTTGGAGCACATGTTTCCTTTGGTGGAACATCAATCATCATTGTTGCAGGTGTTATTCTTGAGACACTGAAACAGATAGAATCACAGATGCTTGTAAGGCATTATTCTGGTTTTTTAACTGAATAGATATGACGATGATTTGCCGGTCTCCCCGGACCAGCCTGCAAAGGCGGCTCCGGGAGACCGGTTTTTATTTTCGCCGGAAACTTTTTTTGCAGCAGGGTTTTCCTGTCTGTATAAGGAAATTTGTTTTTGAAAAACTTATTCTATGTTATAATATCTGCAAATTGCTTAATCATATTTTCAGAAAAAGATAGAGAATCATTGCGAATAGAAAGGAAGTAACTATGACACCTACACAGGAACATCTCCTGAAACTCCTGGGAGAAATTGATGACATCTGTGTTAGAAACGACATCGAATATTTTATCGATTTCGGAACCATGCTGGGTGCTGTCCGGCATGATGGCTTCATTCCCTGGGATGACGATGCAGATATTACATTGACGGAAGAAAACTATTATAAGTGGGTGGAGGCCTGCAAACGGGAATTGGACCCGTCCGTCCGGGTTTACAATGATGTGCGGCTTGACCGGGAGTTCCCGACGGTCTTTGGCAGATACAATGATGTGACCACCGCCAGAGTCGGAGAAAAATCAGAGTTCTGGAAGCCCATCTGCGGCCAGTGTATCGATGTCTTCTATCTGCTGGAACTTCCCGGAGATCCGGTGAAAAAACAGGAAGCCATCGACTATTATTTTGCTTACGATGAGTATGTCAATGCCAGTTTCCGGCATTTTCGGCTGAAAACAGACAGCATCTACAAGATCTACCAGAGTTTTCTGGACCGGGAGAAGAAAGTCGGGAGAGAACAGACTCTTCGGGAGATTGAGGCAAATATTTTCCATAAGCATTATGACGACTGCGACACCTACATCAGCTGCTCTGCCAGAATGTACGGGCCGCCCTCCATCGTGCCGAAAAAAAGTTACGATACAGTCTATATGGCAGACTTTGAAGGAAGGAAATTCCCCATCGCCGGCGGTTATGTGGAACTGCTTTACACCTACTACGGTGACACCTGGAACATGATTCCGGACCACAAAAAGGGTCACAGTAAAATGTCCCATTCCGGGCTGGGAGCAGACGTCTACGTCAATGATTACATGCGCTTTATTGACAAAGATGCGCTGCTGAAGAAAAGACTCGACTTTAAGCGGGCGGATGTGGATGACGGCTATAAGTATACCCTCTGGAATAAAAAGTTTTTCACACAGTACGGAAGATATGAGCTGATGAAAATCAGTAAGCGGATCGCCAGGGAAAAGATTGATCTGGAGGCCTGTCTGGACCCGGAGAGCCCTGAGAAAATGCGTGTTCTTGATGATCTTTTTTCCGACTACTATGAGATTCAGCTGGACGCCAGTGTACGCTCCTGGAAAGTTGCCATGAATCTGGGAGACAGGCTGGAATATGCGGCCCTTTTTAATCTGGCCTACAACCGGGGTGATTTGAACAGCATCAACAAAATCATCCGGCTCTGGGATGAAAATCAGATTCCTCTGTCGCCGAAGATTCAGGAAATCTGGGATCTGGTACTGGCTGTCCGGGAGGTGAGGGCCCGCATTGTTTATGGCCGGCTGGATGAAGCGCTGGAGCTGGCGGATGCGTCT
>Ga0256407_10011586_pt1 | contig 12167 bp, 6 predicted proteins | sample RumenRJG_04DNA_FD_193489 | JGI IMG/M metagenome (GOLD analysis project Ga0256407, IMG submission 193489) | Bovine rumen microbial communities from Lethbridge, Alberta, Canada - RJG_04 | ecosystem: Host-associated > Mammals > Digestive system > Stomach > Rumen | place: Canada: Alberta | collected... | reverse complement strand
TGTTTTGGGAAAATTTAATTTTTAAATTTTTATTTTTTTAATTTTAGGTTTTTTTTTTTTTTGGTTTTTTTTTTTTTTTTTTTTTATTAGTTTTTTTATTTTTGCTTTTTATGTTATTTTTTATTTAGATAATAAAATTTTTTTTTTAATTTTTATTTGTTTAATGGTTCTAGTTGAAATACAAAATATAATATATTTTTTCGGGAGTTTTTTTTCATTTATCTTACTTATTTTAATACTAATTCAACAAATAAGAATAAATAAAAAAGGATTAATTAAAAATTGTTTAATAATAATTGCAATATCAGAAATAATTAACTCAATTCATAATTTAATATATTTTTTAAAAAATATTAATAATACTAATATTTCTGAGAAAATATGTGATATTCAAAAAGGAATTGGAACTTTTTCTGATATATGTACACCATTAATGAGTTTAATAATAGCAAGAGAAATAAATTATATTATGAAAAATAATGACTTTAGTTCTTTTGGTAAATATTCTTCTTATATAATATATTTGATTGGTTTTTTTATTCCATTAATAATAGAAATAATATTTTATTTAATAGATATTAATTATCAATCAAACTCAAAAAAAAATGATACTATTTATCCCTGTACTATTAATGAACCATTATTATTTTATTTATATGGAGTTTTTTGGATTATTATAATAATAAGTTTATTTTATTCAATATCATCTTTAATAATAATTAACCAAAAAAAAGAAGAATATCTTTTTTTAGTAAAAGAATTAAAATCTGATAATAATAATTTAAATAATAATGATAATGTAAATATTTCATATAAATTAAATAATATCTATAGAAACAATTTAAAATACCCAATTACAATGATTATAATCTGGTTTTTTGTAACAATAATTAGAATTATTCATTTTATTTATAATAATGATAAAAATAAAAATATTCTTGAAGTAATTCTTTTTTTATATGTTTTCATAAATTCATTTAGAGGAATTATTTATTGTTTTGTTTATTTAACTAAAAATGATTGTTTTATAAACAACAATGTAAATACTAATTCTGGATCAATATATCCTATTAATGATAATAGTATCGATGATAATAAAAATCAATATTCTAATATAGATGATAGTAGAACAAGCTCTCAAGATGTTTATAGTATTTGATATAATAATTTTTTCAATATTGTATTTATAAGTAATTATTATTAAAATTAAAATATTTATTAAAATGATTTATTAAATTATTTTTTATTATTATAATTATCTATGAGAAATACTAAAATTTATTTATTTCAATTTGTTTTTTTTTATCAGTTGAATTTTTATGATTTGTTCATTTTTATTATATTATTTTTTTATATTTTAAAAACTTAATTATTTCAAAAATTATATTATAAATACTCCATCATAATATAATAATTTTTATTTATATATTTTTATTCAAAACTTTCACATTATCACCAAATAATTATAAATATGTATACGTATTATCATATGATGATAAATAAAAATATTAATTCATATTATATTTATAAAGTAGATTTTTTAGCAAATTTAGAATATTTTGAAGGGCTTTTTGGATTATTAGGAATATTAAAATTAACTTTATTATTAATAAAAACTCCATTAGTATTATTAATTCTATTAGAAAAAGAAACTTGAGAAACTTTAGAAATAAAATCATTTTTATTAGTTAAATTAGTACTACTTCTAAAAGTACTATGTTTATAATAATTTTCATTAGAATTTTTTTCTTCAATTCCTGAAACAAAAGTTTCATTTGGACAATTTATAATTTCATTTTCAATTATTTTAAATTCTTGAATATTTTTACATTTTAAATAATCAGAATGTTTTTTTTTATTTGTTCTATTAACTGCTCTTAAATTTGCTTGTGATCTAAATTGAGTATTATGATAAAATGATTTTGAATGAGTTTTAAATCTTGTTTTTTTTCTTATTATTATATTAATTAAATTTTGAGCTTTTTGTCTTAAAAATTTAATTGCAGAATTTGCTTTATCTTCAGTTTTAATATTTGATAAAATTTCTTTTGGTGTTGTATATTGTATAATTGAACGAGTTGAATTAAGATTTAGATTTTCATTTGATATTTTATCTTTTTCTTTTTCATCCAAATCTAATCTATCATAAAATGTTTGATTTTTTTTCTCAGAAATTAACATTTTATTTATTGTTCTAAAAACTTCCATATAAGGACTATAAATTTCTTGTTCTAATATATGTGAATCATCATAAAATTTTTTTTGGTTTTCTTTACTTTTTTTTGTGGAAAATTCTAAAGAATTTTTTATCACAATTTCAATGTTACTATATAATTTATATAATTCTTTTGGAGATATTGTATTTATTAATATTTTTGAATTTGTAAAATGATCTATTTCTGACTCTACTTTTAATAAAAGTATAGTTCTGACATCATTTGCTTTTTTACTATTAAACATCTTTATTTTTATAAAAAAATTTATTTAATATATTTATTAAATATCAAAAATAATTTTTTTTAACCAATTCTATTTAATATTATAATTCACATTTTTTTTAATATTTAAGTTAATTAGAAAAGATAGATCTAATTACTATAACTAAATTTATAAAAATTAAAATTGTAAAATGAATATTAAATATTTTATTTATATATATTGAAAATAAAATTATATAAGAATATTTTTAATTTAAATTAACGAAATTTTATGATTTAATGTTTAAAAAATAATTTGTTTTCAAGGTTTTTATTAATTATTCATTTAATGGTATTAAAAATACTTGTATTTTATATAATTTAAAATCTTTTATAAACTTTTTAAATTGATTATATATTATTTTTCTTTTAAAAATTTTTTTCCTATAAAGTTAATTTAAATGTTAAAAATTTTTTTTTCTCACAAAAATATGAAAAAATGATTTTTACTTTTTTATATATAATATTTAAAAACCTAAAAATTAAAATGGGATGTATTGTAGTGAAAAATTTAAAAAAACCATTTATAATAAAATCAAAACAAAATTCAATTAATTGTAATAAAGATAAAGAAAATAATAGTTTGAATAAAAATAATATATTTCCTGATAATCAAGAATCTCAAAATGAAGAAATAATGACATTAAATAATAATAATTTAAATACATTTGAAATTGAAAAAGAAAATAATCATGAAGGATATATAAATATAGATAATAATATTTCTATAAATAAACAATATAAATCAAAATCAAGTAAATCTTCTGAAAATATTACTTTAATATCAATAAATAGTTCATTTTTTTCAAATAATGAAAATTATATAAATGATTTCAATATAAAAAAAGAAAATTCAAGTTCGAATGAAACAATATTAAATGTAATTGTAAATGCTAATCGTTATGAAGCAATGTATCCAATTTGGATTGAGAAAAATTCAAAAATATTATTTAAAGTAAATGGAAAATGGAAAATTGATAATTTAAAAGAATGTACTTCAATTGGAATAGAAAATGACAATAAAAATGAAAAAGAAAATAAAATTATAAACAATAATCAAAATAAAAATATTATAAATAATGAAATTAATTTTAATAATGGAGCTTTAGTTGGTAGAATTTTAAATGATATTCCTTTTGTTATTTATGATAATTTAACTTTTATTAGTAAAATTTCAGGTCCTTTATTTTTAAAAATGAATATTAAGAAATGTTTTTGTAAATTTTCACCAAGTGGAAAATTATTTCTTAAAATTATTGGAGCTAAAAATATTGAATCATTTGATAAAATTGATGAATTAATTGGATGGGATAAAAATATTAAAAATTTAGAATATAGTAATAATAGTAAAAATATTTCTTCATTATCATTTTTAGATAAAGAGACTATTATTTTTTTTAATAAAATGAGATTTAATTCTAATTTATTTGCAATTTTGTATTTGAATAATATTAAAGATTTAAATAAGTTTACAAGTGATTTATATGAGTTTATGATTAAACAAGAAAAAAAAATCGAAAAATTTAAAGTTAATTTTATTATTATGAAATTAATTGAAAATTTTTATAAACCTTTTTTTGGAAGAGAAAATAAAATGAAAAATAAAAAAAATTTAATTTTATATTCTCAAAAAGATTTAGAAAATTATTTAATAGAGAATTTTCAATTTAAAAAAAAATTTAAAATATTTTTTAAACAACATGAATGTAATAAACCAATGTCTCTTACCATAAAATTAATTTTAGATGAAAATATAAGAAAAGAAATTTTTAATGAAGAAAATAAAGAAATAGCATTATTAACATTAAGAACGAGAAAAGGACAAAAAATAAATCATTTTAGTATACTTATATTTAGTGATAAAGAAGAAAATTATGAAATTGATTTTTCAAAAAAATTATCATTATTTAATTTATTTCAAAACATAAATAAATTAAATTTGCATAAATCAAATTTAGAAACAATATATGAAGAAAAAATAAAAAAAACAAATTTAATAAACACATTTGAAAATAAAATAATGTTATTAAATGAATTTTATGATATTAAAAATATAGATGATAATTCATTATATATTTCAAAAAAATCAAAATCAAATTTAGGAGAAATTAATGTAGAAGAATATAATAAAATTTGTTATAAATCAGATGATGAAGAAAATATACATAAGAAAAAAAATTTAATTGATGAAGAAGAAGAATAAAATTTAACTATTGATATATTAAGATTAAATTATATATTTTATTTATTTTGGTTATAAATTAATTAAAATATATAACTAATTATTTGATTAAAAATTATTATAAAAATTATATTTTTTCTACTAATAAAAGCAAAAAAAAAATAAATGTCTTCATTAATTGAAGAAATAATAGTTTTAGATGATCCAAAAGTAAAATTATTAATTTTATAATTAAAGTTAGAAGAAATAAAAAAATATACAATCCCAGATGATTTAAATGAAATTGATAGAATAACGTATATAATGAAAAAAGGATATGTATGTCAAAAAGATTACATAATAAAAAATTTAACATATTTTTATTTTAAGAATTATCCGAATAACTGTATTTTTATTTTTAGTTTAATAAGAAAAATAATGGAAGATATTGAAATTTATGATAATTCATCACAAATATTATTTAGTGAAAGTATAGGAGAATTAGCAAAAAAATTTTCAGTAAATAATAATGATTATAATAATGATCATTCAAAAGAGTTAACTATTATTTTAAAACATTTTATGATAGCAATTTCAACTTTAGAAAAATCAATAAGTGATGAATATATAAATCAATTTAATAATCTAATAGAAACTTTTTGTAATAATAAATTTACTATTATTTTAGATAAAGAATTAACTGAATATGCTATTTCATTAGGAAAATTTGGTCAAAGTGTTCAAAATAAAAAATTTTCTGTTTATTTTTGTGTTTGTTTAATTAGAATTTCTAAAATAAAAGATGAAGAATTATATAATAAAATATTTTTTTTAGCAGAAGATACTGAAAGAGATGTTAAATTTGAAATGGCTTATCATATTAGATTTATTATTTATTTAAATGATAGTAAATTTTGTCAAGATAAAATTACTAATTTTTTAAATTATTATTTAGAAGATTGTGATATGAATTTTTTGGATATTATTATTGAAAGTATTTTATTTTCTAATAATTTATTAAAATTTAATGAACAAAAATCTTTTAAAGATAATTTAAAAAATAAAATTGAAGAAATCATTAATTCTACTGATTTTTCAACTTTATCATATGATTTTCATATAATATCAAATATTTTTTTATGTATATTAAATTTTACTTATGATAATGGAAAAGGGAATAAAAATTTATATAATTTAATAAAACATTATTTAAAAAATTATTTTTATGTCACAGAATTACAATTATCAACTAATGTAATAGTTAAATTTAAAATTGATTACATATTAAAAGTTTTTGATAAAATATTATATATTTTTTCAAGAGAAAAAGATATTCAATTTTTAAATGAGATTTTTCCTATTGCAATGAAATATTATTTTCAAAATAAAGAAAATATAGATATTTTTTATGAAATTCTCCATTTAATTATATTAAAATGTCCAAATGAATTCTTAAATAAAAATTTTTTTAATAACATTTTTTTTTTTCTTGAAGAAGAAAATATTGATTCAAATACAATTTCATATAATAATAATATTCAAACTTTATCTGAAATAAATACAACATCAAATTCAATGAAAGATAATAATTCACTTATTATAAATTCACAAAATAATATAAAAGAATATAAAGAATATTGGTTTAATAATTTTGATATTATAATGCAAAGAATGATAGAAACTGAAAATGACAAATTTTTTAAAAGTTTCTTTGAAAGATTTAATAGTTTTTTAGATATAATTAATAAATCAAAAGAATGGAGAATTTGTATAAAATTGTTTAAAACACTTCAAATGTTACCAAAATATATTATGTTAAATCATTTAAAATATCCTAATTATGAAGATTATTTTAAAATTTTAGTTAATTTTTGTAAAGAATTATTAAAAGATAATAGGAATATTCTTATTGAAAATGAAATTACTTTATTATTATGTCAAATTATTCAATTTTCAAAAACAAGAAATAAAATTCTAGATTATTTAAAAGAGAATTTTTTATTAAATAAATCTTTTTATAGAAGAAGAATTTATTGTTTATTTGGTGATTCAGCATATTTAATTTTTTCGAAAGAATTTATCAAAGAAAAAAATATTTATTCCAATTTATTTCAACATATTTTAGTAAATGATATTCTATTAATGAAAAGTTATATTATTAATATTATTATTAAATATGAATTATATGATAACGAAATAGTAAATATAGTAAAAAATATTATAAATACATCAATTAAAAATGATAATTTATTAAATGAATCTATAAATAATTATTTAAAATTATCATCAAATAAAATACAAAAAAATTATAATAATGAAAAAGAAAAACTTGATATTGAAAATAAAGTATCAGAAATTGAAAAAATTCAAAAAGAAAAAGAAAAAAAAAGTAATAATTTAATAAAAAAATCAATTAGGCCAAAACATAAAAAAAGTGGGAATGTATTTTTAAGTAATAAAAAGAATAAATTAAGCGCAAAATTATTACAAAAAATTGATGATAAAAATATATTTAGTAATACAACAAAAATTCAAGATAATAAAAATTGCCATAGTGAACATAATATTTTATGTAATACTCATTTTCCAAAAATAAGGAAAACTAGTTCTAATTGTTGTTTTAATTCTATAAATAAAACACCGAAAAATTCAAGTCATAAAAAAATTTAATATTTTGAAATAAAATTTATTATTTTTGTAAATTAATTGACGTAGAAGTAAAATTATTATGTATGAAGCATTATTTTTCTAAAATTTGTTTTAATATATTTTCGTCTTCGTATTAAAATGTAATTTTATTATTAAGAAATATTATTAAAATTGAATTTAATTATTAAAATATTCAATTAAAAATAATAAGTTTAATTTATAATATAAAAAAGTAAAATAAACAATGTCATATAAATCATTTAGAATAAATAATATTAATAATAAGTATAATAATATTAATGATTATAAATTTATTGATAATCCAATTAAAACATGGAATATAAAAGATTATCAAGATGATTATTATAATATTTCAAAAAATTCTTCAAATCATTCTGTTGATAATATCAATGAAGATAATTTTCTAGATTTAAATGATGATATTACTAATATTAATAATTATAATTTTGATTTATCAACTGATATTAATAATAATATTCAATTTGGTGAAATAAATAATTATTCTGATAATATTAATGATTTAAATCATCCAAAAATTTCTAATTTAAATGAAATTGAAAAATTAAATATAGCAAATAATGTTTTAAAAAAAGCTAATATAGAATTAAGAAAAGAAAATAAAATTTTAGAAATTGAATTATCTAGAAATGAGAATCAATTAAAAAAAATGTTTAAAATAAATTCTATTTTTTCTAAATTTGATAGAAATTTACAAGCATTCATTTATAATTTAAAAAGATATTTAAAAAAAAGTATAGAAAATAATTTAGAAATGACTGATTCAATATTATCAACAGGAGAAAAAGTTAATAAGATAAGACAAGAAAATGAAGAAATTTATTCTATTTATGGAGATAAAGTTTTATCAATTGAAGATTTAAATAGAAAATATGCAAGAATTGAAATATTAAATAATCAAAATGATAAAAATATTATAATTTATCAAGATAAATATTATGAATTAAATCAATATTTAGAAAAACAAAAATTATTTTTAGATTTTTTAAAATCAAAAGAAAATGATTTAAATTTATTAAAAGATTCATTTCAAAAAAGAAAAAAAGATAATGATGAATTAAAAAATGGACTAAAATCTACTATATATTCATTAAATGGCTTTAATAAACCAAATAATAATTTACAAATTGATAAAAATAATTTATTAGCAAAAGATTTTGAAATAAAAAAATTAAATGATATAATAATAAAATTAGATGAAGATAAAAAAAGAATAAATGAAATAAATGAAAAAATGAAAATTGAAATTAATAATAATAATTTTGATAATAAAAGTGATTTATTAATAAAAGAAAAAGAAATTGAAAATCAACTTGAAAATTATATAAATGAAAATAATAATTTAAAAAAAGAAATTGAAGAAAAAGAAAATAAAATTACTGATTTAAAAAATAAAATAGAAATAATTGAAGAATCATTAAAAAAAGGTGAAACAGATTTATCAAAATTAAATTTAAACTTAGATGAAATATTAAAAGAAAAAGAAGAAAAAATATCAAATGATGAAAATAATAAAAATGAAATAAGTTTCCAAATAAAAAAAGCATTAGAAGAAAATATAAAAATTGATAATGAAAAATATGAATTAACAAATAAATATGAGAATTTAATTCAAAATAAAGATGATGAAATTTCAAAATTACAAATTCAATTAGGTGAAGTGCCAATTAATTCATATAAAAGTATTGAAGAATTAGAAGATATTAATTTTAGTAATTTGGATTTTGATTCAAATAAATTAAATAATGATATTGATATTGATATTTTAAATAATATTGAAAATAATGAAAATGAAAATAAAAATAATGATGATAATAATATTGAAAATAATAAATTTTTAGAAAATTTAAAATAATTTTTCTAGTAAATTAAATGAAAACAAAGAAAATTAAATTATTAATTGTTTATATATTATTTAATTAGGGATAAATTGAAGTATATTATTACTTTAAAAAAATAAAATTAAAAAATATTATTTAAATTCTATTTAAAATAATTATAAGAATGATAATAATTTTATAGGTTATTATTCTATTGTTTTATACAAATTTTATTTCCTTATGTTTTTTTTTGTATAATATATTAAAAGTTAAGAAAAAGAAAGTTCAAATTAATTTTATAGAATTAAACTAAAATAATTATATATATTTATTTATACAATAATAAAAATTCTATTTTTCAAAAAATAATATTTTAAACCAAATTGATAATTCATTATCCTTATTCAAATTAATGATGAATTTTATATAAAGATATAATTAATTATTTGAATCAAGTAAAATATCAAATAAATTTTTATCACATCTTAAAACAAATTCATTAAAATTCATTTTTCTATTATTATCTTTTTGTAATTTAGTCAGAACTGGTGTTAAAGCAGTTAATATTTGATTATTAATAGATGATAATTTTATATTTTTTAAAGATATATAACCATCATTATCAGAATCTAATTTATTAAAAAGTTCTTTTAATTTTTCTTTTTTTAATTTTTCATTTTCACTTATTGTATAATTTTCATAAATTGGAATAATTGGAATATTAATTTTATTTTTATATAATAATTTCCCTGTTTTTAAATCTTTAACTTCTGATTCTCCTTTTAAAATTCTATTTAATATTTTTTGTTCATCTGAAATGATATATTTATTTTGATTAATATTTTTCTTCATTTTATTTTTTAAATTGAAATAAAATATATATAATAATTATATAATTTAGATAAGTAAAATTCAATATAATCTTAAAATTCATTTAATTTAAATATATAAATCCACAAAAAAAATAGGATTCAAAGAAAAAAATATATTTCACAAAAAAAAATACATAATAAAAAAAAAATCAATAACAATACTTTACAAAAAGAAAATAACTCGTTGTAGCATAATTTTTTTCATTATTATTTAAGCATTCCCTAACATAAGATTTCAAATAACCTAATTTAACAAGTTCATTTAAAGCATCATCACAAATATCATTTTTATTATTTTTTTCATTTTTATCATTATTACTATTATAATCAATTTCATTATTATGAATAATATATTTACTTTGTCCTTTATTCTGAAAAGACATATTATTATAAGGAGAAGGACTAATATTATTAATAAACTTATTATCATTTGAATCAATTGATATTACTACACCATTATCAATTTCTCCATTATTATTTAATTCATATAATCTATTTAATTCCTTTACTTTAACACTAAATTTAATTATGTGATTTTTTACAATTAATTCCTTATCATAATTATCAATTAAACTAAATTCAATTTCATCATTTAATAAAAAAGATGAATTAAAAGGTGCTAAAATAATACTTTTAGTAATAATATTTTTATTTTCATTTTCTTCTTCAGTATCTAAATTTTTAATATTAAAATTTTCAATCATATCATCTTTATTATTAATATTTCTATAATCAACATTACTTTTAGCCAAGAGAATTTTTTCAGCATTAGTAAACAAATTATAAAGGCAAAAATTATCAACATCAACATCAATTAACCAAGGATGAGATAAAATATCATTAATACTAATTCTTTTTTTAGGATCAACTTCCAAAATACATTTTAATAAATGATTAGCTTGATTAGAAATATCATTAATACTATTATAAATACCTTTCATAATACCATTATTTAATTCTTTAATATCATTACCTTTAAAAGGTACAGTCCCACTTAACATTGCATATAAAACAACACCAGAAGACCAAATATCAACACCAAATCCTTCATATCCTTTATTTTTTAATATTTCTGGTGCAATATATGTTGGAGTTCCACATTGTTCAAACATTAAATCATTATTATTAATTATTTTTTTTGATACACCAAAATCACATATTTTAATTTTATTATCTAAATCAATTAAAATATTATCTAATTTTATATCTCGATGTACAATTTTATTTTTGTGTATAAATTGTAATCCTAATATTATTTGTTTAAAAATATATTTTGCTATTGGTTCAGTTAATTTACTTCTTTTTCTAATATATGAAAGTAAATCTCCTGCTGAAATATATTCCATTACTATACAAATATGTTTTTTTGTTTCATATGTTTCATATATTTTTACAACGTGTTCTGATGTTGATAATATTTTCATTATTGATGTTTCTATTTGAATTTTTGATTTTTGTCTTTCTGTTATTATTTTATTTTTATTTATTGATTTAATTGCTACTAATCTTCCTGTTAATACATGTAAACTTAAATTTACTTTTCCAAATGCACCTTTTCCTAATAAACGACCATATTTGTAAAATTTCATTTTTGTTGAAGGATATTTTTTATTTTTTATATAATATTCTTTTATGTATGATGATATTATTTCTTTATCTTTTGAATATTTTAAATATTTTTCTTTTATTGTACTTTGATTTGAATCATTTGATTCGTTTAAATTATTTTCTTCTTGATTTATATCTAAAATTGAATTTATATATTTTAATAATATGTCTTGATTGTTTTCTGTTGTTTCTAAATCAGAATCTGGAATTTTTATTTTGGGTTTTTTTTCTATTTTTTTTTCTTTTTTTTCTTTTGATGTTGATGTTGTTTTTTTGTCTTTGGAATTTTTTTTTTTTTCTTTTTGATTTTTTGATGGAGATTTTTTCTTTTTTGTTATTTTTAATTTTGAATAATTTTCTATTAGATTTTTTGTTTCATTTTCACTTTTTCTCATTTCTTTTACGTTTATTACATTATTTTTATATAAATTTGATTTTATAAATGACAATTTTCCAACTGAATTTTCACTATGGCAAATTTTATTTTTTTTATTTTTTTTTTTATATGAACAAGAATTATTTAATATAATACTTTCTAATA
>Ga0256407_10011585_pt1 | contig 12168 bp, 7 predicted proteins | sample RumenRJG_04DNA_FD_193489 | JGI IMG/M metagenome (GOLD analysis project Ga0256407, IMG submission 193489) | Bovine rumen microbial communities from Lethbridge, Alberta, Canada - RJG_04 | ecosystem: Host-associated > Mammals > Digestive system > Stomach > Rumen | place: Canada: Alberta | collected... | reverse complement strand
GCCTTGTCGGGGAAGAAACGGTCGGTGATATATCGGTCTGTCAGAGTGACACACGCCTCGAGAGCCTCGTCTGAGTAGCTGACATTGTGGTGGTCTTCGTAGCGTGGCTTGATGTTATGGAGTATCTGGAGGGTTTGCTCAACGGTGGTAGGCTCGACGACAATTTTCTGGAAACGGCGTTCGAGTGCTCCGTCTTTTTCTATTGAGTTGCGGTATTCGTCGAGCGTGGTTGCACCAATGCACTGTATGGTGCCTCGTGCGAGTGCCGGTTTCAGAATGTTTGCCGCATCCATTGTGCCGGGCGACGAGCCTGCACCGATGATGGTGTGTATCTCGTCGATGAAGATTATGATGTCGGGATTCTGCTCAAGCTCCTTGATGAGCATACGCAGGCGCTCCTCGAACTGTCCGCGATACTTCGTTCCGGCCACGATAGCCGTCATGTCGAGGTTGACCAGACGCTTGTTGAACAGTGTGGGGGCGGTGTGTCGCTTCACGATGAGCTGTGCCAGCCCTTCGACAATGGCACTCTTGCCCACACCCGGCTCGCCTATCAGCACGGGATTGTTCTTCTTACGTCGGCCCAGAATTTCGCTCAGACGCACAATTTCGCGCTCGCGTCCTACCACGGGATCAAGCTTTCCCTCGGCAGCCGCTTTGGTGAGGTCGGTGCTGAAGTTGTCGAGCACGGGAGTCTTTGAGTCGCCTTTCTTTGTGCGTTGGGCTGTAGCAGATGCCTGTTGCTGGCGCGAACCTGACGATGAGGTAGCCATCTCCTCGTCTTCTTCGTCCTCGTCGGGGATGCCAATGCCTGATTTGGGAGTGGTGTTCTTGGGCTGTCCAAGCACTTCGAGCGCACTCTGGTAGTCGAGATTGTTAGCCTCAAGCACATCCTTGGCACCGTTGTCGGTGTTGTCGTGGAGCATTGCAAGGAACAGATGGTTTACGTCTACCACCGAAGTGTGCTGTATGCGCGCCTCGAGAACAGCAAGGCGCAGGATGTTGCTGGCTTTGTCGTTGAGCAACATATCTGAGGCGAAGAGCAGCCTGCCGCTGTTTTGCTGGCGTATGCGTTCTTCGAGTTCGTATTTGATGCCTGCAAGGTTGACCTGGTGGCTCTTGAAGAAATCTTTTACCGCGCTATCCTTCTGGCGCAATATGCCGAGCAGAAGGTGTTCGGGCCCTACAGAGGTGCTGGCAAGGCGTTCGGCTTCCTCCTTTCCGAATGAAAGAACTTCCGAAATGCTTGTGGAAAATTGATTCATCTTGCTATTATCCTTAAATAATAATTTGTATTCAGTATAATTATTGATGTGCAAAAGTTGTGCCAAAATGTTTCTGCTAATAAGCGAAAGAACAAAAAGGCATCGTCAACTGCCTCAGACAGTTGCGATACCCTTTAGTGTATATCGTGTTTGTCGGTGGCTTTTCAGAGTTGCGACTCGGCAACATTGAAGGTGGTTGTGTTCATGTTGCCGGTGTCGTAGCCCAGTTTGAGCCACTTCATGCGCTGTTCCGACGTGCCGTGGGTGAACGACTCGGGCACTACATATCCCTGCTGGGTTTTCTGCAGGTAGTTGTCGCCAATCTGGTGGGCACATTTGATGGCCTCCTGAAGGTCGCCCTGCTCAAGCGAACCAAAGGCTTCGTCTTCGTAGTGGGCCCACACACCGGCATAGTAGTCGGCCAGAAGCTCCAGACGCACGCTGGTCTTGTTGGCTTCGGTCTTGCTTTGGCGGTTCATCTGGGCATGAGCCTGACCGAGGCTGCCCAGCAGGTTCTCAACATGATGGCCCACTTCGTGAGCTATGACGTATGCCCGGGCAAAGTCGCCAGGTGCTCCGAGCTGCTTCTCCATCTGCGTGAAGAACGACAAGTCGATATATAGCTTCTGGTCGCCGGAGCAATAGAACGGGCCCACGGCTGCCGTTGCACCTCCGCACGCGCTCTGAACCGAGCCAGAGAAAAGCACGAGGGTGGGGGGCTGATAGGTTCGTCCCATCTTCTGGAACACTGCGGTCCAGACATCTTCGGTAGATGCCAGTACCTGTCGGCAGAACTTGGCCTGCTCTTGTTCGGCTTCGCTGAACTCGCGTGCTGCACCTTCGGGCGTTGCTTCCTGCACCTGCGACATCTGCTGGCCCACGTTGTTGATCACATCACCCATGTTGCCGCCCATGAGCAACGTTATTATACCTACGAGGATGATACCGCCAATGCCCATTCCGGCTTTGGTTCCGCCGCTCATGCCGCGTCTGTCCTCGAAATTGTTACTCTCTCTTCGTCCGTCTAATCTCATAATATTGACTATGTTTGTGATTGCTTTGTTTTTGTATGTGAAGTATCAACGCATCTGTGTTTACTTCGCAAAAATATATAAATGTTCTGAATTATGAGGCGTTTGTGAACTTATTTGTTCTTATTCTTCTTCTTTTTCTTTTTCCCGAAAAGCTCGGCAATGTTGTTGAAGTCTCGTTTTATGATTACTCCGATGCCTTGCTTGTATAGCGAGTTGCGCGTGAAATAGCGGTCGTTGGTCTGGTTGTATACTTTCAGGGCTATGTTGCCGTTTGGCAGAAGCAGGTAGCTCACGTCGAAATCGCCTATGAAGTTAGAGCCGTTGGCTGTGTTTACGTTGTCGCGATAGCCAAACTGACCGTTTATGAGCAGTCGGTTGTTGAGCAACCGGCCTGAGAGCAGACCTTCGTACTCGGCATTGTTGAAGCCTTCGTCGCCTGTCGAGATGTTTGCTCCAAAGTTCCAGTTGCTGCTTTTCACCACGTTGGACAGCACATTGTTTATCTGCTGCGATATGGTTCCCGAGAGTATGCTCTGCATGGCCAGCGATGTCTGGTTCTGCAGGGTTGAAGATTGTTCTCGTGAATTGTTGGCTCCCTGCGGCATGAAGCGGCCCACGGCAAGCAGGTAGAGAACCTGCTGGTTCATGTCTTCTTCCGAGTTGATAAGCGAACGCACCATCTGCTGGGCATCCTGATTGAGAGTTGGCATATTGAGTCCGAAGGTCACGGATGGCGAACCTGGTGTTCCGCCAATATCCATCAGGCAATCGACACGCACATTGTTCGATGTGAACGAGTTGCCCACTTGTAGGTCGGACAGGCTAACGCTGTTGAGCGTGTAGACTCCCTTCATGTTCAGCTGTGCGTTGAACGGGTCGCCGCCGAATATTATCATCGACCCCGGCTGGAAGACAAAGTCTTTCTTTATCACGTTCTGTATGGTGAGCTTATAGACTCCGTCGTTGATAAGGTAGTTGCCGAACATTTCAAACGCGCCTTTGTTGAAGTAGCTCGCACGGATTGCGCCTGTACCATGCAACGAAATGTAGTCGCCCGAGGTGCGGTCCATCAGTATACGCGTAGTGAAATCGGGTGTGGTGTTCACGATGAAGTTCATTTTGAGATTCGTCGTGATTTTTGGTTGCTCGTCCTCGCTGTCTTCTGAAGCATCCTTACCGTCGTTTGCTTCGTTCGTTTGCTTGGGGGCTGAAGGAGTCTTCCAGGTAATAAACTCTCTGTTGCTTATTCCGCTGGGGCTGGCGGCATTGTATTCTATGAACGAACCCTTCTCTGGTGTGGCATTGATGTCGAATGTTATCTCGCCCTTGCGCCCTTTAATGTAGCAGTCGCCTGTGGCTAAGACGCGTCCGAAGAATGTATTTTCTCCATAGCTGTCGAAGTCGTAGCTTAAGAAATTGTGGGCCCTGAAGTTCAGGTCGAAAGTCATGTCCTTGAGGTCATTATGGTGTATGGCACCGTCAACAATGGCATGGTTTCCGTGTTTGTCGTAGATGGTATCAGCTTTGAACATTATCTCGTTGGGCACCATGGTTATAGTGTCGTGACGGAGAGTGTATGTTGTGTTCAGCGTAGATATGTCTAAGTTGCCGTCAGCAACCAACTGGCCGGTCAGGTTGATTGCTTTGAGGTCGCCGGCAATGCGGCAGCTGCCGTTTCCACGGGCTTCAACGTTCTTCATAAACGACCCGCAGAAACTTTCGATGAAGTCGAGCCTGGTGTTGTTGGTTCTTATAGAAAGGTCTATGTAATTCTTTTTGGGCGATACATAGCCGTTTACGAACGTTCGTCCTTTGTCTCCCTCCCTGGCAATAGCGTTGATGTTTATCTGTCCCTCATCGGCATCGAAGTCTGCCTTGGCGTGGAGTGTTCCGAGATTGCCGTTCTCGAACTTGAAGTTCTCAACCGTCAGGTTGGCCTTTGCCTCTGGTTTGTGGAAGATGTTCTTGACCGATGCTTCGCCTGAAGCTTGTCCGGCAAAATCAACGCTGTGGAAGTTCACCATGTTCTGAATGTATTCCACATCAACATCCTTTAGCTCTACGCGTATCGAATCTTCCGGATTGTTAGTTACAAGTCCGTATGCAACAATGCGCTGGTTGTTGTTGCTCAAAGTAAATTGCTTCACGTCGAGGCGGTTTTTCACGTATGTTATGTGCGAAGGATGTATCTGCCAGATTGAATTATCATAGTTTATGACTGACGGCAGTATGCTCAGCGATGCCTCGTTCTGCCTGTTGCTGTTTTCGTGGAACTCAGTCTGCACGTTCAACACACCATGCAGGGGCTTCTTAGCGTGGGTGTTCCAGATCAGGCGCGTTGTAAGCTTGTCGTCGTCGGCCTTTGCATTGAGGTCTAAAGACAAGTGACGACCGTCGTCTTCCACCTTATCTATATATGCACGCAGGCAGAGACTGTCGCCCTCGTTGGCAAGACTGACGCGACTGTCGCGCAAGTGGTTGTCATCGTAGCTTGCATCCGGCAGTTCAACCTTAAGGTCTATCCGCTTGGCAAAGTCGTTAAGGGCGCAGTTAAGCTGTACTGGCTGTTTGAGTTCGATAGGCAAGCGTGTGAGCCATCTTATCCATTTGGCATCGGTAATGTTGGCTTCCAATGTGAAATTGTTGGCTTTCTGATTGGTAAGCCGCGGCATTCCCGGAAGCATGGGCAGCTCGCCGCCAATTATGTTAGCCATGCTCTGGGGCAGGGCGGCATAGTTTATATCTCCTAAGATGTGAATCGTGCCAAAATCTGAACTTACATCAAGGACTTTTCCTTGGGATGTATGGGCCGACTCAACATGGAAATTATTCAGCTGCATGGTGCTTGCCGAGGACTTCACAAGCAGGTTCTGTAAGTCAATATTTCCATTAAGATTATTCAGGTTGCTGCCTTTCACATTTGCTTTAACATCAAAGTCAAACGTGTTGTTGCCAAATGCTTTAGTCAGATTGAGTGCCTGCGGATTGAGATGGCGCGCTTTTATCTCAGCATTCAGGCTTGGAACTTTGTCGAAAAGGGTTGCCACACCATTGAATTTGACATTGGCATTAGGGTCGTCGAGTGACAAAGCTCCTTTCAGAGCCCCTTTGTCTATTTCTCCGTCGACTGCTATGTTCTTGAACTCATAGCCATTGTAGAAGATTCTTGGTATTTTACCCTTAGCCGATATTCTTGAGAACGGAAGCTTCAACGTGGGCATCTTACCCTTGGTTGCGGAGAATGTCAAATCGGCAACTAACGCACCAAACTTGCTGTTGGCTGTAATCCTTCCTATATCTATGCCCCCAGTGTGTACTTCACCGCGTATGTTGTTACCCTTAACGGCTATTGCGTACCTTACATTGCCTGCTGTTGTCTGCAAATAACCCTTTGAGCTGATGTCTGAACCCTGTCCGTTGGCTTGTCCGCTATACCTGATGCTGCCAAGGCGAGTCAGCTCCTGTGGAAGTTTGATGTGCTTACCACTGACGTTTTTGGCTGCAAACTGGATACCCTCGGCACTTAACTTCATGTCATCAACAATCAAGCGCCATGTAGGGCGATGGTTCCTGAATGACAACATTCCGTTGCCTTTGAAACCAATCAATCCGTTCGTGGAGTTCAGTTGCAGTGACTGAAGGGCGATTTCTGAAGCGCTGCCTCTAAGGTTTGCCTCCAATGACAACTTGCCTTTGAAGGACTTGAGCTGCGGAACGAAACAGCTTATGTCAGAAGGAGTTATCTGTGAACGGCTTAGATGGGCCGAATAGTGCAGGGAGTTCTTGTCAAGTTTGTTGCCGTTGAGTTTATACGAGGCAGAAATGTCGTCAAACTGAACGTCTGTTTCTGGCATCTTTACGATGAAATCGGTTATTTTTGCTTCAGTCCTGTTACCGTAGAATTTCATGGATACAGCGTTAAGCTTCAGACCTGAATGTTCGATTAGCGAAAGCTTCTTAATGTTGAACGCTATTAAACTGTCGGTAATTGTCACCAGATTGATATGAGTAGACAGGTCTTTGATGGCAATATGTGACGTGTTGAACAGTCCGGGGCTGACTGGAACGTCGCCTTTGTCGAAGCTGATGGCACCATTGCGAATAACAAGCGACTGTATATTGATGTCAAGCGGAGAGCTTGGCTCTTTGCTCTTTGAAGCTAAGGAGTCGAGTACAAATTGAAAATTCGGTTTTGTGTCTGCACTTTTCTGATACAGCTTGGCTTTGAGTCCGAAAATCTGAGCCGATGAAACCGACACTTTTTGCTTTGTAGCCAGTTCCATCAAGTCTATTTTAGCCGAAAGGCGATAAGCTTTCAGCATTTCTTTGTCAGCCTTGTCACGTATGAGTACGTCGTCTATAATAATGCGATTGAAGAAACCTAAGTTTACCTTGCCTATCTTAACGTCTGTTCCGAGCTTGTTTGCAAGTAGGCTGGCAACGGTTGAACCGGCCCATTTCTGCACCGCAGGGACTTGTACCAAGACATTCAAGAGCACATAAAAACCTACAATGCTCCAGACGGTATAACTGACTATAGACCTTAATCGCTTCAATAAAATGCAATCTCAACGTTTCAAAATGCAATGCAAAACTACAAAATTTACTTATCATGTAGAAATAATAACACCTTTTTCTTTAACAAATGCTGTTTATTTACTACTTTTGCACGACAAAAGATTAGTCTTTAGATTTTTGGGAAATAACGAAATTATTATATCAACTTTTATTTATGACAAAGAGAATCAAGTTACGTAAAGGCTTGAACGTTAATCTCAAAGGACATTCGGAGGCAAAGACACTCTTGCTCGACACTGCGGAAGAGTATGCTTTGAAGCCCGAAGACTTCGTAGGAATGGTTCCGAAGGTTGTAGTTCGTGAGGGAGATACGGTCAAGGCGGGTGATGCTTTGTTTGTAAACAAGAATTATCCCGATGTGATGTTTGCTTCCCCTGTCAGTGGAACGGTGACAGCCGTTGTCAGGGGTGAGCGTCGTAAGGTGCTCTGTGTAAAGGTCAAAGCCGACAAGGAGCAGGTTTATGTCGATTTCAAGAAGTGTTCGGTTAGCGGACTTTCTGCCCAGGAAATCAAGGACAAGTTGCTCAAAGCTGGTTTGTTTGGCTATATCAATCAGCTGCCTTATGCTATTTCAACTAATCCCGACACCACTCCTAAGTCCATTTTCGTATCCGCAATGCGCGATATGCCACTTGCAGGCGACTTCGAGTACGAATTGAAGGGTAATGAGGAGCATTTCCAGGCTGGTTTGACAGCCCTATCGAAGATAGCAAAAGTCTACCTCGGAATTGGTGCCACTCAAACTTCAGCAGCACTTACCAATGCTGAAAACTGTGAGATTACAGTGTTTGACGGTCCTTGCCCAGCCGGAAATGTGGGAGTACACGTCAACCATCTCGACCCAGTCAACAAGGGTGAGGTTGTATGGACGGTTGATCCGACAGCTGTTATCTTCTTTGGCCGACTGTTCAACACTGGTAAAGTTGACCTCACTCGCAAAGTTGCTGTTGCCGGCAGCGAAGTCAACGAACCTGCTTACGTTGATTGTCTTGTCGGCACTCCTGTCGCCACCATCCTTAAAGGCCAGATTGATGATGTAGAAGGCAAGCGCATCATCAACGGAAATCCCCTTACGGGAGTTGTTTCAAGTATGGAAGACTTTGTTGGTGCCCATATTTCAGAAATAACGGTGATACCCGAAGGCAAAGACGTTAACGAATTTGCAGGATGGATAATGCCCCGTTTCAAGGAATTTTCAGCTAACCGTTCTTATTGTTCTTGGCTCTTCGGACGCAAGAAGGAGTATTCTCTCGATGCCCGTGTCAAGGGCGGTGAGCGCAAGATTATAATGAGCGGAGAGTACGACAAGGTTCTTCCCATGGATATTTACGGCGAATATCTCATCAAGGCAATCATTACTGGCGACATCGACAAGCAGGAGCAGCTGGGTATCTACGAAGTTGCACCTGAGGATTTTGCCGTTGCCGAGTTCGTCGACTCGTCGAAATTGGAACTTCAGAAAATCGTTAGAGAGGGTCTCGACATCCTCAGAAAGGAGAATGCATAATGGCTTTTTTAAGAAATTATCTTGATAAGATACGCCCGAACTTTGAAAAGGACGGCAAGCTTCATGCCTTCAAGAGCATTTACGACGGTATGGACACATTCCTCTACGTGCCCAACGCCACTTCTAAAAGCGGAGTAAGCATACATGATGCCATCGATTCGAAGCGCATAATGAGCTTTGTGGTGATAGCGCTCATGCCTGCCTTGCTCTTCGGAATGTATAATATAGGTTATCAGAACTATCTTGCTGCCGGCACATTGGCTACCGCTGGTTTCTTTGAGATATTCTTCTACGGTTTCCTTGCAGTGCTCCCGAAGATTCTGGTGAGCTACATCGTCGGCCTTGGCATCGAGTTTGCCTGGGCTCAATGGAAAGGTGAAGAAATCCAGGAGGGCTACTTGGTGAGCGGAATACTCATTCCGATGATTCTGCCTATTGGCTGTCCGCTTTGGATGTTGGCTCTGGCTTGTGCATTTTCGGTTATCTTCTGCAAGGAGATATTCGGCGGAACGGGAATGAACATCTTTAATCCTGCGATTGCCGCACGTATGTTCCTCTTCTTCTCTTATCCTTCCAAGATGACAGGCGACAACGTTTGGGTGGCTCAGAACAGCATCTTCGGACTCGGAAACGATCTCCCCGACACCTTCACAGCTGCCACACCGCTCGGACAGATTGGACAAGGCATTGCTCCCGACGCATCAATGTGTGACATAATCTGTGGCTTCATTCCCGGTTCAATCGGTGAAACATCAGTCATTGCCATAGCTATTGGTGCCGTATTGCTGCTCTGGACAGGAATTGCTTCATGGCGTACCATGCTCAGCGTATTCGTTGGCGGTGGGGTAGTGGCTGCCATATTCAATGCCACTGGTGCTTCGACAATTCCCTGGTATGAGCATTTTGTATTGGGTGGTTTTGCCTTTGGTGCCGTGTTCATGGCTACCGATCCTGTTACTTCGTGCCGCACTCAGACCGGACAGTTCATCTACGGCTTCCTCATTGGTGCCATAGCTGTTGTTGTCCGCGTGATGAACGCCGGCTATCCCGAGGGAATGATGCTTGCAATATTCTTCGGTAATATGTTTGCAGCAACCATCGACCACTGTGTAGTGGAGCATAACATTTCTAAACGTTTGAAGAGAGGAGGTACAAAATGAAAACAAACACCAATTCAAATACCTACATTATTATATATAGTGCAGTACTGGTAGTAATCGTAGCTTTCCTCCTGGCTTTCATATCGCTGTCGCTCAAGAGCAAGCAGGATGCCAACGTTGCGCTCGACCAGAAGAAGCAGATACTCTATTCGCTTAATATCCGCGGACTTGACGGCGAGAAGGCTGAAGCAAAGTATGCCGAGGTGGTCAAGAAGACAGAGGCTGTTGACGACAACTTCATCTATGTATGTGAGGTTGACGGCAAGACTAAGTATGTCATTCCCTTGAAAGGAATGGGCCTCTGGGGTGCCATCCGTGGCTACATCTCTATAAACGACGATGCCAATACTGTCTTCGGAGCCTACTTCGACCATGATGGCGAGACTGCCGGACTTGGTGCCGAAATCAAGGATTCGCAGGCATGGCAGGAGAAGTTCCAGGGAAAGAAACTTCATAAGGACGGTGGCAGCGACATTGCACTTTCCGTAATGAAGAAAGTCGACGACCCGACTACTCAGGTGGATGCCGTCACTGGAGCCACACTTACCTCCAACGGAGTAAGCGATATGCTCAAGAACTGTATCTCAAAATATATTAAAACAGTGGAGAAACTTTCAGCTTCTGCTTCAAATAAATAAGGAATTATGGCTTTATTAAGTAAACAAAATAAAGAGGCATTTACTAATCCGCTCAACCTTGACAACCCTATCCTTGTCCAGGTGCTCGGTATATGTTCTGCCCTGGCCGTGACTTCGCAGCTGAAGCCGGCTCTTGTGATGGGACTTGCAGTGACCATTATCACGGCATTCTCTAACGTTATCATCTCTATCATTCGCAAAACCATTCCCACCCGCATCCGCATCATCGTGCAGCTTGTGGTAGTAGCCGCTCTGGTGACTATCGTTTCTCAGGTTCTCAAAGCCTTTGCCTACGATGTCAGCGTGCAGCTCTCGGTCTATGTGGGCCTTATCATCACCAACTGTATCCTTATGGGTCGCCTTGAGGCGTTTGCCATGATGAACAAACCTTGGCCTTCGTTCCTCGACGGTATAGGAAATGGCCTCGGATATGCCATGATACTTGTTATCGTCGGCGCTTTCCGCGAGTTCTTCGGACGTGGCAGCTTGCTCGGCTTCCAGATTATTCCGCAGAGTTTCTACGATGCAGGATACTCCAACAACGGCATGATGACAATGTCGGCCACGGCTTTGATATTAGTAGGATGTGTCATTTGGGTTCATAGAGCCTATTTTTATAAGGAGAAGTAAGTCATGGAACACATTATAAGTTTATTCTTCCGGTCGATATTCGTCGACAATATGATATTTGCCTTCTTCCTCGGAATGTGCTCTTTCCTTGCCGTTTCGAAGAATGTGAAGACCTCGTTGGGCCTCGGTATGGCTGTGACCTTCGTGCTCTTGGTCACGGTGCCAGTCGACTATCTGCTTCAGACGCAGGTGCTTGGCCCCGACTGTCTGATCGAAGGCGTTGATTTGAGCTATCTCAGCTTTATTCTTTTCATTGCTGTCATAGCCGGTATAGTGCAGCTTGTGGAGATGGCTGTCGAGAAGTACAGCCCTTCGCTCTATGCAGCACTGGGTATCTTCCTTCCGCTTATTGCCGTGAACTGTGCCATCATGGGTGCTTCGCTCTTCATGCAGCAGCGCATTCTGCTCGACCCGACCAATTCGCAGGCCATCACCAACATCTGGGATGCTATAGTATATGCCATCGGTTCGGGCCTTGGTTGGACTCTGGCTATCGTTGCCATGGGTGCCATTCGCGAGAAGATGCAGTACAGCGACGTGCCCAAGCCGCTTCAGGGATTAGGTATTACATTCATCACCGTAGGTCTCATGGCTCTTGCCATGATGTGCTTCAGCGGACTTAACATTTAAAGGAGGAGGAAATAACTATGGGACAATTTATTGGTGTTAGCATAGGAGTATTCCTCGTAACGATACTCTTGCTTGTAGTAATTCTGCTTGTAGCAAAGAAATATCTCTCGCCGAGCGGAAATGTGAATATCCAAATCAACGGCGACACTACTATCAACGTGCCTCAGGGCTCGTCGCTGATGACCACTCTCAACGAAAACGGCATCTTCCTGCCGTCTGCTTGTGGCGGTAAGGCTTCATGCGGACAGTGCAAGGTGCAGGTGCTTGAGGGCGGTGGTGAGATACTCGACAGCGAGAAGCCTCACTTCACGCGCAAGGAAATCAAGGACAACTGGCGTCTGGGATGCCAGTGCAAGGTGAAGAGCGACATGAAAATCCATGTCGACGAGTCTATCCTCGGCGTAAAGGAGTACGAGTGTACCGTCATAAGCAACAAGAACGTAGCCACCTTCATCAAGGAATTCAAGGTGCAGCTGCCTGCCGGAGCCCACATGGACTTCCTTCCAGGCTCGTATGCTCAGATCAAGATACCTGCATTCGACTGCATCGACTACGGCAAGGACTTCGACAAGTCGCTCATTGGTGACGAGTATCTGCCCTCGTGGGAGAAGTTCAAGATGTTCGACCTCAAGTGTAAGAACCCGGTAGACACCATCCGAGCATATTCTATGGCCAACTATCCGGCTGAGGGCGACGTGTTCATGCTCACCGTTCGTATCGCCACAC
>Ga0256407_10011582_pt1 | contig 12171 bp, 9 predicted proteins | sample RumenRJG_04DNA_FD_193489 | JGI IMG/M metagenome (GOLD analysis project Ga0256407, IMG submission 193489) | Bovine rumen microbial communities from Lethbridge, Alberta, Canada - RJG_04 | ecosystem: Host-associated > Mammals > Digestive system > Stomach > Rumen | place: Canada: Alberta | collected... | reverse complement strand
AACTCCACTTGCGGCGCGATGGGGGCATCGCGCCCTACCATCGTGTATTGGTTGAGGCTGTTGGCAACGTAAGTGCGGTTCGTACCAAGGTCGATGGAGGTAATGCGATTGCCGATGTCGTCGTACTGATACTGATACTCTGCGTCATCTGCGTTCTTTGTGGCTGAAACAAGTTCATTGCGGATATTGCAGCCGCAAGAATCTGAACATGGCAGGAATATTGCAGACGAATCGCCTGCAATTGACGATGGTTCAAAAAGCGGAACATGTCCAGCCTTGAATTTCATGGTTCTATCCGTGAAACTACTATAAGCTATATCATCCAGAGGCGCAGTTGCCTTTATCAGCCTGCATCCAATAATCCGATGAATACATGTCGCAGTATATGTTATTTCGTCCAACATATCCCAAATCCGGCTTTAGAGAGGCATCAAATTATTCAACAGCTTCTGCGGGAAGGGCAATATCTTTCACAACCCTCCATACATGGTTTGTGTCCTCGACAAACCACACATATACAGACCGCCCATTGTCATCGTACAACTTCAAAGAGCCAATCTGCCCCTCTTCAAGAATGGCGACTGGCTTGTTTCCGGATTGTGGCGACCAACTCGGCCACCAAATAGCTCCTCGCCTTTTATCGTCATCTTGGATTTCCGCGCTAAGGGGCGAGCCTAATATAAGTTCAACCGATTTTTCTGCAAGTCCTGTAAATACATCCACTTTACAGACGTCAAAAAAATTATTCCGTTTAATAACATGCAATAATTTCCATATCTTATCAACAGAAGACACATAGACGATGCAATCTATGAACAGACAGAGAATTGCGAAATAATTTCTTCGTAAAAACCCAATAACAAATCCGTTCCGATCCATATCCACACACCTCCTTTTGAATTCGCATTTCATTTGTCGCAATCATTATAGTTTATATGACTGCAGAATGCACGATTGAAATCATCCTCATGCAAAACCATTCCGTGTCCCATTAAATTATATGCCCCTGGTAGCCCTTCATATGACGCATCATAATCCGCAGGTGTATTAGGTCTTATATCTTTCCACATTCCCGGATGATTCAATCCCAACTGATGTCCAACCTCATGAACAACTGTTATTTGCTGCTTACCTCCATCACCGTCATCCTCATTCAAATATGTAGTTCCGTAATTATCCAGAACGAATGAACTGGAATTTGGATGTTTGTACACCTCTACAAGGTTATTATACGTAAAACCGAACAGCCAATCTTTAAAGCTTACTTCTTCTCCTACAAAATTCAGTTTGAATGAAACTCTAATTCCATTCTTGCAATGGCAACATTTCCCGTATTTTGAACAGCGCAATGGAATACTGTTGAAATATTCTTCGACGACAAACTTCACTTTCAACATCCATTCGGCTTTATCTTGTTTTGTCCATCTGCCATTCCCTATGACATTTACAAATTTGATATACCAATCTAATTTAACGCGCAATTCACAATACTTGGGCAGAAACTCATACTGCGCAAACGATTTTGAGGCACGATTACCGAGAACATCATAGTAGCAAAGCGGGATATTTTGCGCAAACTCATATAAATGCAACCCTCCATATTCCCCCACAGGATCGCGGTTGAGCCAGCGCATGAGGACAGGATGATAGAAGCGATAACCGTAATAATAGAGACCTGTTTCCGCATCAAAATACTTCGTCGAGAAGCGGTGGCGGAAGAGGTCTGCAAGCGGGCCGGACTTGACGATGATCTTTCCAAAAGCATCGTAGGCATATTGAGCGGCAGTATTGCCGTTCTCGTCAAGGTAGCAGGTAATGTTGCCGAGGTTATCGTAGCACGGAATGTAGATTGCGCCGTCAACAGTCAGGCAGAGAAGCCCTCCGACACCGCCCGCGCCTTGCAACGTGCCGGACAGGTCTTTGCCCCAGTAGTAATGGATTGTCGAGGTCGTGCCGTTCGTGTGGGCGATACGCTCCTCTATGAGATTCCAGTCATCATAGAAGAAGGTTGTCGTGGCCTCTTGCGTAATTTTGCGGACGCGGCGGGATTTGGAATCATATTCATTGACGAGAAGCGCAACGTCATTCGACAAAACGGAAACGAGGCGGTTTTGCGCATCGTATGAATACACAAACACCGAGTCGTTCGTAAGATTGCCGTCAAGGTCGTAAAAGAGATAATCCTCGCTCGAAGGCGTAGAGGCATGGAGAATCGACGTATATTGGTTCAGATTGTTGGCCGAATACGAATTGGTGTTCGCACCGACGTACGAGACAAGAAGGTTGCCTATATCGTCATATTGATACTGATACTCTGTGCCCTCTGCGTTCTTTGTGGCTGAAACAAGTTCATTGCGGATATTGTAGCCGCAAGAATCTGAACATGGCAGGAATATTGCAGACGAATCGCCTGCAATTGACGATGGCTCGAAAAGCAGAACATATTCAGCCTTGAATTTCATAACTCCCAGACTTGATTGCATTCTATACAATATACCCTGATGCATAACACATCTCTTTTACATCTATCCTCCTACAGAACCTTTTCATCCCTCAAAAAACTCCCACATGAAAGATCAACCGTATTTGTGGCACCTGCTGATTTCAATAATTCAACAACTTCCCGATCTGCCCCTACTCCAATTGCAAAATCTAGTATTGTATAATTGTCTATTACAATAGCGTTGACATTGGCTCCATATTCAACAAGACATTTTACAAATGGCAGTTTACCTACATGTGTTGGCCTTATTCCTATACCCCCTTCAATCTCCTCATCTGGGAACACATCTCGAAACATCTCTGACGGACTAGCCGAAAGAGGATATACCGCATCATATTCCATAGGTGCACAGGCAAATGCCAAAACAGGAACGCGGAAATTCCGCTCTTCTATCATGTAATCAACGTCTGCACCCATTTCCAACAATTTATCAACAATTTTGATACTGTACCCTCTATTAAGTCCTGCGTCAAAGGGAATTAAAAGCGCTGTCGCCAATGCTTTATTAAGCACATCGCTCGGAACGCCTGTAGGGTATACCGTCTTTGTTTTTTCAAGCATCGCCTCTAACATTAATGGATTTGCCGATCCAGCTGCTGCCTGTATGATGCTTGGTGCCAGAAAACGATCATACCAGACCGACTGTTGGATACACCCATCAACAATCCCGACGGCTTTGAGACTTCCCGTCTGTATAATTGCAAACAATGGATTATTCAAACTTCGGAGATTACCATATCCTGCATGATACTCTCTCTGGCGGAACAATCGATCCATATCATAATTACCCATAATATGTTTCATTAGAGGATAGTTCCTATATCTCGCCGCCTTAATAAGGTCATTCGCGATATGTCGCAAAAATGGCTCTTCTCCTGATTTTGAAAATCTGGGCAACAGTTCGCCATAATAAAAGATAGAAAAAGAAAGACATCCAGACATGACATGCCATTGTGAAAATATCTCAAACAACTCCTCCGCATTGTTTCTCCCGCGTTGCAGCACTTCGCGCGCACAAGAAACAGCCCTTGCAATCTCATCACCCTGCAATTCAACATAGGGCAAATGGTCACTAGGCATCCACATCATTTTTTGATTGTCGTCTCGCGATTCAAATTCAAGTTCATATATTTTTTCATACATATAGCTTGCCGCCAAAATGGAGAACTTTTTACATTCCCCTGCCTCGGCCACATATACAAATGATTTTGTTTTTGGAAAAACACCTGCATCAATCCGTGCACCAGTATTATAATAACATGATCCGCATGCAAGAAACGCGAATACAACAAACACAATTCTAGCAATCATTTCAAGATCTCGATTTTTTGCCCCTAAGGGCTTTTGAACTTTGTACTATTGATTCTTCGCTCTTTTTCGCTTCAGGAAGAATTTTTTTAGCCATGACTTTGTAAAATTGCATCTTTCTGGAGTTGCTTGCCTTCATGAAAAACTCTGTCGAAATTTTTGATCCGATATACAAATCTTCAGTAACACTTCCTCTAGGCGTTATGATAATTTCACGAGTCTCGACAACTTGCTTCCATGGGGACCAATCTGCACACAACTCGCTATCCCTCATAGAACGACATCGTTTCTCAAATGCGATTTTCCTTTCTGCAACAATACGCATATCAAAAAATGCAAGTCCGACAGAACTCACAAATGATGCAAGTGCAAGTGTACGTGTCTTGGCTGCGCTTCCTCTTTTAATTGCGTACGCGAGTAGTGAATTTTCTGCATGCCTAAAAATATATTCCTCTAATTTTTTCTTTGTATATTTTTCCGCTACAGTTTCAATATCAAGTGGAACAGAAACGATTTCCATGTCGACGCCTGTACGTACAGAAAAATTTTTTAAGACCAACGGCGATAAATGAATATTCCTTATTTGGCAGCATTCATTACATTTTGCAACTCCTAAATAATCATTTATCTGGACTGGTTCATTTCCTAAATATGCATATAAGAGCAAACTGAATTCTTCCTGAAAATCTCTTTGCATCCACCTCCCAATCTCTGGATTGTAGTGGCGATAGTTGTAGTATACCAAGCCTAATGCATCGTCGGAGTATTCGGATGAGAAGCGGAATGGATTTGAGGGTGAGGAAGAACCCGAGCAAGACAGCAAAGCACCGAATGGGGTGTAGGAATAATGAGCGCTGAGCGATTGCGTAGCATCGGTGATATCGGAAACATTCTTGTTGCCGTCATGGGTGTAATACTGGGGTGAAGCGTTTAAGTCATAGAATGCGAGCGGGCGGGTCGCTACGGGTTCTGTCGGATCCCAAATAAAGAGCTGCGAAGTTTGCGTTGTAAGTTCTGAGTTGGCGATTTGAAGATAGCCGTCGTAAGTGAAGACCTTGTGGGCGTTTGTCGTAGAACTGCAAGTTTCGAGATAGGAGACTCGGCGGCCCATGCGGTCAAAGGACATGGAGATGATGGTTTGAGTGTTTGAGTTTTGAGTGTTTGAGTCGGAAGTTATGCGCTCCCAGAGGACAGGGCGGTTCTCGCCGTTGTACGTGACGGACCAGACACCGGTGGAAGTTTGAATCAAGGTCTGGTTGCCGTCATCGTCATATTGCGGCTCAAAACCTGAAGTCTGAAGTCCGGCGTCAGAAGCCGGAATCACCGAATACTGATTCAACCAGTTGACAGCGTATGTACGACTGGCATCCATTTAGTTTCGCTTATTATTGGATTTCATGTTATACGCACCAACATCTTTTTCCGGGGGTTCTCCATATTCTGACGCCAATACAGTGAACCTTCTATGCCACTCCTCGTATGATGCATTCTTATTGGATTCGACTTTGTCAAACTCAAGACAGGCTATGCACGGCATGTCCGGCATCATGGATGCAGGCTGCGCCTTTTCATAAGATTTTAAAATCGGAATATATGATTTATCAACAAAAGCTCCTATCCCCATATCTGAAATGCAACGCAAAAGAACATATCCTTTTTTTTCGTCAAATAAACATTCTTCAACCTCTTTGCCGGACAGAATCGGCCAGCCTCCTTTATTCCATCCATTGCACACCTCTTTTCCGGCAAAACATAAAATACTCACGGTTACTCTTATTTTGTACAATAAAAACGATTTTCCGGTATCTTCAGGCAATACAAACTTGTACCTTATTGTATTCGCGGGCGACGGAAGCATGCCGGCAAGAATGGGCTTCAATGTTATAAAAGATTCGGCTTCGGGGAAAACATATTGCGATTCCGCCATATAGCCGCATTGCGCTGCATTTTGCGCCGACCTGTCTGTCCACAACACGTAAAGCTCAACAGGAAGCCTCATGTAACAGACTTCCGTCAATATTTCATTTGTTGACGTATTTGAGATGTCGAAATAGTACACTCTTTCAGACTCTTTCCAAATTTTCGTTGAAAACGAAATATCGCCATCCTGCAAAACATAACAATCCGGATGTCTGCGCCCCCCTTCGGATTCTTTGTTTTGACCCTGTCGGGTCTCGATTCCAGGCTTATTGAACTCGGAAACGACTTTGCTCACACAAGGAATAATCGCTGACAATAAAACAAGCACGATGGCTTTCATGTTGCTTGGCAATCCTTTCATCTATTGACAAGGCGGGAACGCTTCTTACGATAGCTCTTGGGAGGTTTTTCGCGCGGCAGCTCAACAGCGCCCTTGACCAATTGCCTGACGGCGCGAGCTGGCACGAAGTCTACCGCGCAAGTGCCATTTGTGTTTGAAGTTGCACTTGTCAACGACATTGTCTCCTGATAGTCCTCCGTATTTTTCGATTTTTCATCCCATGTTCTGTAGCACGAAACAAAATAAAAACTGCCTTTGAAGTTTCGCTCAAGCAGAATCTTGTAGAAATCCCCGGCAAGTTCGTCCTGGTAGTACGGTACATCTGCCAGCATCGCCAACCGTGGATAAAGAGAATGCTCCTCGATGGCTCCGTGAACTGCGACAAGAATTACATCGTATGGCGAATGTTGCGAACCCGCCGCATCAGCGAGCAATTTCTCAACCTCAGCCCGTCCCCTTCCCTTCAGCAAGTGATATTGGTTGTCCTTTTCTCTTTCTATCGCCCTAAGATAGTCGCTTTTCGTACCTTTGAAAGGCTCTCCGTTGAATTTTATGCATCCGCACCTTGACAACCGCATAAATTCGCCATCAGGCATATTTTTGACATAGCAATAAAACTCTTCTGCTATCTTGCGAGACTTCCTAAATGCAATTTCCCCTATTTCCCGTTCCTTTTGCCTGCTCTGCTTGCCTCTATTGTCAATCACATATACTCTCAATCCGAGAAAATCATATTCATCAATCGGTGAATTGTCACCATAAAGATAGATGTCTTCGCCTTCTTCTGGCTCTCTGCTCATCCACCTACCGATCACAGGATTGTAGTGGCGATAGTTGTAGTACACAAGACCCAACGTATCGTCGGCGTATTCGGATGAGAAGCGGAAAGGATTTGCGGGGGAAGATGAGCCCGAGCAAGACAGCAAAGTGCCGAATGGTGTATAGGCGTAATGAGCGGCGAGTGATTGAGTGGAGTCAGTGAGGTCGGAAACATTCTTATTGCCGTCATGGGTGTAATACTGGGGTGAGGCGTCTGAATTATAGAAGACAAGCGGACGGGTGGCGACAGGTTCTGTCGGATCCCAAATGAAGCGTTGCGAGTTTTGAGTTGTAAGTTCTGAGTTGGCGATTTGAAGATAGCCGTCGTATGCGAAGACTTTGTGGGAATTTGTTATAGAGTTGCATGTTTCGAGATAGGCGACACGTCGGCCCATGCGGTCGAAGGACATGGAGATGAGGGTTTGGGTGTTTGAGTTCTGAGTGTTTGAGTCGGAGACTATGCGCTCCCACAGGACGGGGCGGTTCTCGCCGTTGTACGTGACAGACCAAATGCCGGTTGCAGTTTGAATCAGCGTTTGGTTTCCATCGTCGTCATATTGCGGCTCAAACTCCGAAGTCTGAAGTCCGGCGCCAGAAGTCGAAATCTCAAAATACTGGTTCAGTGCATTGGCGGCGTATGTGCGGTTCGTGCCGAGGTCAAAAGATGACAAACGGTTTCCGATGTCATCATAAATGCAGGCATATTTTGTGTTCACTGAGCTCATTTTCTTCATCACTGTACATACTCCAAGGTAGATACGGCCTAAATCATTTCCATGGAATGTGTCAATTCTCAATATGATTTCGGTTCAGTGCATGTCATATATACAAAATTCATCAATATGGTATTTTGATTTTACTGATTAGAAACTCTTGCATAGGCTCGTCACATTGATTATTGAAGAGGCATCGGCGAAAAAAACAATTGCACGGTCCTTGCTTGCCGTTGGCATCATCTATGCATTTTAGAATTTCGTAAATAAGATTCTTGTCCCCTGCAGTCAAGGCATCCAAGCCCGTCACGCCTTCAGGCCAAGGACGGGCATGCGCAACTTGAGTACAATCGCTGACGGGGTATCCTTCCGCAAGAATGAAAATGCCCGAAAAATACAGCGGGCTGTACGCCGTGACATCCATAAAGTCAATGCGGCTGAAACTTCGAAACAGTTTTTCAATTATCGTTTCCTGAGAATAGGGCCGCCTCACTTTTTCGTATTCATCTGGAATGCAAAAATTTCCATTTACGTCAGTTTGCGCAAACCGCAATTCTGGATTGTTGCATTCGCCTTTGGGAACCCAGCCGTAATAATACGCTACAACCACGGCGTTTGATACAGGCTCCATGCTTTCAGAGTCACGTACTGTCCCGCATATGCCATATCTGGCCAGACGATACGGCAACGTTTTTGTTGCGCACCCAGCAAAGGAAAACGCGACAATGACAGACAACAAAAGATTTGCAAACGACTTCATTCTTTTTCCCTTTCGCTGAACAAGCCCGAAATCCAAGCTGTATCAAATCCGAGGACATTATATTCCTCGTATCCATCTGATTCCACTGCCGCACTTCGCCATCGCTGCGCCCAATTCAGACTTTGAGCATAATCAAATCGGAACCAATTCCCATCTGGCAAATAGTATCGGAATGCTCCATCTTTCGACGCATGGTAAAACATTCCGTCGGTGCACATGCTGTAGCACTGCATCATATTGACTTTTCTAATCCGATACTTTTTTTCTTCTATAGCCCTGATTAAATACATCTGATTATTTGACCAATACTTTACAAGTTTTTCTTGTATTGTCTTGCCGGGAAAGTCGTTAATGCCTATGCTAGGGCCGACATAACCAGACTTGTTGCCATGTGCGTAAACAGTCATGCCGAGCAAATCGCCATTGGAATTTTTGATGGCATCTAATAAATTATCATAAGTTTCAGCTTTTACGATTTTGTATCCAAATCTTGTGAAATCTGTCCCAATCATGACACCCATCGTACCTCCCATATTTACTATTGCTCTGTCATAAAGCCATGAACCCCCGCGCAATAAATCAGCCGTTATCCAAATATTAGGCACCGAGTAATAGCAATAATCATCACCTGGCTGTCTGACCGTTTCATTTCCTGTAGGTCCAAGTTCTTCCTTTGCCCAGACATCAAATGAAACTATATCCAAGCCCACCTCTTTAGCAAGAGACTCTTTTGTATCTCCGGCAGATTTCCTATAAACTCTTCGTCCTTTGGAAGAACTTTCAGACGTCGCTTCCCAAAAGCCAATCAAATCAAACCCCAATAATAAATTATTCATGCACATAGCATATCTGCAAGGAGAATCTATGATCGGAGCGGCATCTCTTTGCATCCACCTCCCAATCTCTGGATTGTAGTGGCGATAGTTGTAGTACACAAGCCCCAGGGCATCGTCGGCGAATTCGGATGAGAAGCGGAAAGGATTTGCGGGGGAGGATGAGCCCGACGAGGAAAGCAAAGCACCGAATGGGGCGTAGGAGCAATGGGCAGTGAGAGATTGAGTGGAGTCAGTGAGGTCGGAGACATTCTTGTTGCCGTCATCAGTGTAATACTGGGGTGAGGCGTTTGAATTATAGAAGACGAGCGGACGGGTGGCGACAGTGACGGCATCGACGGCGAACACGCCGAAGAACTCCTTCAGGAAGCTCTGGACCTGCGATTTCTCGTCATATGCATCCTTCCAGCGTTTCGAGAACGCCGTCGCCGCCTGTCTGATTTCATTCCACGATTTCATTTTGACGCATCCTTTTTGCCCACGGCCTCTGTTTGTTGCATTACATTGCCACGTGTTCGTTCCTCTTCCCACTCTTCAAAGAAAAGTGCATACGCACCATCCGGCGGAAATGCGCGTTTGTAGAGCTCTATCGCATCATTTGCCGCATCGGTGTTAATGGCAAAAAGTCTATGCATGGCACTTTGAAAAACACCATCCAACTTGGTATCAAAGTCGACATTGGGACCGGCCTCCATCGGCCAAGCTGCGGCACTTGCTGTAAACACAATAATTCTAAGGGCGTCAACATCTTCGCATGCCTCTATTTGATTATGAATGCAAACCGGCTCTGGATTTCGCAATATCTGCATCGCTACCTCGTAACTCTGTTCCTTAGGGTATTTGCATCGCATTGCACAACCGGCGAGACAGACGACGGCAAGAGAAAACAACATCTGAACAATTCTCATCACTTCACCTCCAACCATCCTGTATAATAAGAGTTCTTGTACTTCAACGGTTTCGTATTGTCGAGAAGTTTTTTCAATTTGTCATAATCGTCACTATGGGGATATCCTTTCTCCCCTCGTTTGACATCCGACCAAACAGTAACGCAGCCATCGGAAGCTCGTCCTGTATGAAGGTTAAACCCCCCTCTGTAAACAGTAGTCCCTTTAGGCGTTTTTATAGGAATGTTATTATACGTGTATCCGCCTTTTCCATTATCCCCATAAAGTCTATACCAATGGTAGTCGCCAGTATCGTTTAAATGCTGTTTGGGCACATATGGCAGTCCTACCAGATACTTGCCGACAGGCAGTGGGCCAATGTCCGGCTTCCATTGATCCGCCTTCACACAGCAGGATTTTCCATTACCAGAAACAACTTTTGTCTTTAGCGTCAGCGTTTCTGATGTATCAACGTCAGTCGCAGTAAGCATCTTTCTCTCCACATCGTAAACCAAATTTACATACAGTCCGATAGCATCATACTTAAAAAACCCGTTCCTGCAAAAACAATAAAGATTCAACCCTCCTTCTTCCCCAATTGGATCTTCTGTCAGCCAACACATGACCTGCGGCTTGTAGTGGCGGTAGCCGTAGTAGTAGAGGCCGCAATCGGCATCGAAATACTTTGTCGAGAAACGGAAGGCAAATGCATCGGACATTGCGCCTGACTGGCCGATGATGTTGCCGAAGGCGTCGTAGGTGTAGGAGGCAACGACATCGCCTTGCGCATCGCGGTAGCCGAGGATGTTGCCGTAGGCATCGTACCATGGAACATAGATTGCGCCGTCGCGTTTCAGATAGAGCAAGCCGCCGATTCCCGCCGCGCCGTTACGAGCACCTGAAACATCCTTACCCCAGACGTATTCAACTTCGTTTGTAGTGTTGTTCGTACGAACGACATGCTCGTACACGAGCAGCCAGCCGTCGTAGAAGTAGCGGTGCGTTCCGTCTGCGGCGACTTTCTTAACCCTGCGTCCCTGCGTATCGTATGACATCGTAACGACGGTAATTCCATTCGACGCTACGGAGACGAGACGATTGCCAGAATCGTAGGCGTAAGTCCATTCGCCGTGCCGCGTCATGTTGCCGTCGAGGTCGTAGTTTACCTCGCGCAAAGACGCAGAGGCGCAGAGATTTGACGTGTACTGGTTACGGCTATTAGAAAAGTAGATGTTTGTTATGGCACCAAAAGTGTTGAAAACAAGATTGCCAATGTCATCATACGAGTATGTCTCCTCCGCGTTCTCCGCGTCTCTGCGCGAGAAAACAACCTCTCCGCGAACGTTGTAGCCGAACGAATCGGCGTTGCGGGAAACAGGTCGTTGCAACACATCGTAGGAATACTCCAGCCCCTGCGAGGCATTGCCACAATGGTTAGAAACTGCGACAATGCAACTTCTCAAATAGTCATGCCGGAACATTTCACGTGAGAAGTCCGCGCACCCCTGCACGGCAAGCGCATATCCGGCATCGAGGATGTCGCTCGTGAAAGCATATTCCACGGCGACGTTGTCATTTGAGACAGCGGAAATAGCGCCATGCGGGGCATAGCCGAACATGGATTCCTCTCCGCCGATACGGGCAAAACGCAAAAGCCGCCCGTATGCATCGAGTTCGCGCTCAAGGGAAACGGAAACGCCGTCAACAGTCTGTGTCTCATTTGTCGCACACCAGCATCCATCAAAACAATACTCTGTGTGCGCAACGGAATTAGACTCTGCCGTCACACGCCCAAGCTCATTGCGCTGCATATATGCGTTCTGCACAGCATCGCTGAAACCAACCCCCACAATCTGCCATACCGCGTCGTATACGTTCTCCTTCCATGCACCACTCGGTTTCGTCTCACGCAAGGGAAGTCCATCTGGCGTGTGGGTGTAGGTGACGGTTGAACCGTCGGCATACACTTTGTTCGTGAGAAGACCTGTAGGTTCGTCGTAGAGCCAGGTTGTCGTGTCACCGGACTGAAGTGACTCATTTCTGTAGGTTGTCATGTTCGTCATGACATTGTAATCGTCATACGTATAG
>Ga0256407_10011581_pt1 | contig 12172 bp, 11 predicted proteins | sample RumenRJG_04DNA_FD_193489 | JGI IMG/M metagenome (GOLD analysis project Ga0256407, IMG submission 193489) | Bovine rumen microbial communities from Lethbridge, Alberta, Canada - RJG_04 | ecosystem: Host-associated > Mammals > Digestive system > Stomach > Rumen | place: Canada: Alberta... | reverse complement strand
TTTGTTAAAGTTGTTAATGAATTATTACCTAAAGTTTATGATTTAATTAGTCAAAAATGTAAAAATGTTCCTAGTGAACTTGAAGAAAATGTTAAAAAAATTTATGATGTTGTTACTGCTGATGATTACCTTGAGAAATTAGTTAATAATGCTAAAAATAGATTTCAAGAAATTTTCATTCAAATTAATTCATTTCAACAACAATTAGAATATGGTAATTATAAACAAGCTGGAAAAAATCTTGGTACTGCTATTGCTTTTGCTCTTATGATTGATTAAATTTGATATATATTGTTTTTTTGTTAGATATTAGATTTTTTGAGAAAAAAAATAAAAATTTATAATTGGATTTTTTTATATTTTATGTTTATGTTTTTTTTATATATATTTTTAATAATTTTTTTAATTTTTTTTATTTATAAATTGTATTTTGATGATAATATTGATACATATGGTTTATTATTTGTTCGTATGTTATTTATATTAAATGATTTGGAATTATTTTCTTTTGGAATTTGAGAAATTGATGAACTTTTTTTATGAAAAGTTATATTTGGGTTTTTATTTTCTTTATTTTTACTTTTTTCTATTTTTCTTTTATTTATTGGTCTCATGTTAGTAATAGCATATTCTTTTAAATTATCATCAATTTTAATTAATGTATTTAAAATTTGTAATAAGATTATTTCATAATTATTATCATTACATTTTAACATAAAATACTCTTTAAATTGTTTTCTTAATTCATTTTCTTTTTCTTCAAAATTAATTACTTCATTATTAAAAACACTTTCATAGAAATTATCAATAAATATCTTTTTTAATTCTTCTTTTACTTTTTCTTCACAAATACATTCTAACATTCTTTCATAATTTTGATTGAATTTTGCTTTTAATTTTTGAGAATTTTTTTCTAAATTAGAATTCAATTTATTAATAATATATTCAATATTATTTTTTGTATTTGAATTAAGAATACTTTCACCATCTGAAATTTTATAATAATATTTACAGATTAAATCAAAAATCTTTTTTGATTTATTTTTCATATCAATAATATTATCAAGAGATTTTATATCAAAATAAGAAATTTTATTTTGATAATTTATTAAATTAATTTCATTTGTAATTGAAAGAATAACATTAATTAAATATTTTAAATTAATTGAATTTATTAAAACAATATAAACACAAGTTATTGTTTTTAAATATTTTGAATATTCCAAAATATCTCCTTTAACATCATTTAAATTTAATAAATTATCAATATAAATTTTAAACTTTGGAACAGTAGATAATGTTAAAAATAAATAATCAATTTGATTAACTGATGATAATTTTTCTTTAGAAATTTTTAAATTTAAAATTTCATTACTTTCTTTTTCAGTTGGAAAAATTTGATTAATAGTAAAAAGAATTTCATAATCAATAATAAATGATATAAAATCTTTTTCTATTAAATTTTGATTAGATTCTTTTTCTATGAAAGTTGGATAAAGATTATTTAAAAAAGATTCCATATTATATTTTTTACAAAGAACATATGCAGTTGTATATTTATTTTTATTTAATAAACAAGATGAAATTGTTGTTTCATTTGATTTATTTGTTTGAATTTTTTTTATTTTAGTTGATTGTTCTATTTGAAAATATTCTTTTATATCATTTTTTGATATATCAAGTTTTCTTTCTAAAAATTTATCAAGTTTAAAAATAGAATTATTTATTTCAGTGTCAGTGAAATTATTTGAAAATGTTAAATTTAATGACTTTAAAGTTTCTATAAAATTTTTTAATTAAATAAAATTTGGATTATACTTTTTTTATTTTGTTGAGAAGTTAATAAAGGATTAACATTCAATATTGGAGGTGGTAATGGAATTTTTGGAATTGTAGTCATAATAAATGTTGATATTTTAAATTTAAAAAAATTAAAAATTAATTAATTTATATTTTAATATAAATTACTATAAAATATAATTAATTCAATATTAATTATATAATGTAACTATTAAATCTTCCTTACAGCTCTTCTTTTATTTTTGGTTTAATAGTCATATACATTTCTAATAATAGAGTTGAACAAATATTTAAAATAATAAGTGTACTCATAAAATAAAAAACAGCAAAATAAGATCTATAAAGTTCATTACATTGATAAGAAAGACTTTTTGCAATAATATTAATATTATTAATCATAGTTAAACAAAAACATGCAACAAAACCACTCCCAAAATCATTAAAATTAATATGAACATATAAATCAGGAAATTCTAAATTTTCAAATGCATTTTTTGTTATTTTTCCTCCTGTTAAAAACATTGATAAAGAACAAAATAAGAAAAAAAATGAAAATAATCCCATTATTAATTCAGAAAATAAAGTTTTCATATTATGAACTGTTTTAAAAATTGCTTGAAATTCAGAAAAATTTTTCATTAATAAAATTACTCTCATACATCTAAGTATAACTAATATTTTTATTAATAAATATAATACTTTTAAAACATTAGGAAATAAGTTTGCAAAATAGAAAATAATAATAAAAATTAAAACAATAAATGTTAAAATATTTATAATACCAATTAATGTTCTAATATTTTCTTTTGTTAACATAAATTCAATTCCTATATAATAAATATATATTATGAATTCTATTATAAAAATTGAACACCATAAAAGTTGAATGATATCCCAAATTATGTTATTTTCTTTAAAAATTAAAAAAAATGAAATCATTGAAAATTCAATAAACATTGTTAATATTTCTATTTTTTTTTTACGAAGAAAAACTAAAAATTTATGGTTTGATATTAATTTAGTAAATTCTTTTTTAAATTTGGAATATTTTATTTTATTTATTTCATTTAATTCATTTTTTTTATTAGATTTTCTCTTATAATTAACTAATTTACATAAATTTGTATATTCTTCTTCAGTAATAAAAAATTTATTTTTTATTTTATTCATTAATATAGGGAAAGATTTTGATTCATTTGGATTTAAAAAAGATTTTGTCATTTTTTCTTTTTCTTTTCTATTTTTATTTTTGTCTTTATTATATAAATAATAAATTTCTTTAATTATTTTTTTTGAGTTTTTTTTAAATTGTTCAAAATATTTTGAATAATATAAAGTTTTAAGTAGAGAAAAAATAATAAAATAATTAATAACAATATAAGGAATAAAAAATAAAACATTTATTTTATTATCCATTGAAAAAGTATTTAACATTACATCAGGAAAATTACAAGTTGATAATAAAACAAAAAGTGAATAAAGTGACATCCAAAAAGAACTAAAATCGGGACTAATTTCATTATAAAGAAAATTTCCTAAAATCGCAAAACCAAAAATAATTGAAAAAAGTAAAAATAAAACAATTTTTGTATCATATAAAAGATGTAATATATTATTCCATAATTTTCTTAAATTTCTCACTAATAAAATTATTAATATTCCTCTTATGAAAAAATTTAATAAAGGATAATAATCATAATATAAAGAACAAATAATATCAATTATATTTATTCCTATTAAAATAATTATAACTAATTGTAATAATTTATAATTTTCTGTAAAAATTCCTAAAGTTTTTTTTTGTTGAATTAAAATAATTTGAATAATAATAAAAGAAATTAAAAATATTAATTCTATAATTCTATAATATATATTAGATATAAAATAATCAGTTGGAAATAAAAATTGAAGATTAGGATTACATTTATTATTAATTTTATTTGGGTTAGTATAAAAAGTTGTACTTTTATAACAATGAATTGGAATTTCAAAAAAAACCATTAATGCATAAAATATAATAATAATTGATTTTATTATCCTTAATATGTCATATATTACTTCTTTTATTGATGAATATTTTATTTTATTTTTATGAATGTATTTTTCAATTTCAAATACCATTAATTGAGTTCTTAAATTTTCAGATAATTCAAGAATTGGTAAAGGAATTTTCATAATTTAAAATAATTATTAGAAAAATATAAAAAGAAATAATAAGAAAAAATAATCAAATTAACATATAATTAATATAATAAAAAAACAAAACAATTTAAAAAAAAAGCAAAAAATAAAAAATTTCTTATTCAAAACCTTTTTCAATCCCACTAACCAAATCATTAAGTGAATAACTATTTCTAGTAGTTTCATTCAATCCATCTAAAAAAAAATCTAATCTTTGTTCAAGTAATTCACTCTCACTTAAAATTTGATAAGTATTTCTATTAAATTGTATAGTTTCCTGAAAAACTTTTTCAGAATCTTTTTTATCATCTAAAAATTCTTGAGATAATTTATAATATTTTTTCCTATCTTTATTCTTCAAATTTTTATTTTTCGCTTTTTTCAAAGCAACATGATACATCATACATCTTAAAAAAAGTTTCCCAGCTTTTTGATTAACATTATTATTAATAATATTATTATGTTTAGAATTAAAAGAATTTTCTTCATAAAAAGCAAAACCAAATAAATCTTGTAAAGAAACAGTTAATAAAGAAACAACAATAGAACCTAAAAGAGATACAAAAACAATAATAATTTTCCCTAATCCAGTTTGAGGATACATATCACCATATCCTGCAGTTGTCATTGTTACTAAAATATTCCATATACAATTTATAATACTTCTATAATCATTTAATCCCATATCTACTGTATAAATTGGTGTTTCTGTTACTTTTACTGCAAATGATAGTAATATTATTAATATTGAACCAAATATTGTTAGAAATTTAAATGGTTGATATAAAATGTAACATTTAACTGCGAAAATTCTACTCATATCTATTCCAAGAGTTCGACTATATTTTATTATATAAAAATATTTTTTTATTTTTTAATATTTAATATATTTTTTTTACGCTAAACGTAATGCTCTATAATTGAAAAATATTGATATTGATACTACATATCTAAAAATTACATATACTCGAAGTAAAGTTAATAAACAAAATATGTCATTTACATCATATTCTGTATCATATCCATACCAACTATTTTCTGTTTTAAATTTTATTCCTTTTGTTAATATATTTGGATGAAGTAATGCAATAAAAAATTCTATTAAGAAACTTCCAAAATAATCTAAATCCCAAAAATTAGTTTTTTTCATAACATTTGATATACTTTTATCTAAATTTAACATTTCTTTATATCTATTGATAGTAGATAAAACTAAAAAAATAAAATAAAAAAAAATTAAAAAAAAAAAGAATCTTACTAAAACAAAAAACAGAAATAGAAGAAATCCCCAAAGAAAAATTAACTTCTAAATTATATAAAGTAAGGTTTTTTTTTTTAAACGATTCATTTTTTTTAACATCATAATACAAATAAGCAGACATCATACAAACAAAAGTAAAAAAACAAGTAGTTAATTCTTGAATTTGTAATTTAGTAAAATATTCATTAATTTCATAATCATTATCATTACTAGTTTCAGCTTCTATAATATTTTTATAAATATCTCTTGCTTTTTGTGCTTTTTCAACTTTAACAACATTATCTTCAGTATTTAAAATACTAGTTGAAAATTTAGTATAATTTGAAGAAGAATCTAAACTTGAAGAATTAATTGAATATGGAGGTTCATCTCTTATTGTGTCTGCTTCTACTCTATTTATACTTTTTATTTGGGAATTTGAATTATTATTTATATTTTCTAAATTTATACCAAAATCATCATTATTATTTGAAAATGATAATGTATTGGTTTTTTTTCTATGTCTTCTTTTTCCATGAGATGATAAACTTATTCCTAAACTTTCTGCATCTAATTCTGAGTCATTTTGCATTTTTTTTAATATTTTTAATTTTAATTTTTTTTAATTAATTTAAATTAATATATATTTTTATCATATATATTTAATATTAAATTATAATTAGTTAAGAGCTCTCAAAAAATAATTTAAACTCCTAAAAAATCAAAAATAAAATGTTAAAAAAAAAAATGTTAAAAAAAATGTATATTAAACAAAATAATAAACCAAGAAAAAAAAAGGTAAAAAAACCATTTAAAAAAATTTTTTTTAAACAATATACAAAAAAAAAATCAATATTAAAATCTTATTTATGTTTCTGTTTCTTATTAGGTTTTTTATCTTCATCATCATCATCATCTTCTCCATCTTCATCATCTTCATCTTCTTCATCAAATTCTTCTCCATCTTCAAATTCTTCTCCTTCATTTTCTTCAAATTCTCCTTCTTCAAAATCTTCTTCATCACCATATTCAGTAGAAACAACATCTTTTCCTTCTTTATCTTTTCCATCAATAGAAGTTAAAGAAGGTATCATTTCAAATAATTTTTCTCTATAATCTGAATTACTTGCAATAAATGGATTATCACTAACTGAAATTTTTTTAATACTTGAATCTTTTAATTGTTTAAATTCATCTATTGATTCAATTTTATTTCCATTTAATTTTACTTTGTATAAACTTGGATATAAATTTACTAAATGATGCAAATCTTTTCCTGTTAATTCATTATTTGATAATTCAAGCTATAGGAAAAATTATATAAGAATATTTTTTTTACTATGCTTAATTGAGGTAATTTTGGAAAGTTTGTTAAATTTTTTAAACCTATTCCATTCATTGTTAAATGGATTAATTTTTCATATTTTTCTAAATCTTCTTTGTGATTATGTGTAAGGTGGTGACCTTCTACTTTGAATAATCCATCTAATATTAATTCTTCTATCTATAATTTTTTTTTTATAAATTTTTAGTTTACTTCTTCTGGATTGTGTTCACCTAATTTTTCTTGTAGTTCTTTAGCAAAGGACATATATTTAAATTATATATAATTTAATTTTAAGATATTTGAGATTTATATAAGATGATTAAAAGTAAATATTTATAAAATCATAATATCTTAAATTTTTTTTTTTTTTTGGTTTTTTGGGTTTTTTAGTTTTTTAGTTTTTTTGAAGTTTTTTTTTGGATTTGGTTTAAAAAAAGAAAAAAAGTTTGATTAAAATTTTTGATTTTTTATAAGAAAGAAAAGGCGCTTAAACATATTTATTATCAAAGATTATAATTTTAATTATGAAGATAATATTTTTATATAACATTAATTTTTCCCTTTTATTTATTTTGAGAAATAGTTGATTCATGATATATTTTTTTTTCTTTTTCTTTTTTCAGGAAAAAGATTTTTTTATCATCAACCATTTTTTCTAAAATTTTGAAATTTATTTTTTTGATGAATAAATTCAATTAATTAATATTATCTTTTTGGAATAAAATTTATTCATCATATTCAATTTCATGTCTATTTTTTTCAAATAAGTAAATAGTGTCAATCACCATTTCTTATTCCTTTTTGATAAAGATAAAAAAATAATTTCATTTATTTTTATATTCTGATATTTAATAATCTTGTAAAATAACTTAAAATAAATCAAAAGATAAAAAATTAAAAAAATAAAAATATATTAAATAAAAATAATAATAAATATTTATAAAAAAAAAATAAAACAAAAAAAAGTAAAAATAAAAATTTTTTTTATTCAAAAAAAAAAAAGTTAAATAAAACATTAAAAAAAATTTAAAAAATTAACTCGGAGGTGAAATAGGAGAAGTAGCATAATTATTAGAACCAATATTCCCCATTTCAACAGCTTGATCTAAATGATTCCCTTGATTTTCATTTTTAATTTTAGGTCCATTATTATTATCTAAAATAGCATCATTTCTAACTGTCCAAGTTAATCCATCACCTTTAGGTCTTCCAGATTCAGTTTCAAAAGGAATAAACCATAATAATTTATTAGTTCCTAAAACTTGAATCCAATTTTCATAAAGACCAATATTAAATTTTTCATTTTCTTCTTTATGTTCTTTATCAAGTGATTCAATAGTTGTTGAATTATTTATAACTAAACCAATATGAAATTTAAAAAATAAAGAAATAATAATACTAAAAACAAAAGTAAAAATATAAGTAACAACAATAATTCCACTATCAATTAAATCAGAATATTTTAATCTTTTATAAATAGCATTTAAAATAATATGATAAAAAAAATAAAATGCAGTAATATCAAAATAAATAGTAATGAAAGTAGTATAAAATAATAACTGGAAAAAATATTTTCTATTATAAAATCCAATACAATTATCAACCCAAGGACAATGATGATCCATATTTAAAACACATTTATTACAAACTGAACAATGATGAGATCTTTCTGGTTTAAATGCATTACAAATTAAACAATATCTCTTTCTTTTATAATCATCATCTCCAATATAAAAACCCCAATATAAGGGAATGTCACCTGGATTTGTATTCATTGCTGCTATAAATGACCATAAAAGTAATATTAATAATATTATGAAAAATATTAATATTGGTAATATTATTTTTGTATTTTTTGGTGTCATGTGTTTTATCATTATTACATATATATATGAATATGAATCTATGCATATTACGAAAAATATTACTACTATTAAAAAACGACCATATAGTCTTTTATTTTTTTTCTTTTCTTGTTGAGTTAATGGTTGCTTTTCTTGATTATTTTGTTCATCCATAGAATTTTTTTTTTGTTTATTTTATATTTTTAAATTATGAAATAAAATTTATTTTTTTATTTAAAATATATATGATATTATTTTTTTTTATTCTATAAAGAAAAAAGATTATAATAAATTATAAATTTTTTATTTTCTCTTATATAAATTTAAATTAAACATAAATATGAACAAGATTATAAAACATAACCCAAAAAATAGTAAAAACCATTAAATGATTAAATAATCCTTGAAATAATAAAGATAATACAGATTCAAAAAAATTTCCTCTTTGTCTTTGAACATAAATAAAAACAAAAATAGAAGTAAATAAATAATTAATAAAATAAAAAGAAATACCATAAATACCAGTTAAAGCAAAAATTCCTGCAATTATTCCTGCTAAAATTGCTGAAAAAAATCTCCTATTTTAAATTTTAATTAATTTTATTTTTTTTAATTATAAAAAATATTATTCTTACACTGCAATTATTCCATCTATATTTTTTGCTAAAGTTTTTTCATCTAAATTTTTTTCATTTATCATTATTTCTTTTATTTTTAAATCACTTTCATCAAGATTATTTGTTGTTGATTGTTTTGAATATTTAGTAAATTTTTTATTCATTTTAGAAATTAAAAATAAAATAAAAATTAAAAAAATTATTTTACTTAAAATTATAATAAAAGTATTTATTATAAAAAAAATATATTATTCTTAATTAATTTATAATATTATTTTGTATATAAAAGATATTATGATAAATATAATATTTTTTGAAAGTAAAAAATGTAATTATGTGAAAATATTATTTTTTTGATATGTTTCTTTTGGGATATTTTGTTGTATTTCTGATGAAATATGATAATTTGAATCAGAAGTTTCATTTAAAATAAAATTTCTTGTTGAAATATTATTCTTTTTTATTTTATTTTTTATATCTTCATCTTTATTTAATAAACTTTTATTTCCAATTAAATTATTTGTTGATAAATTATTTTTATGATTCAATTCATTTATTTTCAAATGATTTTCTTTTAATAAATATTGTTTTAATTTTTCTCTTGCCTCAATAAATTGGTTATTACTCTTATTATTAATTTTAATTCTATTATTTAATTTTTTTTCACTTCCCTTTTTAATAAATTTATTATAATTTATTTTCTTTTTATTAGATTTATCAATTGGAATTTGACCATTACTTTTATTTATTTTTTCTTTAATTAAATTATTTTTATCATGAATAATATTGATTTTTTCAGTTGAATTAAAAGATACTTTACTCTCATTTTTATTTATGAGATTTTCATATTCTTTCATTAATTTATCAAATTCTTCATCATTGATGAATTTAGTATTTAAAATTTGTTTTTGTTGTTTATTTAAATGAACTTTATCTAAAGAAAAATTTTTTTTTGATGAATTATTAGAATCATTTTGATTATTTTTTTTATTTTGACTAATTTTTTTAATTCTTCTTATATTATTTATATTTTGATTGTTATTGTATTCATTTATTAAATTTAAAGAATTTTTCCCATTTGAATAATCAAAAGAAAAATTATGATAAAATTTTTTTTCATTTTTCATTTTCTTTTCAAAAAGTTTTTTTTCTAAAAAATTCTTTTTGTTTAAATTTAAATTTAAATTCCTATTTTTAATTATATTATTGATTATATATTCTTGATAATTTAAATATAATTCTTGATGATAAAGTTTATCTGCTTTTTTATTTAATTTATTATTAATTTTAACAATTTTTTTTATATATTCTTCAATTGATTCTTTAAATGTAATTTTTCCTTTATTTCTTTTTAAATAGATCTCTTCTAGCATTTTATTTTCATCAATTTTATAAGTTAATTTTAACTTATTTTTATTAATTTGATATTGAAAATCATCAATTAAAGAAAAATTTTTTTTAATTTGTATATTTTTTTTCCTTATATTATTCTTCTGAGAAATCAATTTAGAAACAATTTCATTAATAATAGAAAAAAACATATTATTATCAAAAGAACACAAAAAATTATTTTTCATATTTTCCATTTATAAAAACAAATAACAAATTTAATTCTCAAAAAAAAATTATACATAAATAATAATATAAACATTTCCCAAAAAAAAATAAAAAAAAAAAAAAATTAAAAATAATTATAATTAATATAAATGGAAAATAAAGAATACACTTTATTTTCATTAATAGAAATCCGTTTTGCCGATCCAATAAGTGCAATATCAATATCAACTAATTTCTTAATAATAGGATCAACAATGGGGAGAATAACACTTCATAGTTTAGAAGACGGAAAAACAGTTTTAATCTCAGAAATATCAACAGAAAATATTTCAGGAATATCATTTTCAAATGATGAATATAGTTTCTTTGTTGCAATTGGAGATGAACAAGTATTAAAATTTCCAAGTGATACTTCAATAATTGGTCCAATTAAAAGAATATTAAATTATCCAAATGAAAAAGAACATAATATTCATTGTGAAAATTCTTTTATTTTTATTTATTCTAATTTCTTATTTAAAATTTTATTATCTCCTCTTGAAGAAAGAAATATTACTATTGTTAATTATAATGCTGATTTTGAAATTAAAAATTTAAATAATGAATATTGTGAAAAAGGAACTTTTAATATGACTAATTATTCTGTTCCTTTAGATTTTGATTCTCATTTTTTTGTCTGGGTTGAATTTTTATCTGAATTAGAAAAAAAATTATGTGTTGCTAATTTAGATAATTTAAAAGAAAAACCTATTAAAAAATTGTTTAAAAGTGATTTTGGACATATTAGTCATTGTAAAATTTATCCTGGGAATAAAATTTTTTTAGTAAGAAAATTTAATATTTGTGAAATTAGAGAAATTAATAAAGATTTTAGTTTATTACATTCTTTTATTAGTTTTGGTGAAGAAGTTTATGCTGTTGATATTTTTTGTGAACATGAACAAAAATTTCTTTTTAGAAATGATATTGAAAAAACTTATATTGAAAATAAAAATAATTCTGATATTTTTAATCAACCTTATAAAAATATTCCTACTACAATTAATAATAATATTACTGGAAATTTTATAAATAAAAATGAAATTATTGATTTTAAAAATGTTTGTATTTATTTATTAGATATAAATGGAAATGTTAACTTTTGGGATGGAAACAATATTAAAACATTATTTAATTTATATGATATAAAGAATATTAATCAAGTTGAAAAAAATAAAAAATTTTTCTCAATGGGATATTCTTATTATATTAAGTGTAATAACAATTTCATATGTATAACATCTGACCATGGTTGCTATGTAATTAAGAAACCTGGTTAAGTAAATACTATTTATTTCTTACTTCTTTTTTATTATATATATAATAAGATAATTATCGTATTTTAGTTGTAAATATTGAATTTAATGAAATTAGTAATGTAATACATAAATTTATTTTTTGATGTATGATTAAAAAATAAACAAAAAATTTTAATTCCTTTAATTTAAGTTAATTACTCCTTAAAATAGAAAAAATAAATATTATATCTTACTAAAAATTAATAAATAAACAACACCTAAAAAAAACAAAATAATCCAAAAAAAAATATTTAAAAAAAATTAACAAC
>Ga0256407_10011580_pt1 | contig 12173 bp, 6 predicted proteins | sample RumenRJG_04DNA_FD_193489 | JGI IMG/M metagenome (GOLD analysis project Ga0256407, IMG submission 193489) | Bovine rumen microbial communities from Lethbridge, Alberta, Canada - RJG_04 | ecosystem: Host-associated > Mammals > Digestive system > Stomach > Rumen | place: Canada: Alberta | collected... | reverse complement strand
CAGCACAGGTACTATCGTTTCAACGATATTTGCAATCATCGTTGCAGGCGGTTGTTATTTCTTGGGAGGATTTGGCAGACTGTTCGGTGAAATGGGTGCAGACGGCAAGCCCGTTGGCGGATATGATTCTGTTATCCCGAAAATGCTTGAAAACCTTTCACCGGTGCTTATCGGTATCGTTGTAATATTGGTACTTTCGGCTTCTATGAGTACGCTTTCAAGCCTTGTTTTAACATCAAGTTCGGTTCTGACAATGGACTTCATAGACCCTGTATTCTTCAAGAAAAAGGCTATGGAAGAAAAGAAAAAAGTTCTCTGCATGAGAATATTTATTGTATTCTTTATTGCCATTTCGGCAGTAATCGCAATCGTTCAGGCAAATTCGCCTGTTATGTTCATCTCTCAGATGATGGGCGTATCATGGGGTGCTCTGGCAGGTGCTTTCCTTGCACCGTTCATGTATGGTCTTTACATGAAAAAAGTTTCAAAAACGGCTGTATGGGTAAACTTTGTACTTGGTATCGGCATTTCGGGTGCGTCATTTGTATGCAACCTTGCAGGCGTTAAATTTGATAATGCTGTATTGGAATATTTCAAATCTCCTATCAATGCAGGTATGCTTGCCATGATTTTGGGAATTGTCATCACTCCGATAATCACTTTCATAGCACCCGCAAAGGACATGGACAGAGTGGAAAAAATATTTGCTTGCTATGACAAGAAAATTACGGTATCATATAAGCAGGCTATCAGCGGAGAGGAAGCCGTTGAAGAAACAGAAGTAAAAGAAACTCCCAAAAATACAGCTCCAAAGAGAGCTAAAAATAAATCAAATTTAAGGAAAAGGAAATGGTAAGAAATGATGTTTCAGAAAGACATTGAAACAATGCCAAGACAGGAAATTGAAAAACTCCAGCTTGAGCGACTGAAAGAAACAGTGAAATACTGTTATGACAATGTACCGCTGTATCACAAAAGACTTGATGACGCAGGCGTGGGTGATGGCTCTAAAATAAAAGTCCTTTCCGATATAGAGTATATCCCTTTCACGACAAAAGATGATTTCCGTGACAATTACCCGTTTGGCATGGTGGCAACTCCCATGAAAGATATTGTCAGAATACACGCTTCCTCAGGCACAACAGGAAAACCGACTGTTGGCGTTTATACAAAAGAGGATATTAAAATTTGGGCTGATTTGGTAGCCCGTGTGGCAGTTGCAGGCGGTGTAACGGCTGAGGACATTATTCAGGTAAGTTTCGGTTACGGCTTGTTTACGGGTGCTTTGGGACTTCATTACGGTCTTGAAAATATCGGTGCAACAGTCATTCCTGCATCTTCGGGCAATACCGAAAAGCAGTTGATGATGATGCGTGACTACGGTGTAACAGGACTTGTTGCAACACCGTCTTATGCATTGTATCTTTCGGAGGCTGTCAAAGAGGCAGGTTATCCTCTTTCGGATTATTCTTTGAGATTGGGAATACTTGGTTCAGAACCTTGCACGCCTGCCATGCGTTCACAGATAGAAAGCAATTTCAATATCCGTGTATCAGATAACTACGGCATGACAGAATTAGGCGGACCGGGTGTATCGGGCGACTGTGAGGCAAGAGATGGTATGCACTTTGCAGAGGATCACTTCTTACCTGAAATTATCGACCACGACACAGGCAAAAGACTTGGTGAAGGTGAAGTTGGTGAGCTTGTTATCACAACTTTGACAAGACGTGGAATGCCCGTTTTGAGATACAGAACCAAAGATATAACAAAAATTACTTATGAGCCATGTTCATGCGGAAGAACTCATGCAAGAATGGCTAAAACTATGGGCAGAACTGATGATATGCTTATTATCAAGGGTGTCAACGTATTCCCGACACAGATTGAAAACATTCTTATCAATATAAAAGATATTGCACCGCATTATATGCTTATTATCACAAGAGAGAATTACAGAGATAGTCTTGAAATAAAAGTTGAGCTTGAAAATGTAGAGTTGCTTGAACAGTATCAGAGATTGAGCGATTTGAAGAAATTCATTGAAGCTAAAATGCAGTCAATTCTTGGCTTGAGAACAAAAGTTACGCTTGTTGCACCGAAAACGATTGAACGTTTTCAGGGCAAGGCTAAGAGAATTGTTGATTTGAGAAATCAGTAAAGGTGGTATATATAATGAAAGCATTGATGATAGGAAATGCCGCACTTGCAAGAGGTCTTTATGAAGCAGGCTGTTCCGTTATATCAAGTTATCCCGGTACACCGAGTACGGAAATAACAGAGGAATTTGCCAAATTCAATGACGCTTACTGTGAGTGGGCACCAAATGAAAAAGTAGCGATGGAAACGGCTTTTGGAGCGTCTTTGAGAGGAAAGCGTTCCGCCTGCTGTATGAAACACGTCGGTTTGAATGTAGCGGCTGACCCGCTGTTTACCATGTCATATACAGGTGTTAATGCAGGCATGGTAATATGCGTTGCAGATGACGCAGGTATGCACTCATCTCAGAATGAACAGGATTCACGTCACTATGCGATTGCCGCAAAAGTGCCTATGCTTGAACCGTCAAATTCACAGGAAGCTCTTGATTTTGCAAAAATCGCTTATGAGATTTCCGAAACATTCGATACACCTGTATTTATCAAGATGTGTACTCGTGTGGCACATTCACAGAGTATTACGGAAACAGGCGAAAGAACAGAAGTTACAAAAGAGTATGTAAAAAATCCTCAGAAATACATCATGGCACCTGCAAACGCTATCAAGCGTCACCCGTTTGTAGAAGAAAGAACCGCTAAATTGACGGAGTATGCCGAAACATCTCCCCTTAACAGAGTTGAGAACGGCACAGGCGAATATGATTTTGGTATCATCACTTCATCTACTTCATATCAATATGTAAAGGAAGTTTTTGGAGATAAAGTGGCTGTACTCAAATTGGGTATGATAAATCCTCTGCCTGTTAATCTGATAAAAGATTTTGCCGCAAAAGTTGGCAAGGTTTATGTAATAGAGGAATTGGATCCGATTATTGAAACATTCTGCAAAAATATCGGTGTTGAAGTTGTCGGCAAAGAAAAATTCTCTATTATAGGAGAGTTTTCACAAAAGACGATTGCAAAGGCTTTTGGTTTGGAAGATAAAGAAAATGTCTGTCTTGATACTGCTATTCCCGTAAGACCGCCTATGATGTGTTCGGGCTGTCCGCACAGGGGCATTTACTATGTTCTTGCAAAGAATAAAATTACAGTACTTGGCGATATAGGCTGTTATACATTGGGTTCAATGCCTCCTCTCAATGCACTTGATATGACATTGTGCATGGGTGCGTCTGTATCAGGACTTCACGGTTATAACAAGGCAGGCGGAGAGGAAACCGAAAATAAGACTGTTTGTGTAATAGGTGACTCTACTTTCATGCACTCAGGCATTACAGGTCTTGTCAACATCGCTTATAACCAGTCAAATTCAACTGTTATTATCCTTGATAACTCCATTACAGGCATGACAGGACATCAGCAGAATCCGACTACAGGCTACAATATAAAAGGTGACCCCGCCGGTAAAGTTGATTTGGAAAGCCTTTGCCATTCTGTCGGCATAAACTCTGTAAGAGTAGTTGACCCCTATAATTTGGAAGAATGTGAAAGAGTTGTGAAAGAGGAATTGGCAAAGAATGAGCCGTCTGTAATTATCTCACGCAGACCTTGTGTTCTCCTGAAATATGTGAAACCGAAAAAGCCGCTGTATATCAATCCCGATAAATGCCGTGGCTGTAAACGCTGCATGAAATTCGGCTGTCCGTCAATCTCTTTCAGGGATAAACACGCTGTTATTGACAATACATTGTGTATCGGCTGCGGAGTTTGTGCAAGTCTTTGTCCGTTTGACGCTTTTGAAAGTGAGGAGAAATAATCATGGCAACGAAAAATATTATGATAGTCGGTGTAGGCGGTCAGGGTTCTCTGCTTGCTTCAAAACTGCTCGGCAGACTTCTCGTTGATGAGGGCTTTGACGTAAAAGTCAGCGAAGTTCATGGAATGAGCCAGCGTGGCGGTTCTGTTGTAACGTATGTAAAATTCGGTGATAAAGTGTATTCTCCTATCATAGAGGAGGGCGAGGCTGATTTTATCGTCAGCTTTGAGAAAATAGAAGCCGCAAGATATATCAAGGACTTGAAAAAGGGCGGTACTGTTATCGTAAACACTCAGCAGATAGACCCTATGCCCGTCATAATCGGCAATGCGGAATATCCCGCAAATATCCTTGATGAAATGAAAGCAAAGGGTGTTCATGTAGATGACATTGACGCTCTTGCGTTGGCATCTCAGGCAGGTTCTGCAAAGGCTTGTAATATAGTCCTTATGGGCAGATTGGCAAAATATTTTGACATACCCCGTGAAAAGTGGGAAAGTGCTATTGAAAAGTGCGTGAAACCTGCTTTTATAGAGATAAACAAAAAGGCATTTGAACTCGGTTATAATAATTAAATGAAAGAGTGATGATAAGTGGAAAACAGATATTTCCAGAAAGAAATTGAAACAATGCCTGTTGAGGACATAAAAAAACTGCAAGATGAAAAGTTGGTAAAACAGGTAGAATATGTATATAATAATGTAGAGTATTACCGAAATCTCATGGACGAGAAAGGCGTTAAGCCCGAAGATATAAAAAGTACGGCTGATTTGCATAAACTGCCGTTTCTGAAAAAAGACGACTTGCGTGAAGCATATCCATACGGACTTCTTGCAACGGATTTGAAAAACTGTGTAAGAATACAATCTACATCGGGTACAACAGGCAAGCGTGTAGTGGCATTCTATACTCAACATGATATAGACTTGTGGGAAGACTGCTGTGCAAGGGCAATTACAGCGGCAGGCGGTACTGATGAAGATGTTTGTCAAGTGTGCTATGGTTACGGATTGTTTACGGGCGGTTCGGGACTGCATGGCGGTTCACATAAGGCTGGTTGTCTTACACTCCCCATGTCAAGCGGTAACACCGACAGGCAGATTCAATTTATGATGGACTTGAATTCAACTATACTTTGCTGTACACCGTCTTATGCGGCTTATATAGGCGAAACTCTCAAAGAAAAAGGCTACAAGCCCGAAGATAACAAGCTGAAAGCCGGAATTTTCGGTGCAGAGCCTTGGACAGAAGAAATGCGTAGAGATATAGAAAAATCTCTCGGCATTAAAGCCTATGATATATACGGCTTGACGGAAATGAGTGGACCTGGTGTAGCATTTGAATGTTGTGAACAAAACGGTATGCACATCAATGAAGATCACTTTATCGCTGAGATAATAGATCCAAATACAGGTGAAGTTCTGCCCGAAGGTACAAAAGGTGAACTTGTATTCACATCTCTTGACAAAGAGGCTTTCCCGTTGTTGAGATACAGAACAAGAGATATATGTGTTCTCACAAGAGAAAAGTGTTCATGCGGAAGAACTTTCATTAAAATGGCTAAACCTATGGGACGTTCCGATGATATGATGATAATTAAGGGTGTAAACGTATTCCCAAGTCAAATTGAAGCTGTATTGCTGAATAAGGGTTATGCACCGAATTATCAGATAGTGCTTGACAGGGTGAACAACTCCGATACATTTGATATATATGTAGAGATGGGCGGAGAGGACTTTGCAGACAGTCCGAAGTACATCACCAAGAAAGAAAAAGAATTGCAGGACGCTATGAAAGCAATGTTGGGTATCAATCCGAAACTTCACCTTGTTGCACCCAAGACTATTGCACGTTCCGAAGGCAAGGCTGTCCGTGTCATTGACAACCGCAGACGTTACGGTATCACTATATAATGCACAATGCATAATGCATAATGCATAATTATAAATTAAGAGGAGGCTTTAAAATGGCTGTAAAACAGTTGTCTATTTTCGTTGAAAACAAAGAGGGAAAGTTAGTCACAATTACAGACGCTATCGCAAATGCAGGCATAGATATACGTGCAATGAGCGTGGCGGATACGCAGGACTTCGGCATATTCCGCCTTATCGTGACCGAACCCGAAAAGGCGAAACAGGCTCTTGAATCATCGGGCTGTTTCGTGTCGATTACAAAGGTGGTAGGGGTGTCGATACCCGACGAGCCGGGAGCTTTGGCAAAAGTCGTGAATGTGCTGGCAAGAAATAATATCAATATCGAGTATATGTACGCATTCATAGCAGTAGCCAAAAAACAGGCATCGGTTGTATTGAGAGTGGCAGATAATGAAGCAGCAGAAAAACTTCTTCTTGAAAACGGCATATCACTTCTTGACGAAAACGAAATTACAAACATTTAAAAGTAAAGTCCCGAGCGGAAAAGTTCGGGGCTTTTTTGTATTGCTACAAAAAACCGCCCTGTTATTTATATAAAATAGGTATTGACAAAGAGAGCGAAAAAAAATATAATGATTTTATAGATTTTATTATCGGGCAGTATATATTTTAGGCAAATTTTACTACACAGGGGGAATTTATAATGAAAATACGAATAAATAAGGGTTTCAGGGGGCTGCTGTCATTGTTGGTGGCGGTCATGCTGTTGGTGGGTGTCATGCCGTTGTCGGCAGTGCAGGTTCATGCGACAACTTTCACAGTATATTTTGCAAAAGACAAGCTATTTTCAAGTCGATACTATACTGGTAATGTTCCTTATATATATGCTTGGAATAGTAGTAATCAAAGTGTGACAGGTTCAGGCGGTCCGGTACCAATGACTTATGTTGCTAATAGTAATGAAACGTATGGCTATCACATTTATAAATATGATTTTACATCATCTCCGGCAGGCATTCTATTTTCGGCAGGTGCTAATTTTGACTGGAAAACAACAGATATCACTGGTTCTGACTTAAATGATGGATATGTATATTATACTAATCATAATGGAACTGGCAGTGCTAGTATGCCGTTCGATCATACAACACTTAGTGATTTAAGTGCCGAATTGGCTGCAACGACTTATACATTATACTGTGCTGCTGATATGGCTAGTGGTGGTCGTTCTGGTTGGATAGAAACTAAGAATAATAATGGATGGAGTCAAATGGATTATTTAGGTGTGCTTTGTGGCTTTAATATATATCGAATTCGTTTAAATTATACTCCTGAATGTTTGACATTAGGTGGTCCTAATAATACAAATACCGAAAAAATTTATCCCCCGAATATAAAAAATAACTATTTGTACTACTGTAAAGTTGATAGTAATGATAATCTTAAAGTGCAATCATTTCTATATGAAGACTTGACTTATGGTGCCTTGACAAGTAGTCAGTTTAGTAATAACATGAATAAAGATGTGAATGTTATAGTTGACTCTCAAGGTACTCCTGCATTTAGACAAGACCCCGAGCGTCATTATGTAAATGCAACGATGTATGACTATTTTTCGGATTATGAACTTCTAAACGGAAGGACAAGAACCGGCGGAAATGGAGCGGATGTTGTAGGTGGCGGTATAACTGTTCCGTATGGTACTGCGTGGGAAGACCCTTGCAGGCGTATGCAGCACCCTACATTTGATACGCAGTTAAGCAATTATTACAGACAGCAGAATGCCACACACCCTTTGTATTTCGGTGATATTCACGACGAAGGCGGAGGTTATTATTTCAGTATTTATAATACTAACCAGTGGCATTTGTACTATAATCCTTCCAGCGGTCAAAGTGGCAATCAAGAGTATCGACAGCTCTACCACGATAACAACTCAACAAGGCGAAGCGGATTGGATGTAACCAATCAAGACTCAAGTGCTTTTGCCGCAACAACAGGATTGTATAAAACATCACTGAGTGCCTATGACAAAACAGCAGCCAATACTGTCAATGCCGCAAGATTGCAGCTGACAGGTGGTGATTATGCTAAATGGTTTGATGATACATGGCTTTCGGCGGGCAGCGGAAATACTCATAACTCCACAGGAAAAATGATAGGTGCGTCTTATGATGTTGACTTCCCGTTTTGGACAATTAATATGCAAAGAAAGATAGGAAATCAAATATATCAAGCCTGTGACTACTACTACATAAACAGCGAAGAGAAACAACACGCTTTAAGAATGCACAAAGATAGTCAAGGGACATATTATCTTAAAGAAACAGGACAAGGTATTTATAATTACAGCGGTAATGATTATAATATATTGCATGAATCAGCACATTACAACGATGCCCTTAGCTCTACTTATGGCTTTTTCCCGTTTAACAGCAAACAGGATTTTTATACCAGTGGAACATGGTCAGATTCTGGTAGGAGCGGGGATATAAATGATGATTTGAGAGGTATAATGGATCCTCCGCTCCGTCTTGACAGAACAAACTACTGTTTTGGTACATATATGGTTATACCGTTTACATTGACGAGCAATAACGGTACTGTAAACGGAACAACTGATGCCACAGATACACCTATTACCTTCTCATTCAGTGGCGACGATGACCTGCTTGTTTATGTTGACGGTAATCTTGTACTGGATATAGGCGGTAATCACGGAAAAGTTCAGGGCGAGATCAACTTTAAAGAGAGAAAATCGTGGGTGAGTAACGTAAAAAGTAGTGATGGTACTTATGAGTCGGGAATAACATGGAGAGATCCAAATTCAAATATAAGTGATGAAAGAAATTTGGTAAATCCAAATTTAAAAACAGGGCTTCAAGTTATGACACCAACACCGACTAGCGGAAATTTTGTGAAAGATTTGACCGATATTAAAATGGTATCTGACTCGAGCAAAAACATATATGATGCAGGCGAGCATGTAATGGAGATATTCTATGTTGAGCGTGGACTGTTTGACTCCAACATGGAAATTATGTACAACCTCCCTGTAAGAGATGACCGCTCCTTTACCGTTCAGCAGAGTATCGATACAAGCGGTGTTAATGACATATTTGTAGGTGAAAACACCGGTGACGCAACCGTTAAAGCAAATCTGGCTGCCATAGAAGCCGAAATGAATATACAGTTCAGCCAACCGACAAAAGACCAAGATGCTAATACTGATTTCAGTAAGTTGCTTGAAAAGCAGGATTATCCCGGTCGCACACCGGCAAAGTACTTGATATCTGGTAATGATGATACAAAGCCTTTCACTAATGAAGAAGGTAGTACTACTTATAAAGCCCGTGTCGGCAACGGAAAAAAACTTACTTATATCAATGACTTTATAAAATCGTATAACTATAATATCAATCTGACACAGAGCAATACATTTTACATAAAAGGCACGGCACTTACCGGATCAAGCGATTTGTTTACAACTACATGGACACTTGCCAAGAAGAGCGGTACAGCGACAGCTCCCAAAAGCGGGTATGGACCTGTTACTACAACAAGCACAAGTTCACGTCCTGTACGAGCGACTAAGACAACCTCTACCAGTGCCGGTGTCGATAATAACAGCAGTTTTGACTTTCGAGGGACAACCCAAAACCCTGATGCAATCGTCTTTAGCAATACAATGCGGACGGCTGACCTTACTATCAACAAAACGATAACCGATCGAAAACCCTCAGATACAGGAAACCCGGTTACATTTACATTTAAAGTGACTTTTGATGATGTCGGCGGAATTGCTTTGGAAGATGTCAGAGGTTCGGGTGGTGCTGTAACCACTGACAGACAGATACAAACGTCTGTTCCTGTTACAGTGAGTGCTAATAGTACAACCGGTCAAGTTGTGATTAGCGGTATCCCTGTCAATACAAAGTATAAAATCGAAGAAACAGGTACAAACAACTATACACCATCTTATACAGGTACAATCAATACCGATTGGCAGACTCTTTCGTCAAACGATTCGGCAAATATATCAAATGCTTATAACACTACTCCTCCTGCCCAAACAAAGATAACTTTGCAGATACAGAAAATATGGTCAGACAGTACGAATATGCCTGAACAGGTGAAATTCAAACTGCAATACAGTGAAGACGGTGGAAGTACTTGGAGTAATGTGACAGCAAGCAGTGTGACAAATGGTGATGTTACCCTTACAGCTTCAACTGCAAGTGTCACAAATGACGGACAGCGTGTTGTATGGACAATGGAAATATCCGGTTCCTCCATTAAAGACATCACTTCCGGCGGCGGTGATATAAAATACAGGATATTGGAGTATGGAACGGATAATACGATAATCACGCAAACGGGAACAGATTATAACGAGAACTGGAAAGTAAATTATAACTTTGCCTTGGGCGAGGATACGACGATAATGCCACGGAATGAAAGGCTGGGTAATGCGAAAGATGCGAATAATCAATTATTATTGGCGGTACTGAATACGCACCCGACAAGTAATCCCACAAACCCCGAAACAGGCGGTAACGGTATATATATTTTGACAATAGGCGGATTTATTGCGATACTCCTTGCAGGAGCAGGCTACTTTATCTATAAAAAGAGAATATTTGCATAAAACAAAACCGACAGGGATTCCCTGTCGGTTTTATTTATGGTGTTCAGCAGAGCCAAAAATCAATATGCAGGAGAAATAAATTGCACATTGAACATTGTACGATGTAAATTTTTGTATAGTAGTGCTAATTGACATAATGACATTGAGAGGTTATAATAGTTGCATAAAATTTATTGCTGTGTGATACAATTTTTATGCAGAGGATTTATGAACAAATTGTTAATAAAACCTTAAAAATATTGACAGCTTGGCGAAAGAATGGTATCATTACAGCGGTGGTAAAAAAGTAACGGAAACATCAAAAAAGATGTAAAAAATATAGATATATTGCACAAACGAAGAAAGACAATAAAGCAAGAATAAAGAATGATTACGGAGGGGATTTACAATGACTAAGACAGTAAAGAAGCGGTTGCAGGCGGTTGTAGCCCTTCTTGTTACTTTGATGATAATGGTAGGCATTATGCCTCATCAGCCGTTTAATACAGAGACTCAGGCAGCTGATACAGTATATAGGATTTATTGGAGTAGTATAAATAATTCAATGACCAGTTGGAGTTCTGAACCAATGTGGATTTATATTTGGACTGATGGAGCATATAAAGATGGTGGAGGTACTGATGCTAATGGTAGTCGTGGATGGAAACAAATGACATCTGCTTCTTTTGGGAATAATCTTTTTTATGTTGACTTTACTACAAAGACCAATCATATGTTGTTCGGTCAAGGTGCTCATGATTCAGACAAATTGTTGACGTATAATATAGAAAGTTCTATAGCGTGGAATGATGATACTGAAACAGGTAGTTTTAGCATAACATATTATGAGACATTTGGTACCCAAAATGATGATAGTAAACGAAGTACAGTCACAGGAACGTCAACTTTTAATGTAACTCCAACTTCCACCATCGACCACAGCGAGGTAATAGGCAGAGGCGTGATGAATGCCGTGTTCTATAACTACTACTATGACCAGCAGGTTGAAAATAATAATGTAACAGTTTCACATGGTCAGTACAAAAGACCATTTGCATATTTCAATACGGCGGTTATGTTGAGTGACTACGGTCAGAACGGTAATATGTACAATGGTAACACTCTTAGAACACCTACATATGACAGTGATGGCAAGTTGGATTATTACCCTACCTTGTATGCAGGGGAGTTTTGGAGTGATCCCAGTGGATATAGTAATACAACTGCATTAACCGACAAGAGGGCAGGACAAGAGGCCAGAGACGACGACAATACAAAAAATTGGAGTTCGTACTATAACAAGACGGTTAATGATAACGTTCAGGTAAACCAAGTTTTGGACAATTTTGTATGGAGTGCGAACCTGGCAGACCGTTTAATAGATGGTGGAGTTAAAAATTACAACCATGTTTCGCAGATGATGATTGATAAGACGATTTCGCTTGACCCGTCAAGCTCTACATATATGGTGCCGACAGCAGGCGGATATAAATTGCCGTATTTCGATTCGGATTTCTTGTATGGCAATAATGTGTTTGGACAAAATTTGGGTAAGGTTTACAGTGTAAAGTATCCGTTTTATCAAAGGCAGTTGAGCACTGCTTATACTCCTGTTTCAGGTTTTAGTACTATCGCCGCAGGTACGAAAATGTATACTTTGGATTCGGATAAAGACTCCGTAAAAGTGACAAGCAGCGGTATTACAGAAAATACATCTTTTGTTTATGACGGAAATACAGTAACAAGCGGTTCGAGGT